>Ga0315284_10003657_pt1 | contig 21871 bp, 26 predicted proteins | sample YL17G09_16_MG_FD_203696 | JGI IMG/M metagenome (GOLD analysis project Ga0315284, IMG submission 203696) | Sediment microbial communities from Yellowstone Lake, YNP, Wyoming, USA - YL17G09_16 | ecosystem: Environmental > Aquatic > Freshwater > Lake > Sediment | place: USA: Wyoming | collected... | reverse complement strand
TATTTTTTAATAATTTTTTACCTGATACCATTAACGATAATTGAGTTATATCTTTAATTTCTTCTTTAATTTCTTCTTTAATTTCTTCGTTATTTTGGGAATATGCAGTGATACGTTCAAAAAACCTATCTTGAGTTTCTTCATCCATAGTTGTGATTAACTCGGCTATCATTGAATCTAAATCATATGGTGTCTCTAATTTTTTTCCTAGATCTAAAATAAAATCTAACATATGAAATTGTTTGAAATTACAAATTGTTTTAATTAATAAATCATCTTGTCCTCTAATATCTAATTTCTTATATAGGCTACATATTTTTTGTGCATATGCTAAATTTCCTGATTCACAAACTTTTGCTAATTCACCTAATAAAGTTTTAGTTTCCATAGTTATAATTAGTATTTGATACCCTTTGTATTTATTCTATTTAAATTTCAATTTTTTTATGATGAAATAGTATAATGGTGAAATTCATAATTGTAGGTGCTGGGTGGTATGGGTGTTTTTTAGGTTTAATATTCAAGACTTTAAATATTGAATTTGTGATATTAGAAAAACAAAGTGATATATTTAATGGTTCATCATCAAAAAATCAAAATAGATTACACCAAGGATTCCACTATCCAAGATCACAAAATACTAGAAATGAATGTATAAAAGGGTATGAATTATTTGTAAAGTTATTCAATTTCATGACATGTTCCGTTAAAAATAATTATTATTTACTTGAGAAAAATTCAAATGTAAAGTTTAATGATTATGTTAAAATTTATGAAAATGATAATTTAGAATTTACTTATGATAATAATCTTAATTTAAATATGAATAACATTGATGGAATCATAAAATGTAATGAAAAATTAATAAATCATAATTTAGCGTATACATTTTTCAAAAAAATATTATGTGATCATACAATATTAAATGTTGATGATTTTATAATTAGTGACAAATTATTATATAACAATATTAAATATGATTATTTGATAGATTGTACTTATGGGCAAATGTTTAAAAATGAATCATGTGAATACGAATTATGTGTTTCTCTAATTTACAATAGTAATGTTGATTATGCCATAACCTTGATGGATGGACCATTTTTCAGTATTTATCCATATTTAACAAATGATAACATAAATAAATATACATTGACAGATGTTGAATACACTCCACTTTTTAAATCTAATAATATTGATGATGTATATAAATATGAAAAAAATATTAATAATGATTTTATTTGTTTAGTTAAAGATAAAATGGAAAATAAAGTTAAAAAGTATTTACCAAATTTTAATGAAAATTTTACTTATGAAAATTATAATATTTCATATAAATGTAAATTTATAAATAATGATGATGATCGATCAGTTAGGTTCTATAGGAAGAATAATATTTTAAGTTTTGTTGGGGGTAAAATTACTGGAATTTTTGGTATGGCTACAATACTATTTGATGAATTTAAAGATATTGAAGAATTTAATAAATATACATTAGGTGAAGTTTATGATATGATGATTAAAAGATTTATACATATTTAATAAAAAAATTGAAATTTAGACTCCTAATTAGGTTCGTTAATGTTATTCATTAATTTGCTTTTGATATGGAATATCCTACGAAAGGTACAAAAAAAAATTTCCTCATAAATCAGATAATAATACTGTTACTCATCAAGAGTTCGAAAAGTTGCGATCTCAACAGCAAAATCGTATTGAAAATGCACGCCTCGAACAGGAACGCCTCGAAATCGAAAGACTTGAACAGGAGCGTCAAGTACAAGAAAAACTAGAACATGAGAAACTCTTAAAAGAAATTAACACGAAATGCATTAATGATTATATATTTTCGTTAGTTAACAATGATCAGAAGGATTTTTTGATAGGGGATGCTTCAGGTCATGAGAGGGATGGTCAATACCGAAATATTCGTTATATTACTGGAAGCCTAATAAATGTTAGTAAGAATGAGACGACAGGATTTTGTTTGGAATTAACATATCATGGACCTGGAAAATTAAGTGATTATAATTGGCCAGATGATTATAAATCATATAGTTATATAATATATTAATTATATAAATGAAAATAGCATTACTAATATGTGGTACTACAAGAAACTATAAAGATAATTATGTATCATGGCACAAACATTTATTATCTTTATTTAAAGTTGATATATTTTTTTATACTTATGATGTGTATGGTTTTCACAACAAAAATGATAATAACATTATGAATCAAAATGACATAAATATTTTACTCAATATTATAAAACCAAAAAATTATATAATTGATTCATATGATAATAAACTTATATATTTTAAAAATCAAGTGAAAACACAATGTATGAGAAATGGAAGTCCAAAACCAGAGTCTATAAGATCACAATTGTATTCAATTTATATGGCAAATCAACTTAAATTAATATATGAAACTGAAAATAATTTTAAATACGATATTGTCATTAAAATAAGATTTGACACTATATTTTACAGCAATTTTAATATAACAGATATCAACTTGATACAAAAATATAATAATGTAATATTATGTGGTAATCCTAATATAAAAACTATGTTATACAAAAATGCATGTTTAGAATGTATTAAAAACTTTAACAATAAAAATTTTAATAAATGTGACTTGCATACAGATATAAGTGATATTGTGTTGATGTCTACATCTATTAATATGGATTTTTATGCAAATATTTATTTTACTTATAATAAATTTCTTGATCAATATCAAAATAAAGTTAAAGATAAATATAATGAAATAGAATTAAAAAAATATATAAAATACACTTATGATAATTTAGCAATAATATATTATAATGTACCTAAAATAGAATACTTATATCCAGAAAAAGTCTTATCATTACATTTAAAAGATTATATTTTATTAAATTATACATTAAATTTAGACATTAACAGAAATATTTAAATCTTTCAATAGTATATGTATAAACTGATATTATTGATCATATTATTTTTATCTATAATATTTTTATTGTATGATTTAACAAAAGGAATAACACGTGATAATTTTAGCCCATATAATGATGAAAATGAATATGCATATTATCCTTTTAAAAATACTCTAGAATACCCATTTTGGAATCCATTGAGAAGCACTAGAGGAATGTCTTATGATTTGAGAGGGGATGTGCCGATTCCATATTTAATGAACTTGCCTTTTAATATGTCTAGTAGAATCCCTATACAAAATAGAACATTAAATGACATTTCATAATTTATAAAAATTTAATAATAATTATATTTTCATAATAAAAAATTAAAATTCATCATTTTTTCTTGTGCCCATTAACATATCTTTTATTTTATTTACATCTGCACCTACTATTTTTGTATATGTGATACTAATATTAGGATCACTTCTATCGAATAACAAAAATGTTGGCATTGCTTTAACTTCATATTGTTTAGATAATCCCCTAACATTATCAACATTTACTTTTAAAAATTTAACATCATAAAAATCCTCGCACATTTTTTTCAAATCTGGCTCAATTTTCTTACATGGTCCACACCATGAGGCATAAAAATCGACAAATATGTACTTATACTTATCATATGAACTATCATTGAATATATCATTGAATTGTTCACTGCTCTCAATCTCTAAAATTTCATTCTTGTGTTTTCTACTCATAATAATTTATTATATTATAATAAATTATTTAATTCATTCGCGATTTCAATTTTTTTTGTCTTGCTCTTTTTGTTCATATTCTTCATATGGTATTGTATTGTGTAAAATATATGCTTGATCCAAATTCTTGAATGATTCACTAAAATTACATATATCCAATTTAATATTTACCTGATCCAAAACATCAAATGTATAATATTTTTCTTCATTAAGAACTAACTTTTTTTGTTGACTCATTATGATTATATATATAGTGTTATCTTTAAGTATATTTATTAAAAATAAACTGATAAAAATAAATCAAAATTAATCTTATCATGTTCACTTGATAAAAGTAAATTAATTATTGAGTTCATAAATTGGCTTTCAAATATAAAATTATTACTTTCATTATGTATCATATGTAAAATATCAATAGCTGATATTAAACCATCATTATTATTATCTATTTCATCGAAAATATTTTTTGCGAATACATTATTAGGGGCATTTTCACATAAATTATAGATTTTATTAATAGTATTTGAATCATCAATCAACATTTTTGTTATTTTAACTTCAAAATCATCACTAGATGAAGATATAGAATTTGATAAATTTAACATATCATTATTGTCAATTATTGTTATTAATTTTTTGTTATCACATAAACATTTTAATAATTCAAAATCAATATAACAATGAACATAATTTTCAATATATATCAAATATGTAATAATTTCTGGTGGTAATATTTTATTTTCTTTTCCTATCGATATTAATTCTTTGATAGCTAAACAGATCAAAACAGTATAATTATCATATTTTTTTCTATTATTTATAATATTATAAATTTCGCCAATAATACAAGTCAAATTTAGTTCCATCACAATATACATTTAAATAATATTATTATTTAAATACATTTTTAAAGTATAAATAAATCTTTAAATGATTTAATAGTACCAGTTTTATATCCATAACATAATTTTCCAACACTCATTAACCATAACCCGATTGTAATCGTATAAATTATTACGGTAAATGTTTCATAATTTTTCCTAAAATCATATACTGGTTCGATTAATTTACACGTTATACATTCATCGTCTTCCACATCTTTTCCTGATATTTCTTTTCTTAATTTTCTTTCGAGAAATGTCAAAGCGCATGTATTATCATTAATTATCCAATGAAATAATAAAAAAGGAATAAATATTGAATGAGCAAATAACAAATAATTACTTGATGTAAATGGCACTACAATAACAAACAGTACAAATATTACATGCAAAATAGTAACAATTTTTAATAATATTTCTTTGAACATTATCCAATTATACAATTATAAAATATTTTTTTCCTATAAAAATAAATTCCAATTAAAAAAATTAATAGTGCAACACAAATAAATATTAAAAAGTATAAATTATTATTACAATTTTTATTATCATTTGATTCACTACTAATATCTGAACTCATAGGTTCTATCATTTCTGGGGCAATTTCTTGTTTTGCGAGTGGCATATTGTTTGTTTGAGCAATTGATTTACTCATGTTAGTAAAATTACATTCATTAATTCCATTTGTCTTACAATAATTATCCATACCACTCAAATCACTATGACAATAAAATGGGGAATTACTATTGACATACATACCTAAATTACTATCATAATATTTTAATTCATGTGTTGCACAATTTTTTTCTACATTTTTAACATTATCATCAGTACATCTTGCTGGAGCAATGTCATATAATGCACATTTATCTTTTAAGGATGTCATATTAGTTTCATTACAAATTTGATTATTCACCATGGTATTCGAACATGTATTATCTAATTGTTTATTCATAACCACATTTTCACTGTTAAAATATGGATTATCATAAAACATTGATAAATCAGATGCAAATTGTTTATTTGGATCACAACCATCTGGAACAGTGTACTTTACAACATTGACATCACATTCTGAACAACATTCGACCTTATTTAATAATGGATAATATGTGCTGATGAATTGATCTGATGGACATTTTATATCATTTGGTTGTGTTCCATTCGGAATATCAACAATAGTGCATTTACATAAATTTTTCCGTTCCTCATTTGTCTCATAATAACCAGCATTTGTACCTGACATCATATCATATGCAACATTATTAGAGCATGTTTGAGGTAGTTTATTTGTATTTACTATATTCTCTAAATTTAGTGATTCCATTATAATATTATATTATATATTTTATAATTGTAACTAATAAAATATATATTTTTTTTATGTTCATGATGATACTATTATGATTGTTTGCAAACTATTAGTAATAAAATTCCACAAATTACTGTGACACCACAAAATATTAATAATTGGTTTTCATAATAATTTAATTTAATATTAAATTCAATATCATCATCAATATTTGATTCAACAATATTATTATTTTCATTTTTTATAAGTTCAATATCTTGTTTTGGTTCCTCAATATCATCATTTTTATTTTCTTCATTATCATTATTTTCATGTTCAATATCTTGTTTTGGTTCGTCAATATCACTATCACTATTTTCATTTTTAATAAGTTCAATATCTTGTGTTGGTTCATTATTTTCACTATCACTATTTTCATTTTTAATAATTTCAACATCTTGTGCTGGGTCATCAATTTCACTATCATTAATTTTATTTTCAATAATTTCAACATCTTGTGTTGGTTCATCAATTTCACTATCATTGTTTACAAATTCGACATCATAAATTTTATTTTCAATAATTTCAACATCTTGTTTTGATTCATCAATTTCAGCATCATTATTTTTATTCTCTACACTTTCAACATCTTGATTTAATTCATTAATTTCAGCATCATTATTTTTATTATTTACATTTTCAATAGTTTGTGTTGTTTCACTAATATTATCATTGATATGTATCTGATTATCGCTGTTATTTTCATTTATGATATTTTCTTTTGTCTCATTATTATCATTAATTTCAACAATGTTATTTATCAAATTGGATTTGTTAAGAACTTTTAATTCAAATTTATCCATTATAATATTATAATATAGATAAAAAAAATTGAAATCGCAACAATATATATATTAATAATTTAATATATAATTAATATAATGAGCATTAATAATTTATCATTCAATAGTTTGACGACGACCCTTACTTGTTGCACGGATCAGGGATACATAGTGTATTCATTGCAACCACAGTTGGAAAAGAAAATGTATGTTGAATTAAATGGAGGTGTAGGGATGGCAAAAAATTACAATAACACTAATATGATAGTTCTTGTTGGTGGTGGCACAAAACCATTCAAACAAAAGGAAGTATTCGTATTGTATGACCAAAAAGAAGCGTCATCAATAATTGAAATTGATATGAAAGAACCAATTAAAAATATATTAATTAATAAGGATAATATTGTAGTTGTATTAGAAAAGAAAATTTTAGTATTTAATTGGCGTGGAACAGTTATAGACACAAAATTAACATTTTCTAATCCAAATGGATTATGTGTTATGAATTCTGCTTTAAATGTAATAGTAACATTGGGAACTAAGAAAGGGGAAATTGCCATTTGGGACTATTTGTCTGATAATTACAAAACAATCGAAGCACATTTAACCAATATTGAAGCAATAGCAATAAGCAATGATGGATTATCTGTTGCTACATCTTCGGAAGTCGGTACGATAATTAGAGTTTATGATACAAAATCAAAAATATTAAAATCAGAATTTAGAAGAGGTACATCAAGTTCAACAATTTATAATTTAGAATTTAATAACACATCTAATGTACTTGCATGTTGCAGTAGTCACGGAACAGTACATTTTTTTGACTTATCCAGTGATGAACAAACTAGAAAAAATACAAAATCATTTTTAGCTGGATATGGTAGTTATATTTCATCATATTTTGATTCTGAATGGGGCTTTAAACAAGTTTCAATCGGAAATTTAAATAAATCAATTGCATCTTTTGACGAAAATAATGACTTTCATATTGTTACATATGATGGTTCATATTATAAAATTGGTTGTAATAAAAATGAATGGAGTTTGGTTACCCAAGGAAATTTACATATCAATAATAAATAATTAATATATATAGTATTGTGTTTAAAATTATTTTTTTTATTTTATAAACCATAAAATAAAATAATATAAACTTATAATATATAATAATGAGTGTTGTAGTATGTCATACCCGAAAGAATCACTGTAAGAAACCAAAGAAACATAGCAGAAAGAGTTCAAGTTCAAGTTCCAGTTCTAAATCACACTGCAGTTCATCATTCCATGAATGCTCAAGTAACTGTAGTTGTGAAACAAAAAGTAAATGTGAAGTTATTTGTGGACCTTGTGGACCTACTGGACCTTGTGGGCCGGAAGGACCAAGAGGACCAAGAGGTGAATGTGGAAAAAATGGTGAAAGAGGACCAAGAGGTGAATGTGGAAAGAAAGGAGAAAAAGGTGACAGAGGTAAACGTGGTTGTGAAGGACCAAAAGGATGTGATGGTAAACATGGTTGTACTGGACCATGTGGACCTTGTGGACCATGTGGACCTTGTGGACCAACTGGACCTTGTGGACCAAAAGGTTGCAAAGGTGATAAAGGTGAAAAAGGTTGTGAAGGACCAAGAGGTCATAAAGGTGAATGTGGACCATGTGGACCTTGTGGACCAAAAGGTTGCAAAGGTGATAAAGGTGAATGTGGTACTTGTGGACCTTGTGGACCAAAAGGTTGTCCTGGACCAACTGGACCAAAAGGACCATGTGGTACTTGTGGACCTTGTGGACCATGTGGACCAAAAGGTGAATGTGGACCAAGAGGTGCGTGTGGACCAAAAGGTGAATGTGGACCAAAAGGTAAGAGAGGAGAATGTGGACCTTGCGGACCTTGTGGACCTAGAGGAGCATGTGGACCTTGTGGACCAAAAGGGTGTCAAGGACCAAAAGGTGAATGTGGACCTAGAGGACCTTGTGGACCAAAAGGTGAATGTGGTGAAAGAGGTGAATGTGGACCAAAAGGTAAAAAGGGAGAATGTGGACCTTGTGGACCTTGTGGACCAAGAGGACCTTGTGGACCTGCTGGCAAATGCGAATGTGAATGTGCATTTAGAACATTAGTCAACATTTTACAAAAGAAATGTGTTCTTACAAAAGATGAAAAACATTTTATTTTAGAAAAATTAGAACATTAATAATTGTGTATTAACTTTTATTATTATTAAAAAATTAATTATAATTATATAATATATAATTATGATTCGTATAATATTAATTATTATTTTACTTATATTATTTGTTTATCTGAATAATAAAACAGAACATTTTAGTAACATTAGTGGTTCTCCAAATTATGCTTATGCAAATAATTTTGATAATTTAGTTATTCTTGATGATTTAAATAACCTAAATAATTTAAATAGTACTAATAAAACTGTAAATTATAATATGGGTAAAATACATATGTATAATATTAATGATTACAATGCTAATGTTTGGCATTTGAGATTTAAACATTTAATTAATAACAGATATGCATATGATGATAAAAAACCAAATAATCCATGCAAAAACAATGATGGACAAAATTTTGTCGTGGAAAATGATAAAGATAAACAATATTGTGACTTGATAGATCAAAATAAGTTTAGTGCAAATGAAGGTACAAATTGTCATGGTAATAATTGTGACGAAAGTAATTGTCATGGAGATAATTGTTATGAAACTGGATATGCCAGATTAAAAGATCTACCTACCTCATCATATTTAAATAAATAAATATATATAAAAATTAAATAATATATAATATTATAATGACACACAATTTGATATATTTTTTAGATAATAAAAAAAATGATTTAATTAATATTAAGGATACTTATATTAATAAAAATGATGCGATCGCAAATTTAGAAAGGATAGCTGTAGAACATGTTAAGAAATTAGAAGGTGAAAAACAAGCAGATATCTGCAAACAAGACTTAACAATGATACAAATTGCAGATGATGTAAATTTAAAAAATGGATTATATATTGTTAAAAATAATGATAATATTATTCTTTATGAAAAGCAAACACAAATAATTCCAGGATCAATTTGGAATGGATATAAAAATGTAGCTGAAAAAATTGGATTTTTTGGAATTATTGAATATAAAATTGATGATAACATGACACGATGTTCATGTACTATACAAAAAAAAGTACAACTAAAACCAAAAATAAATAATGAACAAATTGTCCCAAACTTTATGGATGAACTTAAAAAAATGATGAACAGTACTGAAGGAAAATTTAATTTAAGATCAGTTAAACGATTACAATAAAACTTTAATAAATTGTTATATTTATTTTGTCTGATTGACTTTCATAATCAGTTATCATTGAAAATAATTTCTCTTTATATATAACAAAATAATCTTTATTTAACAATATTTTATTTTTTTGTATTACACAAAAAGATAAAACACATTTTCTGTAGTGAGATCCATTTAACTTTGGCCTTATGAATTTTTTTAATATATCTGAATATAATTTTATATTCTTTTCATCAGTATCACATATAAATATGTCAAATGCATTTTGTTCCAATGTAAATGAAACTAATATATCACCATTTAAAATATTAATTTTTAAATAATTTTCTGAAGTATTTGTTTTTTTTACAAAATTAAAATGAATTATTCTATCATATTGTATGATAGAATTTAATGATTCGAGTAACATATGCACATTTTCCTTTATTTTAACATTTGCAATTTTATGTTTTACCATTTTTGTATGACATAATTTATTACCTTTTTTTGTTTCTAATAAAGTTGTATCATATATTTTTATAATATTATTACATGTTAAACATATCTTAATATTTTGTTTTATAATTTTATTCCATCTCAAACAGACATTTAAACAATCAAACTCAGATAATTTTAATATTTTATTGAGACAATCATTGTCTAAAGTGTTCATTGTAAAGTATATCATTAATTATTATGATACAGACTAATAATATATTAAAATTTCAATTTTATTTATAATTTTATACCATTTTTGAAAAATAAATAATTACATTCATCATTTTGTCTAGTTATGTACCTACCATTCATTTTTTCTTTTGGCAAAATAGCAAAAATTATATATTTAAATAAATGTGAATAAATTTCCATACATTTATTAAATATTTGTACCATTTGATCTTTAGGATTTTTGTAAGCCCCACAACCAAATGCTGATAATATTACAGAATCATGACATTTTAAATATGCAGTTTGGAAAATAACCTCTACTTTTTTAAATGTTTTATCATAATCTTCTTTATAAAAACATTTATTATCTAATGATGGTTCTTTCAATGCAGCACACGCAATAAAAGATACATAAAATGGATTCTTTAAAAAATCTAAATTCACATCTCTAAAAACAAATACATCTTTTGAATAAATACATTCCGAACCATCTATTGGATACAATTTTGATTGTAAATTTAAAGTTTTAAAATAATTTGATCTGCAAAATAATGATTCTTCTTGTGCGTAACCACCCATTTCGATACCACCCCCTGGAAATGATATGTCTGCTAAATTTAATACCACTGGATTGTGACCATCACGTATTAAATCTTCTGCTAATTCCAAACAATCAATTGGCAGAACATTTATTATTGCTCTATTTAAATTTAGATTTACATTAAAATTAGTTAAATAATAACATTTTTCAGATTTATAAACAAAAATATTTTTTAAATCACCATCATTACATAATGTTTTATTTTGGTTATATATTTTTTTTCTATATTGAAACATAATATATTTTATAACTAATATAAAATAGTAATTATTTTCGCATTATGATTAATAAAAAATTATAAAACGTCAATGAATTGTTGTTCAATTTGAATACACGCATTTTTTAAGTGATTATTTTTTATATATGGTATTATTTTACAATTCATCGCACACAAACAGAAACATTTATTTAAATTTAAATCTTTGATATAATTTATTGTTTTTGGATTAATCTTGACAGCCATTAAACATAATTCAAAACTTGGATTAATTATTTCTCCGAAAGCTTTATAATTTGATTTAATTGCTGTAATACACAACTCTTCTGTCAAAAATTCATTATCAACATATTTAATTGCCATTGCATTATTATTAACTGCATTTATACACATAATTTCAGTTTGTTGTTTAACACATTTTAGTGCTAGTCCATTTAATGATAATGCATATTTTAATAAATTATCAGTTAACAAATTATTTGGAATATATTCTAAAGCTTCAATATTGTCTTTAATGGCATCCAAACACATCTCATAACTTGGATTTATCAGATATTTTAGCAATAATCCATTTTTCCTTACACAATACAACTGCATTTTATCCAAAAAATCTTCATCATCTTTTATATAATATTGTATTTCTTTTATAAAAGTACAATCTAATTCAAGTAAATATTCATATAATTCATTTGTTCGATTTTTAATATGTTTATATGAAATCGGTTTATTTTTTAATGCTAACATGCATATTTCCTTTGTTTGATTTTCTATATATTTTAATGCTAATCCATCATTTGTAACAGCAGCTACACATAATTGTTTATCATGCATATTTGTTGGTACAAATTGTATCAATATACCTACTTTTTTCACTGCTTCATAACACAATTCATATGTTGGGTCTGTGATATTTTTTATATGATGTGGATTTGATTTTATTATCTCCAATGGATCAACATGTTTAATTAATGATGGATCGGTAATTTTCCCTAATAGTTCTGGCATTGTTGCAGAGCATACTAGATACATAGCATTAGTTGGATTAATTATACTTTTTATCATAGTAGGATCTTGTTTTAAAATATCCAAACACATAACATCATCCATAAATTTTTGTGGTACACATTTAAATAATTCTTTATTATGTTTTACCGCTTTTAAACACACATCATATGTTTTAAAATTATCTGGAATATATCTGATTGCTTCAATATTATTATTTAATGCAATATCGCATATTTTAGATGTTTTAGGAGTGATATGTTCTATTAGTAAACCATCTTTCTGTAATAAAATTTCTTTAATATCTTCAGATAATGTATTACATAATTTAATTATTTCTGGTTTATAATCTATTAATTCCAACATAATATTTGTAGGAATTGGCATAATATGATTTATCGTATATGGACTTTTATCTAAGGCAGCCTTATATACATTTATTGTTGGATTTTTGATATTTTTTATTAAGTAGGGACGATTTGTAACGACCTCTATACATATGTATTCTGTTGGATTATCTATGAATTCAATTATTTCTGGGTTTTTTTTAACAAGTATATTAGCTAAATCTAAAGGTATGTGTTGGGCGTACTTTGCTAACTTCGGAAATTGCAATAATGCATCTCGATATAATTCGGGGTTTTGCCATAATGCTTGACCAGCTATTGTTTGTCTTTCATGTAATATGACTTTGTCACTTAAATAATGATCTTTTTTGACTATCACATTTGCATCTTCTGGTATTGTTAAATACCTAATATATGTGGCTGAATATGTATTGTCAATCTGCTGAAATAAATTATCAGCTTCATAGAATTTTATGCCCCCAGATACACTACCATAATGCTCAGCAAATGATATTTCATTCAATCCGTTTTTTAGGTTATATGTGTAATTCTCTAATTCATTATTAGATGTAATTTTTATAAATTTTAAACATCCGTAAAAATTGTTAAACTGTTCCCCGGTGTATGGTATACAATCATCCATTGTATTTAATAGTTATAATTACTTAATAATATAGTAATATTGTTATCAAAATTCAATTTTTTTTGATAAATAATAAAAAATTGAAATTTGGACATTTTAAGACAATATTATAATCTAACCTAAAATATTATAGAAATGACAGACAGATTAACTGAAGAACTAAATGATGTATTTAAAAAATTAAATACATATTTTTCCGAATATTACTCAGTACAAGCATCAACAACAAAAACAACTACAGTAACAACAATACACCATGTCCATCATAATTCATTATTCACACCTTACCCAATGTTTTATGCATTGCCTTCTAGTGGACACACAACTATAATTAATAATAATCTTAATAATTCAAATGAAAAAACACTTATTAAAAAAAAAGATAAAGAAGATGAAGAAGACATACAATCTACTGTAGGTGGTATTGCATTAATTGGTATAGTTTCAGCACTTGGAACATATGTAGTTTCAACAGATGAATATACTAATTTTACAAATTCCGAAATAACAGCAGATATCAAATCAATAATTAATACAGCTAGATTATTGGGGAATCCAGATATTATGTACAAAATTTTAGTATTAGAAAAATCATTTGAGAAATGGAGTTCTATATTAGTAGATAGAACATATACAAAACGTAATACTAAAATTTCTGGAACGTTGTCAGGATTAACTATTGGTTCAGGCCTCTTTTTTGGTTCCATGACAGCTATGACTGGTGGAGCATTTGGTGTAATTGCATCAACATGTTATTTTACATGGGATTATTATTCTAAGTGTAAAAAAATAGATGATGAAAAAGAATTATTTGAAAAATTATTTGTTGATATTAATGATACAATAGTTAAAATAGAAGAAATTCAATCTAATAAAAACTCACTCGATCAACCAGTAAATATATGTTGGCCAATCCCCCCACCAATTTATCCATATCCACAACAACATACGTTTGCAAAGTTGGATTTATCTAATTACCAACCTCCACAACAACATACATTTGCAAAATTAGACCTATCTAATTACCCACCTCCACAACAAATATATACACAACAAAATAATCAACTTGTATACCCGATATTAAACTTATCGAATAATACATACTCCCCACAAAATGATAGTCAACTCTATGTAAATCCAATACCAATAAATTATGTTTCATCACAATATAATAATGATTCAATATATACAAATTCACCACAATCTAGTAATACATATCCACAACAAAATCATGACTCAATATATACAAATTCACCATCATCTACTTATGTCCAAACACTATCAAATGATAATAATTCATTACCAAAATTAGATTTATCAGGATATCAACCACAACCATTTATACAACATAATTTAAATCCTTCTGTATATCAACAAAATAGTTATACAAATTTTATAAATGAGAATTATGGAGAAAAATATCCTATGGAAGACTCTTAGTTTATTTATTTAAAAATAATAATTTTAATTTTTTATATGTTAATAATATATGGAAATATCTAAAAAATATATTATTGAAAATATCAGAATCAAATATTGGAATATATTTTTAAGTACATGCACAAAACAAATAATGATAATTCTAAACAAAAATAATAAAGTTCAAGGATACAAATTAGAACAAAAAATATTGTATTTTAACACATTTTTATTAGGAGTTTGCAAATTGTCTAAATATGTTTTATTTCCAAAGAAACAAAATATAATAACATATCAATCAGAACTAAAATCAGATATTTTACATAATTATGTTATGAATGATAAAGAATTCAATAAAATTATGAAAATTATTTTAAAAACAAATTATGAATGCACAAAACAAATTAAACAATATGTTCAAAATATTTTGGTAGAAACTATAAATGTAAATGTACAAGAAGATAATAATTATGTAAAACTACAAATATCACATTTACAATATCCAAATATATTCAAAATAACAAAAAACGATTATGAAAGATTAAATAAACTATTTACTGGAAAAGGAGATATAAATATGACCATTTGTTGTTTATTGACAAGATATAAATATTATGGTGTTGTGAAAGAAGGTATTAGTTTATCTGCAGGAGATGTGTATGATTTTATTAAAAAATATCAATATGAAAATTCTACTTTAGAAGCATTTGCTGGTACATTAAATTCTAATTTGCCAAACTATTGTAGTTTATTTTATGATATTGAAAAATATTTTGGCAGTAAAGGAAGTTTCTTAAACTTAAAATTAGATGATTGCAAATATAATATTATTATCTCTAATCCTCCATACATTACTAATATTATGGATTTGTCATCAGTATATTTGAGTAAATTTTTAGATTGTAATAATTCATTAGTTATTGTTATAATACCAGATTGGAGATCAAGTGATGAATATAATAATGATAAACAAAATCAAATTTCAATAAATGAACATCAACAAGTTAGACAATCAACAAGATATATAGGTTATTACAATTTAAGAGTATCAAAACATTTTAAATATGTTATGTGTGTAGGTGACTATGCATATTACAATTTTTTTCAGGGAACAAAAAAAGTAATTAGAGATAATACATTATTTATTGTGTTGGCAAATGAACATGATGGGGCTGAACAATTTAAAAAATATATGTTGGATAAATTAAAATAATTTCATGATCAACAACAACCTTGATCTTTATTGACTACTATTTTTTTATTAAGCATAACACTATTATCATTATCATAATTGTTGATATTTAATTTTAAAATTTCTTCAATAAGCCTATTTGTTGCTGCGTCAATATTAACATTATCTTTAGCAGATATTTCAAACCATGTTAAAAATCCATATTTTTTACAATATTCATCCATATCATCTTTGATATCTTCACAGTATTCATTTTCTGAATCTTCACCATTTAATAAATCTATTTTGTTTGCTAAAAGTATTATTGGTAAATTCGCATTTGTATTAGGCAGATAAACTTTTGCATCTAAATCTAGTTTCCATTTTTTAACTGACTCAAATGTGTTATGACGAGTAACATCAAACACTACAAAAGCCCCTACTGCTTCTCTGTAATAAACGCGAGTCATTGTACCAAACCTTTCTTGTCCCGAAATATCCCACAATTGTAGTCTTACGTTTGTGTTTTTATCCCACCTGATACATTTTAATGCAAAATCAACACCTATTGTTGGTTTACTATTATATGCAAATATTTTATGAACATATCGTTTTATCATACTAGTTTTTCCTACTGATATATCACCAACTACTAAAATTTTATATAATAGTTCATTATGTTCTGTATCTTCACCTGTACCAATTGTAGGTGGTATTATGGGTGGTTGTGTTTCTGTTAATATTATAGGGTATTTATTATCTGGTTCAGCAAATAATGTTTCTGTATTCATATATTAATTTATAATATATAAAAATTAATATATTCTTTTTAATTCAATTTTTTATAATTTATATGTTAAAATAATATATTACATATTATTATAACATGGATAATGATATTTTACTATCAATCTTACTAGGTATAATCATTTGTGTTGCATATTGGTATACATTCCAACCAAAATATTTAATAGTTAAAAATTAAACTATTTGTACAAAATTGTTATGATTATTATCAATAATATTTACTATTTTAAAAATATCTTTTACCAATGATGTTTTTAATTGTCCATCCCTTTCATCATTTTCAATTAAATTTGGACCCTTATTACATTCAATAATTTTTGGTTCTAATTTATCATCTAATGCCAAATCAATTCCAAACAACTGAAATGTTGTACAAAAATTAAATTCATTTTCCTTACAAAATTTAGTTTCAACACTTAAAATTAAATCAGCAATTAATTTATAAATATTTTTAAAAACAATATTGCTTGATATATTTTTGTTATCCAAATATTTTTTAAAATCTTTATGTGTTAAAGGATTCACATCATAAACCCACCTATCTATGTATCCAGTTGTTACATTAGACCAAAAATCCAAAGAATTTGGCGCGAATGCATGTTTTGTGTAATACATAAACCCATCATTATAAACATAAGTACTTAATTTATTATCTGTACATACAACTAACACATAAAATCTTAAATTTATCTTTCTCCCATTTATTAAATATGGATTTTGTAATAATTCTTGTACTACTACATATTGATTTTTAAAACCATTAATTATTTCATCTTTATCTTTTGTAATTTTAAGACCCTCTTGTCTTTGGATGTTTTTCTTTAGAATATATATTTTATTTTCATCATATTCATTTTGAAATTGTTTCACATCTTCATCTTTATACAATACATAAGTCATTGGACACATTATTTTTGCTTTGTCTAAACCATATTTATTGAGTACATTTAACCATAAATCACTTTTACTCGCTAATTGATCAGAATTTGGTATTACAAATATTTTTTTATCTTTATCTGTTACATTTGATAAATTTAATCCTTTCAAGTTTTTAATTTCATCATCAATATCATCATATGAACATGGAAAATATACTATCCAATCATTACCATATGTTTTAGTAATATTATTTTCATTTAAAATATCTAAACAAATTTTTGTCATTGAATAAGTGCATAAATTATAAGTTCTCCATTTTTTATTATTCGATTGTGTAATAAATGTTATGTATAAAGGGAATATTAAAATATAAAATAATATACATGTTATCAAAATAAATTTAACAGTATTAGAATATGTAAATGACATAAAAAGCCTATATAATAACATTGTAGAAATAAAATATAATATTAAATATATAAATGTCCAAAATAACATTAATTATAATTATTATATTCTTGATTGGGTGGTTAGTTTATGTAATGCAACAGGCAGATCATAATGGTGAACAATATAAAAATACAAACACGAATGCAAGTGATAAATATATAATTAGTGTACCTCCACAAAAGGATAATATACCATTAAAAATTAATAAAAAAAATATTATAAAAATGCCCCGAAAAAAATGTATTGTTAAACAAAAAACTAATGTTATAACAAGAAATGAAATTATTGATGGTCATAAGGAAATTTGTCCTATTAATGCACAATCAATAAAAGATTTTAATAAAGATTTTTTTAATTTTAGGGATAAAACACATAATAATTCATCAATTATATATGATGCTGTTGATAAGGTCACTGATTTGACTTTGAATGGGGGTTGGTGGACTCCGCCTGTTGGTGAGGAAGTTGCAAAAATTAGTGATATATATGATAAATTAACACAAAGACCTGACTTCCAAACTGCTTGTACTAGAATACCAAGCTTTGATTCAGTTATGTATGATGGTTATGAACCTAAATCGGTAACTGGTTTGTATAGTAATGGTAATGAATTTGTATATGATAAGGAACTATCTATCAATGGAGGTAAATTGGAAGATAAACTATATCCTAATGACCCTGATTTGGCTAGGGATCAATATCCTTTATCTGCTTTTCCTTATATTGAACCTACACATTGGTCTGGATAAATTATTTAAAAAAATCTGTATACAACTTTTCTGTATAGTTTTCCCACTTTCCACCAACTATCAACCATTTTTTCATTAAAGAAACATTTTGCATATCTGTTACTTTTTAAATTTATGTCATCACCAATATAAAATCCTATATAGTCAACTTTCACTTTATCCCAAAATATTTTAGACCCATTATCTCCATATTTATTCGTAAATTGATCGAAATGTTTAATTGAATTTATAACTAAAATTTTATCATGACTAATTTCATCATTGATATTAACAAATAATTGTTCATCAATTGCATAATAATCCATAATATATCCTTTAAATGGATAATCAATTTGTTTTTCATATTTTATTTCTTCTTCTTTTAAGAAAAGTATAACTGAATCAATATATTTATATTCATTAACAACAAAACTTGTCATAACTTTATTAAGAAACACAGCTTCATTTACTCTATCCTCAATTGAAGAACTTATATATATACCTCTATATTGTTCGGCCACTTTTTTCCATTCTATTCTCAACATATTTTTTTTTAAATAACCGTATTTATCTGTAAAGTTATCAAATATATCTTTATTTTCTATTGCTAAAATTTTATTTTTATTAGGTATTAATACATTTGTATAATCATCTTCATCAAAACTCGCATAATCGCAAATTTTTCCGTTAATTTTTCCAATAGTTACAATTGTACTTATTTTATCAGTAGTCATATTACTATCACCAATATATTTTGTGGATTTATTTATTTCATTTTCAATTTCTTCATTTTGTTCTTCTTCTTCACTTTCCATTACTGATTCAATAAAATTTATTTCATCCTCATCTGATATTTCTTCATCTGGTACGAATCCTCCGTAAAGGTTGCCTAAAGGCCGACCACTAAATAATAAATTGGGGGATCTCTTTTTATATCTTACATATTTATAATCATGCATTTACTATAATTATAAAATATATTTTAATTTCTTAAACATTAATATAAATGCCAAATATTGTGGAAAAATATATTGAAATGAAAGGACAATTTATAATTTTAATTTCTGGATTACCTGGATGTGGAAAACAAGAAATTGGCGAATTGATTGAAAGGGATTTTAAATTTAAACTATTAGATACTTATAATTATTATAAAACAAATTATGATAAAAAAATAATATTAGGGGAAGATCAAGAAATTATAAATTTATACACTGATGATGCAATTGATTGGGATAAATTAAATGATGATATTAATAAATTTAAATCAAAAGGGATTGTGGTAATTGGTATGTCAATACCACAAAATAGGATTATTGCTGATGTAGATTTCCATATTCACTTGAATATTTCTAAACAGGTAAGTATAGATAAATTAAAAGAATATGTTACACTAAATAAAGATAAATTTCCCGATGATTTTAAAAATATTGGCACACCATTCGAAAAACTCAAAATGAATAAGTTAATTTATCCATATTATCTCGAAACTACAAAATTAGCAAAAATAAATAAATATATTTCAGTCAAAGAAATGAATAATAATCAATTATATGATATGGTATTCGATGTTTTAATTGAATTCGTACAAAAATATTTGAATGATTCAGTTAAACAAAATGTAAATAAAAACACACAAAATATGAATTTTAATTTAGAATTGTTAAACGAACCAAGATACTCATATGATGACGAAATGGATATGATGAAAAAATATGGGGATGTTAAAAAGAAAATAAATAAAAATGATGAAGATGATAGTGATAGTGATTCAGATAGTAATAGTGATTCAGATAGTTATGAAACTACTGACATAGATAAAACAACAAGTAATGACATTATAAGCAATTCAGATATGAGTGATGATATTATTACAAGTGATGATATTACAAGTGAAGATATCACAAGTGATATTATTACAAGTGATGATATAGAAACAGAATAAATTAAAATTTACAACATTAATTTTTCATAATTTTTATTCAAAAGTAAATAATATAAATGAGTGTTATAAATTTGTTTTGGCAATTGGATATTACTGATACAACAAAATATTTATTAATATGTTTAATAATTTTTTGTATTTTTTTTATTTGCTACATGAATAAAAATAAAAATAAAAAGAAGAGTAAAATTTCCCAAAAAGAGAAAGCAATAATAAAAGATGAATATTATAGAAATTATATGAAACAAAAAAACTTAACCCAATGCCATAAAAGATATATGAATTGTGTTGAAAATAATATAAAAAATCAAACAGATGACTTCTGTTATCCATGTATAAATAATGGTATGAAACAAGATTTCTTTTATGATCCAGTTAGTAAGGAATGGTTATCTAGTAAATAACTTAAAAAGATATAATTATAAAATAATAACATGAAAAATTTTAATCAATATCTTAATAAATGTATTAAAACAATCGATATATTTAATTTAAATATAGAATTTTATGATTTTCATAATGATGTATCATTTGATGATGTTATTGTCATTCCATTTACATATGAAGATATACCTTTATCTAATTGGAATAATGATAATTTTTTGGAATTTATCAATAACATTGAGGCAGGAAAATCATGTAAATTTATTTATGGTGATATCGAATACTTTAATTTTGATAATGGAATTTTTACTTATTCTGTCAATAGTTGTGGTGCATTGAATGAAGAATGCCATTTAATTTTTGAACCTGAATATATACAATGTTTAATAAAAATGCATGGAGTTATAGAAAAGTATATTCAAAGTATAAATAATAGGAATATCATTAATAATATAAATTAATATTATTTATTTTAATAATTTTATAAAAATTTATTAAAATTGAATAAACTAAAATGATTTAGAATCTGGCATAACAGTACTAATCAATGTCGATACAGCATAACTAACCTTATTCATTGTATTGGTAATTGTTTTTTCTTTACTGTGGTAATGACACCAATCTTTCACA
>Ga0315284_10003655_pt1 | contig 21875 bp, 14 predicted proteins | sample YL17G09_16_MG_FD_203696 | JGI IMG/M metagenome (GOLD analysis project Ga0315284, IMG submission 203696) | Sediment microbial communities from Yellowstone Lake, YNP, Wyoming, USA - YL17G09_16 | ecosystem: Environmental > Aquatic > Freshwater > Lake > Sediment | place: USA: Wyoming | collected... | reverse complement strand
AAATCGCTGCGGTCAAAAGTTCTCAGGTGGAATCCAGAAAACCTGAATTCGGGTTTCACAGTGAGGTGGCGATAACGCCCGATGTGGTGAAATGGGTGCAACTCGACCTGTTGCAACCCGTTCTCCTCAAAGGGCTCGTCTATGTCGGCTGCTGGGACAATTTCAACGACATTGGGGCAGGATTTGGATTTCCAGTCAGATTCAAAATTGAAGCGTCAAATGATCCCGCGTTCACCACGGAAGTCATCTCGCTGGTCGACCACACGCGGGCGGACTTCCCAAACCCCAAGACCGTCTCTCAAAAAGAAACTTTCGCGTCCGTCACAGCACGTTACGTTCGCTTCACCGCTACCAAACTGGCACTCCGGAAAAAGGACTATGTCTTCGCCTTAGCCGAAATCAGTCTCTTCGACGGAGAGGGAAAAAACGTCGCGATCGGAGCAAGTCTCTCCGCCCTCGATTCCATCGAATCGCCTGTTCGATGGAGTATCAAAAACCTGACGGATGGAATCTTTTCGACGGACGCAAATCAATTCGATGAAGACATCAAACAACTGACGCAACGCCGGACCTCAGTTTTTGAGAATCAAGTTCCACAGGCCCTCCGTGATTCCTTGGATGATGTCAACGCTGGCGTTGAGACACTGGTCCAAGAGATTGCGGGATTGCCGCCATTGCAGCATGTGTTTGCCGGAATGGTTTACACCGGAGAAGGCAACTTTAGCGGCACCGGTTCAGTCGCGGGCAAACCGCGTGTGATCAATATTCTGAGGCGTGGGGATGTGACTTCTCCAGAAGCCGAAGTGGGACCAGGTTTCGTGCCGCTTTCTCCGGGGGAAAGTGGTGTCTTTATCCTGCCCCAAGAACATTCCGAAGGGGACAGGCGTGTGGCCTTCGCGCGATGGATTGTGAACGATCAAAATCCGCTCACATGGCGTTCCATCGTCAATCGCGTCTGGCAACATCACTTTGGTCGTGGTCTCGTGGATTCTCCCAACGACTTTGGTCGTATGGGCCAACTTCCGTCACATCCGGAGTTGTTGGACTGGCTGGCGAGTGAGTTCAGAAGTGGGGATCGGAGACTGAAACGCCTACACAGACTCATCGTCACCAGCAGTACATACAAGCAACGATCGACGGTCGAAACGTTGAATGGCGGTCCCTCGGCGATCACAGACCAATCCGTGGCGTCTCCCTCCGTTCCAATCATTCCAGATCCCTCATCGATTGACTCCAACAACTCGCTGCTCTGGCGATTCAACCGTCGGAAACTCGATGCCGAATCCTTGCGAGATAGTATGCTGATGATCGCCGGCAGAATTGACGATCGGATGGGAGGACCGGGGTTCCAAGATTTTGTCATCGAGCATCCGCAACACTCGCCACACTATGAATACCAACGGCATGATCCGGAGGACCCTCGATCCTGTCGACGGTCGATCTATCGTTTTTTGGTCCGCTCGCAAACGCAACCGTTCATGGCGGCACTCGATTGTGCCGACCCTTCGATGATCGTTGAGAAACGGAACGAAACGGTCACGGCACTACAAGCCTTGGCAATGTTAAACAACAAATTCGTTTTTTCGATGTCGGCTCATCTCGCCGAACGCGTGAAAGCCGAAGTCACGCTGCTGTCTAGCGGATCGACGTTGACGCAACACGTCAACCGAGCTTTTCGCCTCGCCGTGGGACGCTTTCCCACAGCCGAAGAGGAGCAAGCCCTCGTTCTTTTCGCTGCGGAACATGGACTACCACTCACTTGCCGAGCACTCTTCAACTTAAACGAGTTTGCGTTCGCTGACTGAACTCAAAACAACAGATTTCTCTTAGAATTGTCACGCATGTGAACGCAGCGTAAAAGCGTCTGGACAAGCAATCCGAGGCGGGTGTCCATGCGGATGACGTGAGCCGGTGACGCGACGGAGCAGCCATTCCGTTGCGACTCTGGCCACAACGAAACCCGCTTGAATCGAATGATCAAACGTCCCGAAATAGGAGAAACTCACTGTTCAACGGATATCCGTGTTGGTTCCGTGCTTTTCCCGGCTTGGAATGTTGATTGCGTTGGAATACGACGTGGCCAAGCGGATCACTCGGGGACGCTCCGCAACCCCGCTTTTGACTCTCGGCGGCCTTCTGTTTTTCGTCCTTCTCGTCTGTGACACCGCTGAGGCAGCTCCATGATCCAGCCGCCGAATCCACATTTTGCGGAATCCGTGGATTAAGTCTGCGCCGTCGTCCCGACCAAAATCAAATCGGTCCGGTTAGTCATTGACGCCAAACTTTGGGTGGCCCCAACCATTCGATATCCGCTCAAATCCAAAAGAACAGCAAATTCAGTACGGGCGGGTTTTCATGGCAAATCTCAGGGTGTCGACTGAGCACGCCCTTGGGCTGCCTGAAGTTCTTGAGCCTGACCCCAGCGGTAAAGAATGATCCCCACAAAAGCGCCCGCTACGGTTGCGGAAAGAACCGCTGCTGCGCTGTGAGTGAACGTCGAATTTTCGGTTGCGGCCTGTGTTGTCAAGACAAGCCCGAACACACTGATTACGAACCCGAATGCGTCAGATAAGATTGCGCCCCAGCTAAACCCCATTCGCAGCAGAACAGCTAACTTGCCGAACACGAGTTGAAGAGTAAAGCTGACAACTCCAGCAGTCATCAGACCAAATGCGAGCCAGTGAAACGCCGGGAATGCTAGTTGTTCCGCGACAATGTAGATCGGTTGAAGAATACTCGATGCGGCTGTTTTTGCTCGAGGATCTTGGTCGATGGTCGTCGCGAGTTCGGCCGCTGTCTGCGTCGCATTTTCAGTCACCGACGCGGCTGTTAACGCAGGCAGATTGGCCTGCGCGGCGGAAACTTTTGAAGGCGGTTTTGGCTCATCCTGTGCGACGGCGTGAGCAACGAATCCCAATACAAACGCGAGCACGATCGATCGTTGTCTCATGGCGTCTTGTTCCTGTGATATGAGGTCACGGTGAGTGCGTTCAGATACATCTTCGCAGGTGTCTTTGATTCCTCAACATATTGTGCCAACGGAACATCGATTAAAATAGCCTCAACGGGCGGAGAAGTTGAAAACGATCTTCGAAACACAACCGCGTTATCGACCACGGAAGGACGTGTGGAGCACGCCTGATAGGCACGGAACGTTGAATTGTCGGTAACGAGTGGTGACGTCTATTACCTCGGATCGCATGAGCCGACCGAGATCCAATCGTAAATCTCGTGTGGACAGGTCGCCGGCCTATGCGCCATCTGGAACGATACGGTTCTCTGCGGAAACAAATCTCGGCTGAAACATAAGGAGCCATCAGGAAATTGGTCACTTTCGTTGGCAGACAACCGGTCGGCGACGGCCTTCGTTTATCTGGGGAATGAACAAACACACAGGGTCGATTGTCGATCATCGCCGCCTCCATTCCCCGCTTCCCTCCCCCAAATACGGGCCAAGGAATGGTCACGGTTGTCATCGAACTCGGAAGATTTTCTTTTCTAGGGATAGCCCCTCCAATCGACGAAGACTAGAATTTTCGGTGTCTACCGATTTGGATGAGCAATTTTGTGGAAATTTTAACGGATTGTCACAAACAATTGTGGGTTTTGACTCGTTGTTTTGAGGCAGATTTAGGCCTCTTGAAGAATCACGATTGAACGCTGGCGGAAGTGAATTAGCCGGTGGGTTTGACAATCGAGCTGACTTGGCGCATCTGTGGAACCTGTGGACAACGCTGATGTTTTCGTTCGTTCGCCTCGGTCTTGGGAAGCATCAACGATGAACGACAATTCACCCCCCAAAAAAACACCTCGACGGTGGCGCTGGGCGGTGGCCGGAGTCCTCGCATTTGTGAGTAGTTACGCGTGGTATCCGTTCGGTCCGATCGGAAGCCGCCGGATCCTGCTTCTCCTCGCCTTGGTGTGGTTGCTAGGCTGGGCGGCGTACCTGATTCTCCCCCGAATCAGACGCGGCCGTTGGTCGCCGTTCTCTGGGAACGTTTCGATCCTGTTTACGTGCTCGCTGATCATCGTGTGTTCGATGGTTTTCCATAAGTTTTCCGAGCAATCATTGACAGAACATTTTCTCGTTCAATGTCAACGAGTTGAACGCCGCATCAAACGCGAGCTTTGGCCCATTGCCAGCCCCCGATGGACGACATCGCAGTTTCATGGTACGCCCGAACCGCCACCCGCGTTGAAATCACAACTGGCGTTTTCCAAACTGAATTTTCATCATCCGATCGCGATGTCTTGGATACCAATTGTTGAACGATGGGTTTTAGCTGAAGAACAAGGTCGGATTGTCTCTTTCAGCGATGCGCGCAACACCGATCAGTTGTTGCAAATTCTTGATCTGAAGCGAGTGATTTGGGGTATGGCTGTCCATCCCCAATTTCACTTGAATGGCTATCTTTTCGTCTCCTACATGGATGCGGGGACGATGCGGGTCGTTCGATTCACGACGAACAAAACCACGGGAATGCTGGATCCCGAGAGTCAGTCAGCGGTCATTGAATGGCCTCAATTGGGGCATGAGGGGGGCTGTTTAGATTTCGGTCTCGACGGCTGCCTGTATGTCTCGGTCGGTGACAGCGGTGCCTATGACTCCGGGGAAACAGGTCAAGACATCAGTGACCTTTACGGTTCAATTTTGCGATTGGACGTGGATCATCCGACAGCCAATAACGGTTACTCTGTTCCCTCGGACAACCCTTTTGTGGGAATGGAGGGGGCTCGTCCGGAAGTTTGGAGCTATGGCCTTCGCCAGGTTTGGAAGATGTCGTTTGACCGCGTCACTGGTGAACTCTGGGCCGGCGATGTCGGGCAAGATTTGTGGGAATCAATTCATTTGATACGCCGGGGAGGCAATTGTGGATGGAGCATATTCGAGGGGGCTCACCCACTGTTTCCAGATCGCAAAAAAGGCCCGACACCGATTATCCCTCCCGTGGTGGAACAATCGCACTCTGTGATGCGCAGTATCACCGGAGGCCATGTCTATCGGGGCTCAAAGTTACCCCTGCTGCAGGGACTCTATTTGTATGGCGATTACGACACGGGGACGGTTTGGAGCATTCAGAGGGACCGTGGCCAGACAATTGCAAATCAGCTGATTGCCGACACTCCGCTACGGATCTCGAGCTTCACCATCGACAAAAGTGGCGAAGTTCTTATTGTCGATCACATCGGCGGTCAAATTTTCGAGTTGACGGAATCCACCCCGGAAGAACTGAAATATGATCATCAGTTTCCGCGAAAACTCAGTCAGACAGGATTGTTCGCGTCGACGGCAGAACATCGACCCCAAGCAGGTGTCTTGCCCTACTCTGTCAACAGTCCACTCTGGGCTGATGGCGCTGACAAAGACCGCTTCTTAGCCGTTCCGGAGGGAGCATCCATCGATTTTGAAGGAGTCCCATACGAAAACAGCGTTCCCGGCTGGGACAACTGGGGGTTTCCCGATGGCACCGCTCTTGTGAAGACATTTTCCCTAGAAACGGAACGAGGCAACCCCCACACGCGTCGACGCGTGGAAACGCGTGTCATGATCGTCGAGAACCTTCCTGAAGATCCCAATCACCGCTACAAGGCATCCAATAAGCTCTGGCATGGTTATTCGTATGTGTGGAGCGAGGATCAAACGGATGCTGAGTTGGTCGATGCCGAAGGCTTAGATCAAGAATTTGAAATTCGTGATGCAACATCACCGAAACGACGCAAGCAGGTCTGGCATTTTCCTAGTCGCTTCGAATGCATGATGTGTCACACCCGGTCGGCCGGTTTCGTTCTCGGAGTGTCGACCGCTCAATTGAATCGGTTCGGCCTGTTGGGTCACGGCGGTTTGAACCAGTTAGACTTTCTGGACCGCGCGCGATTGATTGACAGGAACGCCTCCGCGGCGCCACCAACACATCCGATGCTACCCGATCCCGCGGACACACATTTGCCTGTGGAACTTCGAGCTCGATCCTATTTACATGCCAACTGCGCGCATTGCCATCGGCCCTATGGTGGTGGCAATGGAAAACTGGATTTGCGTTTCCATGCGTCCTCCTCTGAAATGAATGCACTCGAGGAACGTCCCGTTCATGGCACTCTTGGAGTCGATGATGCGTTCGTTATCAAACCCGGAGATCCCGAACGGTCGATGCTCTATCACCGAATGACGACGCTCAACGCAGGACGCATGCCAAAGGCGGGTTCCTCGGAAGTGGATCATTTGGGGGCTCAATTGATTTACGAATGGATCCAACAACTAAATCATTGACAGGTTGTGATGGCACACAGAAGGCCGTGTACACGAGTCGCAACGTGTTTGTGAAACAGAAAATTGAGTGGTATCAAATGTGGAACCCACAGATTTCGGTGCCAAGACACTCGGTCTTCATCCCTAGTATTACCGCATGTCTTTTTACTCTGGGGATGGGTTGCTCTCCTAACGCTCAGTCCTCCCGAGAAACGGCACCCGCTGCTGGAGCAGCCACTTCCCCTGTGGTTGAGATTCGTCTGCAGCATCCGGTTGACCCTTTGCCAGCATTGGTGTTCCAAGAGGACGACTGGCCCTGGTGGCGGGGAATCGACCGAGATGGCATCAGCAAGAGTGGGACTCCACCAGAGCAATGGAATGACTCGAACAACGACTCCAACAATGTTCTCTGGAAAGTCCCCCTCGTCGGTCGCGGAAACTCGAGCCCGATTGTGGTTAAATCTCACGTGTATTTGACCAGCTGCAACGTTGCTCGCCAAGAACAATACGCCCTGTCCATCGACCGGACCAACGGTCGCTTAATCTGGCAGACGACGATTCATACGGGCGGATTTACGTCAACGATGAATGCGGCTGCGACGTATGCAGATGCCACATTAGCCAGCGATGGTGAACGTGTGTTCGCGACGTTTTTGCACAACGGATCGATCGTGGTGACCGCATTGACGCTGGACGGTGAAAAGGTTTGGGAAACAAATGTGGGCCCGTTTCAGACGGTCTATGGCTTCGGTGCATCGCCGATCATTTTTGAATCGACGGTCATCGTTGCCGCGGAGGACCCCACCTGTGGCTCAATCTCCGCACTGCACAGGAGGACCGGTCAGGTCATCTGGCGGATCCGACGCGCAGAAGCCGCCGGTGGCACATTCGCGACACCGGTCGTGGCGCATGTCGCGGGCCGGTGGCAGTTGCTACTCAATGGTGCACGCACCGTATCGAGTTACGATCCGGCAACGGGAGAACCGCTGTGGTCGCATCCCAGCCCGGCAAGAACCTGTTGCAATTCAATGGCCTTCAACAAGTCATTTGTTTTTGCCAGTGGCGGAATGCCCTCCAAAGAAACCGCCTGTTTCAATGCGGATGCAGAGGGCGATGACCCGTCCGCACGACTTGTCTGGCAAGACGGCCGTCCGTCCTGCACTTGTTATGTCCCGTCATTACTGTCCCACGACGGGCGGCTCTACAATTTGAATGACGACGGAATACTGACCGGCTTCGATGAACGGAACGGGCGACAACTCTTCGCGAAGCGGCTGGTCGGAAAATTTTCAGCATCGCCGATGATCATTAACGGAAAATTGATCGTGATTAATCAAATGGGAACGGCGTGGGTGTTGCGGGCCTCTCCGCCGTTTGACGTGTTGAGTGAAAACCAAATTGAGCCGGGCGTGATGGCCACGCCGACGTCTTGCAAAGATACCATTTATCTTCGTTCGGAAAAATATCTCTACGGTATCGGAGAAAAAAAACAGACCACGGTTCCATAGAGATCCCTCGCACGGGAACCACCGAGCGCATGACGCATCAACTCGGGCTCCGTCCCTCCCTGAGTTGATGTGTCTTTTTTGTTCCGTGACGATGGCTGAAGAAAAGATTGGCGTTTGGTGAAAATGAGTCATCCTTGGCGGGGTGAGCGTTGACGATCGGCCGAGTGCGTCTCGTCACGCAAGGTGAGCACCCTGACTTCCCTCCGAACACGATCAAGCTGGCCTAGATCGCATGATCTGTCGGCCGATGTCAAGATTAGGTCGCTTGACCGACTCTGTATTTCACGGCAATCTCTGTCAGTTTGGAAACATCCAGCGGGCTTGGATCTTGGACTTCGATTGGTCTTTTTTAGGAACAGTGCCCATGACTCGTTTGGGGATCACTCGACGCAAGTTTTTGCAAATCAGCGGAGGGGCAATCGCCGCAAGTGGGATGGCGTTGGAAAAGACGTTTGGTCAGCCCTCGCCAGCCGCTCAGTCCCTGCCAATTTTCGACACACACCAGCACCTGTGGGACACCACGAAATTCCGCCTGCCGTGGCAGGCAAGCGAAGATTTGCAGGGACTACGCCGATCTTTTTTGATGTCAGACTATGTGGAAGCGACGCAGGGACAGAACGTCGTTAAGACCATTTACATGGAGGTTGACGTGGCGCCGGATCAACAATTGGCCGAGGCCAATCAGGTCATCCAGATTTGCGAACGTGGTGACAGTCTGATGAAGGCTGCCGTGATCTCCGGACGATTAGGAACGCCGGCGTTTGAGCCGTACATCCGACATCTGGCGAAGAACACGTTCGTGAAGGGCGTTCGGCAGGTTCTGCACGGCGACGCCACCCCGTCCGGTTTCTGTCTCCAACCGAAATTTGTGGAGAGCATTCAGCTTCTCGGTGATTTAGGTCTCTGTTTTGATCTGTGCCTGCGTTCCGAAGATATTCTCGGAGCGGTTGGATTAGTGGACCAATGTCCCAAGACGCGTTTTGTCATTGACCATTGCGGAAACATGAAAGTCACGTCAACCGATCGGGCGGCACGCGCTCAATGGCTTGAGGGGATGACCGCGATGGCTGCTCGCAAGAACACCGTCTGTAAGGTTTCGGGAATTGTTGCAAGTGCGAACAAAGTCTGGACAGCGGACGATCTCGCACCAAACATCAACGACACGATTAATGCTTTTGGCGATGACCGTGTCATGTTCGCAGGCGATTGGCCCGTTTGCACATTGCGTGCGACATTCTCGCAATGGGTTGAGGCGCTCAAACACATTGTGAGCCATCGCTCAATCACTTTCCAAAAGAAACTTTTCCACGATAACGCGGCAATATTTTACGGTGTCTGAGTCCTCGCGGGTGAACTCACGGTCAGCATCTTGGACACTCATCTTTGGCGGCAGATTGCAGATACGACCGCATTTTTGTTGATTATCTGGAACGTCTCCTGTGGCAATCGTTGTTGAATGATCGATGGAGAGAAGGGGATTAATGGACTCGCGATTCAAACTTCTGCTGTACTCGATTTGTGTATTGACGGACTTTTCAGCGTTCGTGGTGATTTTTGCGGTGTCTCGCGGCTTGGCCGAGGGCAACGCCGAGCCGTGGTATCTCGGTGCCGTGGGTGCGGGCCTGTCGCTCACGGCCGGAGTGGGCAGCATTTTGGGTGGCTGGCTCGCCCACCGATTCGACGGTCGAGTTGTGTTTGTTGCGGGCGCGGCGTTCATCGGTGCGAGTATTGCAGCGTGTGCCGTGGGTGATCCTTCCAACGTTTGGTTTTTACCTGGGTACTGGCTTCTGGGCCTCGGTTTGGGGTGTCTTTATCCTCCACTTGTGGGCTGGCTGAATCAGGGTGTGGATCCTCACGCCAATCGTCTCGGTGTCAGTCGCACCTTAATTTTGTATTGCGTGGCATGGAATGTCGGGATGATGGGCGGCCAATTGACGGCAGGTTCCTTGTTTTCTTTCGGAGCGAATTGGACTTTTGGAACGGCGTTTTGCCTGTCGCTGTTGAACCTCTTGCTATCGGTTGTGGTCGTCAGAAGAGTTGTCCCGCTGGCCGCAGCCACGGTGTGCGAAATGTCCAATCATATGACGTTGCAAGACCATCAGACGGAAAAAGTGGCATTCGTCTTCAAAAAACTGAGCTGGATCGCCAATCTTGGAGGGATGTTCGGTGGTAGCATGGTGATTCACCTGCTGCCAGATTTAGCCGTTGACATCGGTGTCTCAGCCAATGATCACGGAATGCTTCTCGCGAGTTGGCGAGCCGTAATCATCGCCACCTACGGGATCATGCACTCTCTGACGTTCTGGCAATATCGGATTGATATATCACTGGCATCACAGGGGCTTGCCGCCGTGGGATTGATCGTTATTGCCCAGTCGGGAACAACATTCACTCTCTTGATCGGCCTCGCTCTCCTTGGACAACTTGTGGGATACAACTACTTTTCTGGACTGTTCTACAGCACCGTCGGAAGCGTGCCTGAGGGTCGGGCATTGGCTGCCGGAATACACGAAGCCACGCTCGCCACGGGTATGGCCGCGGGGACACTGGTGGGTGGGGCATTGGGTTCACTTTTGAATCACCGAATGCCGTATCTGCTTGCCGCAGTGGTTCTGCTGGCGATGATGCTCGTCCAGGTCATTGCGTGGCGGCGGTGGAAGAAATCAATCGACGCCACAGAAAACTCGACGCCCAATGGCAATCGATTGGCCTGAGGAAAGCAACTTGCGATTCCGATGAACGCTTGTCAAAATGACGTGGCCAATGCCATTTTCGAGAGAGTTAAATCATGAATCGCCGAAAAGTTCTCATCACCGGAGCAAGTGGGCTAATCGGTGGTCTGACAATCCAGCACCTTGGTCACAAGTATGAGTTGACCGGTCTGAGTCGGCGTCCGGTGAAGGGTATTCCGCATGTGTCGGCGGATATCACGGATGCGGTGACCATCAAACCTGCCTTTGACGGAATCCATACCGTGCTCCATTTGGCGGCGGCCACCGCCGCTGATCAAGTCTGCGAATGGGCTCCGACCATGGCAACAACCATTCAAGGAACTTTGAATGTCTATGAAGCGGCTCGAGAAGCTGGCGTTCAACGAGTCGTTTTTTTTAGCAGTGGCTGCTGTCAACTCGCGTGGGAATGGGACTCAAACCATCCCTACGGAATCATCGCCAACGGCCCAGACAATGAGATTCCTGAAACGTGGCCGATGGTGGAACTGGACTGGTCGGTCCGTCCAGATTCCCCGTATGCCGTCGGAAAACTTTTCGGAGAAAATTTGGCGAGATACTATTCGGACAAGTACGGAATCTCGACGATTGCCATTCGTTTGGGTGCTGTTCTTCGCGAAGATCGCCCCATGCTTCGTCGACACTTTCCGGGATTCTTGTCGCAGGCCGACTGTGTGCAATTGATTGACAAATGCCTGAGCGCCCCGGATTCGGTAACGTTCGAGGTTTTGAACGCGATTTCGGAAAACAAATACCGATGGCGATCGACCGACCGGACCAAAGACGTACTGGACTGGCGACCGACGGGTAGTGCCGACGTCTACTCTTAACTCAAAGCCTAAGGAAATTGAAAACGTGACAAACGCAAATCCGAGCGACGCCGAAAACCGTATTCTTGTGACCGATTTCAATCGGTCGTTTCTACGATTTCGATTGGATTTGAATCAAACACTTCCAAAAACGATCAGTCAGCCACCACCGTTTACATTGAATAACTCGAGATTTCAGCTGGAATGCTGTTGTCGAGTCACTCGCGGTGAAGGAGCCGATGCTCATTCCGTCGATTATGTTCTTACGGCGTCGTGCAAAGCCGAGCAGGTTCACGTTCACGAGAACGTTTGGCATGATCCGGCGGCAGACATGTGTCTGATCGCGTCCACCGAAGAGTTTTTGGTCATCAAGTGTTGGGATCGCAACGATCGAGGCGTGATGCTCAGCCCTCCAACGATGGGGAAGCAGCCTGAACGCCATTCAGGGATGGTCGCGGACGCATTCACAAAACTTCAAATCGATCGACATCAGTCACCCGGACGAGTATTGACAACGACCGAAGAGATCGTCGCTGCCGTGCTCGACAATCGTCCGCTTGTTTCACAATCCGAATTCGTGACTTCGGATGGCGCTCGGATTCATCTCGAGTACCCGGTCAAGCTGGTCAATGCCAGTGAGCGTGAAATGTTCTATCAGATCGATACAGGCCCCGTATTGGTCCATGATGTTTCTGCGTATAATGGCACTCACGCCATTTCTACCTTGCGTTTAGCTTACATGGCTCATAACACGCTGGGTTGCACGGAACTAATCATGAACGTCCCCACGGCGATTGCTCCAGGAATCAGTGTCAACCACTATTCCAAGGTGCTCAAGCTTCTCGCCAAAAATCGCATGATCGCGTTCGACTGACCTTGCCTACGCATCGCCCCCTCGGAGCAGGAACCGCTCCTGGAGTGCTGAGGTGCCGCGCAGAGCACGGGGCTAGTGTGTTCGGAGTCTAATGCCCTCGTTGGAATGACGATTGGCCTCATGTTTTAAGGAATGTTCCGCCGCAGTGATCCGTGAACACACAACAGAAAACATAGGCATGTCAACGGGAATATTTCGACAGAGGTTCGTGATTTTATTGGTCACCATGTCGGCCGTGTTGTCGTCTTGTCACCAACGCTCTGAAGCCCACGATTGGCCGCAGTGGCGCGGACCCCAGCGAGATGCGGTTTCCACAGAGACGGGATTGCTCCAGTCATGGACCACCGACAGTCCGAAAGTGCTCTGGAATCAATCCGCATTGGGAATCGGATATTCCAGTATTGTTTTGGGTGAAACTCGTTTGTTCACCATGGGGCGAAAGGAATCGGATCTCGTCGTCACGGCGATGCATGTGGAGACCGGCGAAAAATTGTGGGAGAAAACAATCGGCAAGACGTCGCGTCATCCCACTTCGACACCCACTCTGGATGGCGACTACCTTTTCGTATTGGATCCTGATGGTGAGTTGGTTTGCCTCAAATCGTCAAACGGCGACTTCGTTTGGCAGTCAAGTTTTGTGGATGACTTCGGCGGACGAATGATGTCGGGACGAGGGTATGGCGAGTCTCCGCTTGTCGATGGTGATCGATTGATCTGTACGCCGGGTGGTCCCGATGCCGTGATGGTCGCATTCGAGAAGCGGACCGGACACGTTCTCTGGAAGGCGTCGCTTCCAGAGAACGTGTCCGGTCCGTCTGGAAAAGACGGGGCCGGTTTTTCCTCCATTGTTATCTCAGAGGCTGCAGGGATACGTCAGTACGTTCAACTCGTGGGACGAGGGCTGATCGGTATCGACGCGCGTGACGGTCGGTTGCTCTGGAGTTACAACGACATCGCCAACGGAATCGCCAATATTCCAACCCCGATTGTCTATGACGATTTTGTTTTTGCGGCGAATGGCTATACGGCCGGCAGTGTTCTGCTCAAATTAGTGTCGAGCCCCGATGCAAATGATCATCCGGGAGTGACGGTCGAAGTGATTTATTCACTCTCCGGCAGTCAGTTCCAGAATCACCACGGTGGTCTCGTTCGACTGGGTGAGTTTGTCTATGGTGGCCATGGAAACAACAATGGATTACCAACATGCCTCGAACTCAAAACGGGGCGCATCGTTTGGCGGCGGCGTGGGCCTGGAGTCGGTTCAGCCGCCGTTGTGTACGCCGATGGACACCTCTATTTCCGGTTCCAAAATGGGGTAATGGCATTGATCGAAGCCACCGATCACGGATTGGTCTTGAAGGGAACTTTCGATATTCCCGGCGCAGGTGCCGACAGTTGGTCGCACCCTGTTGTGGCGAATGGTCGCCTCTATTTGCGGGAACAGGAGCTCCTTTGGGCTTATAATCTTCGGCCTCATCCCGTGACGAACGACGCCACTCCCTCGAAGCACTCTCCGAACGCGAACTCTGCGTTGACGGCACGACAAGGGATTGGGGTTGCTGTCGCTGTCATACCTGCTGCAACGTCGACAGCGGCGGTGTCGTCGCACACGCTACGCGGTTGTCTCGAATATTCTTTGGCCTCCAAGCGGGAAAATCATGCAGAAGCTGCCGTATTGGTCAGTCTGACAAATGCCGACTTGACTCCACAGGGAACACTGTCCGACGCCGTGCTTCAGTTATTAGCTGACCTGAAGGATCCACTGATTGTTAGCTTGGCTGGAACGCTGGTCTCCGATACGGGACTCCGTCAGCTCCAGCCGTTCAAAATCTGCGGCCTGAATTTGGAGCTTTGCAGTCGGATTACTGATGTCAGCTTGAAACACGAAAACCACAGTGACTCACTTCGGGCACTCGTACTCACCGGTACCGGAATCACCTCTCACGGTCTCAAGGGCCTGGCAATCAAGTCCAATCTTGTCGCACTGGATCTGGAGTTGTGCGATGGGGTTACCGACGAGGCCACTGATCCGCTGGGTGAATTGACGCAGCTCAAGTTCCTATCTTTGAAAAAAACGGGATTCGAACGAGATCGTATTTCGGACAAGGGGCTGAAAAACCTGCAACGATTAGACAACCTCGAACTGCTGAATCTCTACGGAAATAGACTGACGAACGCCGGACTGGAGTACTTGCAAGCGTTCCAAAAACTGCACACACTGAATTTAAGTTTGCTGGCAATTAGCGACGCAGGTCTAGAGTATTTGAAGCCACTTCGCGGCTTGGAACGGCTGGACCTGACGTTTTCCGAAGGATTTTCAGGGCCCATATTATCGGACGACATGGTGGACTCGCTTCTCCCCCTATCAAGCCTAACCACACTCGATCTGACCGGAGCTAAACTCAGTGACGAGGGACTGAAAAAACTGCAACGGCTGAAGAGCTTGAAAACGTTGCGAATTGTGCGAACGAAGACCAGTGATTCGGGAATTCGGGAGTTTCAAAAAGCGGTCCCCGAATGCAACGTCTTCAAGGAGTAATATTGGCAATTGCGATCAATGATCGGCACGGATGTTCAGCCTCGGTTATGGAATTTAGCGAATTTTCAATCGCATAAAACCTCCGCAAATTTCAGTTTTGTGAAATCGTTGAGTTAAATGCAGGTTTCAAGGGTGGCGATGGCGGAGGGTCGTCGGTGCTATGGAAACCAATGTCCGTTCCTTTTCCATTTTTTTATTCGAAATTAAGGTATCTCCGACATGTGTGGTCTGGACGTGGCATTGACGATCCTGTTGGCCTCGAGTGTTTCGCAAGTCGAGCCAGAAACCCAATCGCATATACGAAGTCTGGACATGGCTGTCATTGGACTGTATGCGATCGCCATGCTTGCGGTGGGACGATACTACAAATCAAGAACCCAGACGGCAGACGCCTACCTGCTCGGTGGGCGCAACATGAATCCGATTATGATCGGACTGTCACTCTTTGCCACGCTGACGAGTACGCTTTCTTATCTGGCGTATCCCGGTGAGATGATCAAGTTTGGGCCGATGATGTTTTCGATGTTGGCCGCTTTTCCTGTCGTGATGTATCTTGTCGGCTGGATTCTTATCCCCAGAATCATGAAGCAGGATGTGACCAGTGGGTATGAACTGTTGGAGCTTCGACTGGGTCTTTCCGGCCGAGTTCTTGGGGCCACAATGTTCATGACGCTGCGCGTCGCCTGGATGGCATCCATCCTGTATGCAACGACCAACAAAGTCCTGATTCCGCTATTGGGACTTGATCCGTATTGGGCACCTTACATTTCTGCAGCCATGGGCCTGATCACACTGATTTATGCTGCTGAGGGAGGAATGCAAGCCGTCGTAGTCACGGATGCCATGCAATCGCTGATCATGTTTATCGGTGCCCTCGTTGTGGTTGCCGTCGTCTCCGTTGATTTGGGAGGAGTTGTCGCGTGGTGGCCGCATGTCTGGGCGGCACACTGGGAAAAACCGGTTTTTGGATTTAGTACGGATGTCCGCTCCACGTTTGTGGGAGCGTTCTTCAACATGCTGGTTTGGATGACTTGTACCTGCGGTTCGGATCAGATGGCGATTCAGCGTTACCTGTCCACTCGTGATGTCCAAGCCGCTCGCCGTTCGTTTTCAGTCCATTTGGTGACGGAAGTGTTGATGACGATGCTGCTGGCGACTGTGGGTCTCGCCGTCTTGGGCTACTTCACATCGCATCCTGAAGGGCTGATTCCGGGAAAAGCTTTGGTCGATCAGGCGGACGAACTACTACCTCATTTCGTTGTGACCGTCCTTCCGAGCGGCCTCTCCGGATTGGTCATCGCGGCGATGCTCTCGGCGGCCATGTCCAGTTTGTCGTCCGGAATGAACGCGGCCAGCGCCGTGATCACCACCGACTTCTTGGGACGATTTCGTCAGTCAAAATATACACAACTGCAAAGCATGCACGTGGCGCGTTGGGCCTCGATTGTGATCGGCATTTTCGTGCTTCTATTGAGCCTGTTGATCGCGTCTCTCGTGAAACACGGTTACCTGAAAGACAGCCTGTTGGATCTGTGCATGAAAGTCGTCAACCTGCTGACCGCGCCCTTGTTTGTACTTTTCTTTCTGGCTCTTTTCGTTCCGTGGGCCAAGCCACGAGGTGCCATCGCAGCCACCCTGGCCAGCGTCACCGTGGCCGTGGAATTTGCCTTTGTTCTGTGGGGTGGAAAGGCATTTTTGTTCACCGCTCCGGCTTCGCTTTTCGTCGGTGTCGTTGTGGGTAGCGTTGTCAGCCTGCCGATGTTTGATTTCGCGGCCAAGATCAAAAAATAGTTTTTCCTTGGGGATCGAAGGACGCCGCTCTTGGCGAAATCGGTGCTCGCCAAGAGCGTGCGCCGTGGCAACGGCGTGGGGGAAAAAGACGGTTGGTCCTGTCATTGCAACGGGATCTTGATTGAAACCCCGATTCCTGATGTTTTGATAAAGATCACACGACTGAAATCCTGACATTCTGCGGCCCCGCTTCGAGCTTGATGCAACTTCGCCATCGGTCTTCCGTGGACCGTGCGAGAGACCTACAGCAGGACGAATCAGAGCCTCACGGGGCTTGCTCATGCTCGCCGATCCTGCCGGACTTCGTTTCCGCCTCAAAGGCATCCCACGTGTTCTCGCGGTGCCTGCTGTCGCGGCGGAATATTCCTGCTGAAACCGGAATGTTTTAACCGGCCGCTCACTGGGCGCAACCTACGGGAATCGTTTCAGGAACGAGCCGCCTCACGATTCACTTCAGGCGCGGTGACGGACTCCCTGCCTCACGGGACATCGGGGAATGTCGATACAGGCCGTGACGCGGTCGCCCAAGCCGTGAGTACCAAGCCATGCATTCCCAGTGAGGGCAGGAAATAGACACCGGAAAACTGCGGGCTCATGACAGGGGCCCCGCCGCCGGTTAGGACGAGCCAAGGCGAATCGGAAGATGACGAGGCCCCCCGCGCCTGGTCGGGCTGTTGGAATGAGGGCAAGTCATGTCCTCGATGCAGACAAAGTTGATAAATCAATTCACGAACGGCTCCCACTTGTCCCCAAAAAAGACCATTACGAATCGCCTCTCGGGTATTGCGTCCGGGTGCCACGGGTTGCTCACCGCCCAGCTCTTGCACCGGAAGGAGCGGCAGAAGAGCCGTATAGTGATGCAACGCCTCAGCAGACATTTTCAAACCCGGAAGGATCGCGCCACCGCAAAATTCTCCCGCCGCAGAAACGTAGTCCACCGTCGTCGCTGTCCCCGAATTGATCACGATCGCCGCACGACCGAACGGACGAAGAGCATTCGCCGCGACGGCATTCAACAACCGATCTAGGCCAACCTTCGCGGGGAACTCGACATTGATGGCTACAGGGATCGTGGAGTAGTCTTGCACCACAAACGGCGTTGGCCAATTGTGCGACTTCCATTCCCCGAGTAGTCGTTCTATCGCTCGTGGGTTCGATCCTGAAATCACAGACTGCCGATCCTTGATGTCACCCCACGAGGAGAGGACATCCCACCGAACGACATCGTCCACCGGGACTGCCTGAAACTGTCGGCATTCCGGCCAAATACCATCCGACAGCGGAGACCTGCCGGCCTCAAAAAGACCGAACTTGATCCGGCTATTTCCAGCATCAATCGCCAATAGGGGGCTTGCGGAGTTTGAATTATTTGCCATGGGAATTGTCGAGTATCAAACCGCCAGCCCTCGAAAAATGCGGAAACAGATCATTCAACAGCGAGTGGCCAGTGAAATCATAGAAATGCCGCCTATCTCCCTTGAATCGTCTCAAAACTGTCGCCAAGTTCCACACCGAAGATGTGCCGTCAGACAGGAAGAACACTGCGACGGTTGTAAGACCTCTTCGGTCACTGTGTTGCAGAAATCGTTTATGAAGTCTGACCCAGACTAGGGTTTTGATCGATTGCCATGGAGGAATTCATTGCAGCGATTTCGAGTCGGACGACTCGCTTTTCGGCGGGAATAAGGCGGTCGAGAATTCCGTTGACAAACGCCACGGAATTCTGGCCACCGAAAGTCTTGGCCAGTTCCAACGCCTCATCAATGACGACGCCTGCGGGGGTGTCCGTCGAGAATAACTCAAATACGCCCAGTCGAATGATATTTCGATCGGTTGCCGGCATACGACTGACCGACCAATTGGAGGCGATCGCTTCCAACTGCTCGTCGATCATATTGCGGCTTTCGGTCACTCCGGTGAACAAGACCCAAGCAAACTGGCCGAGTTGTTCATCGGCCAGTGACGATTGAATTTGCTCTTTAATCTCATCAGAAGTGACATCGGAATTCAAATCTTTTTGGTAGAGCATTTGCAGCGTCACTTCGCGTGCCTTGTGGCGACGACTTGTCATTCAGATTTCACCTTCTTGAAATTCGCACCTGCGAGCAATTAAATTGCGGAAGCACTTTCGCGTCGAAGACCGTCAAAAGACTCCGCTTAGATCCCCTTCGAACTCAACGTTCGGAGCAATCCCGCCATTTCGATCGCCGCCAAAGCGGCCTCAACTCCCTTGTTTCCCGATTTGCCTCCGGCCCGATCCAGAGCCTGCTCGAGCGTCTGACAGGTCAAGACTCCGAAACTTATCGGAATTCCACTGGTCAGGGAGGCCTGCAGGATGCCAGCAGCGACCTGGTGATTAATGTACTCGTGGTGAGTCGTCTCACCTTGAATGACCGCTCCCAAGCAGAGGATCATGGTAAATTTGTTGCTTTTTGCCAGATGTTGTGCGGCTAAAGGCAATTCAAATGCACCGGGCACACGCACCACGGTGATGCGTTCTTCACTCAATCCATGACGACGAAGGGTATCGGCTGCACCTAGGAGAAGGCGTTCTGTGATGAGTTCGTTGAAGCGAGAAACGACAATTGCAACCCGATCGTCGCCTGCCAGCAGCGAACCCTCCAAAACATTTGCAAGCACGACTGTCACTCCTCGAGGTATTACTCACATCAGACTCGCATACGCGGCTCGAATTTTTTGTTCTCATGCTCCGTTAGATGGAGTTCATGCTCATTAAAAACTCTTCGTTGGTTTTCGTTCTTTTCATGCGATGCGTCAGCATTTCCATCGCCTCGACGGGATTCATGTCATTGATCACTCGACGTAATATCCAAACTCGCCGAAGTTCCTCTTCCGTCATCAATAGTTCTTCCCGACGTGTTCCCGATCGATTGACGTCAATGGCGGGCCAGACACGCTTTTCAACCATCCGGCGGTCAAGATGCAATTCGGTATTGCCCGTCCCTTTGAACTCTTCGAAGATCACATCGTCCATCTTGCTGCCGGTATCCACAAGAGCCGTGGCCACAATTGTCAGGCTTCCCCCTTCTTCAATATTCCGGGCGGCACCGAAAAACCGTTTCGGATGCTGCAAGGCACTGGCATCCACTCCACCAGTCAGAATCTTTCCCGAATTCGGACACTCGGTATTGTAGGCTCTGGCCAGACGGGTGATGGAATCCAGAAAAATCACGACATGCTGACCATACTCGACCATCCGTTTCGCCTTCTCAATTACCATTTCTGCCACTTGAATGTGCCGACTCGGGGCTTCGTCGAAGGTACTACTGATGACCTCGCAATTTTTCGCTTTGACCTGTCGCTCCATGTCCGTGACTTCTTCAGGCCGTTCATCAATCAGGAGTACGATAACATACACATCCGGGTCTCCCCCCAGCACCGCCTTGGCCAGTTGTTGCAGTAAAATCGTCTTACCCGCTTTGGGAGGTGAGACGATCAATCCTCGTTGCCCCATTCCGATAGGTGCCACGATATCGACGACACGGGTACTTAATTGCGTGGAGTCGCTGCAAAGCTTCAGGCGACGCGTCGGATGCAGTGGAGTCAGGTCGTCGAAGAAAACCTTTTCTGTGAGACGATTGGGGTCTTCATTGTTGATGGCTTCCACACGCAGCAACGCAAAATAACGTTCGTTTTCTTTGGGAGGACGAATCTGTCCAGCAACGGTTGCCCCTTTGCGCAGGCCAAAACGTCTAATCTGACTCGGTGAGACATAGATATCATCCGGGCATGGTAAATAGTGGTAGTCCGGACTTCGTAAAAATCCGAATCCGTCAGGGAGTATTTCCAGTGTCCCCTCACCAAACATCAGACCATTCATCTTTGTCCTCTCCTTGAGGATTTTAAAGATGAGATCCTGTTTTTTGAGTCCTGTATACTCGGTAATGTTCTCCTGCTTTGCGAGAACGATCAGTTCTTTCATCGTCAGACGCTGCAGTTCGGCAATGTGAATGTCGGAGTCGCCGCGTTTAATTTCTTCGTATCGTTCATCCGAAACGAAGTGGGGCTCCTCATCGTCCTCGATTCCCTGTTGCGTCAGCAACTCGGGTTGGCCCACTACCGGAACGGAAATTTCCCGAGCGAATGCCAGCGGAGCCGATTCCGGCGCGACGTCCCAACCGGGAACAACGGGTGGACTGCTTCGACCAATCGTAGGGCGTGGTTTCATGGACTTAGACTCGAGATGGGGAGGGCCAGCGGAATCAACGTTCTAGACAGAAACCCGTTGCTTGACGCCATGCTTCAGCAGGGAGAGTATCGAGAAATGAGCCAGACGAAATCAATTAAGCCGAACGACTAATGACAGTCCAACCGCTTGACTTGACTTGTTTTGAATCAGCGATCTTTTGCGAGGCGGTAAATGACATCTGCTTGAGGTGGTTCCTCGACGGAATCGCAGAAATTGATTTGCGGAATTCCTCAGGCTGTTCAGGAGTTGATCATGAAACCGAAAGGACGACTTGAGGACGGGCAGGAATACCGGAAAGCATGCGACTACCGATGTTGTGACGAAATTCAGCACGGTTTGCAACTGATTGACCAGCGTTTCCCCAAAAAACGGAGCAATTCCTCTCCCGCTGCAGCGATCTCTTGGGCGTTCGAGATCACGCACTGACAGCGACTCCTCTTCTGCGCTAAATCCCATTGGCTGGATTCTCGGCGACTCAGATCCTCAGCAGTCCAGTCACTTCGCTGTTGAATACGAGTCCATCGTAACGGGGTTGGAGCATCGACAAAAACGACCGCGTCACAACTGTCCTGCCAATCCGCTTCAAACAGCAGGGCCGCATCAAGCAGAATGGCATCGTATCGCTTCATTATTAGTCTATCGATTTCCAATGCGATCCGTCTACGAATTTCCGGATGAACGATCTGCTCCAATTTCCGTCGTGCGGATCGGTGTTTGTGATCACTGCCAAAAACCTGTTCGGCAAGAACTTTCCGTTGTATTTCCCCACAATCATCGAACACGTGACTGCCAAAATCCGTTCGGATTTTTTCCATGATCGTTTTTGAAAACAGGACATCATGGCCAAATCGATCGGCATCAATCACAGCAACGTTCGCCATCTCCGCGATCCAAGAAGCAACGGCACTTTTTCCCGAACCGATTCCGCCCACAATCCCGACAACAGGGATACGGTTTCGTGAAAGAGTCAGACTCGATTCAGAGAAGAGCATGGCCGCAATGTCTCATGATCTGTCGACAGGGAAACTCGATCGCTCGCTGTGGTCGATCATACGGAATCAAGAATTCGACATCAACCGGGGTTCGACTGTGAGTGGATGTCGCAACAGCAACAGGTGCGAACGACACCCAGTGACGCCACCCGTCCTCTGAATGATTACAAAACCGA
>Ga0315284_10003653_pt1 | contig 21881 bp, 37 predicted proteins | sample YL17G09_16_MG_FD_203696 | JGI IMG/M metagenome (GOLD analysis project Ga0315284, IMG submission 203696) | Sediment microbial communities from Yellowstone Lake, YNP, Wyoming, USA - YL17G09_16 | ecosystem: Environmental > Aquatic > Freshwater > Lake > Sediment | place: USA: Wyoming | collected... | reverse complement strand
TTGTTATGTTACGTTCATATAACTCTAAATTCAACTGAAACTCACGAGCAATTAATTCTTGCGTCAATTCTGTATATCGCTTATAAAGATAAAAATTCTTGTTATAAAAGAATTTCACATGCCCACGATTTAATGTGAATTCATTTGGCAAGTCTTTTATCACAGCGGTCCCAGAAACGATTGTAGATGGTATTCTAGGCAATTCTCTCCACTCAGCTAGGCAATGAGCATCTGTTAAGTTTTTCGGGCTAATACCAGCATTTATACGGGTCATTTGTTGTACCATTCCCAACTTGCACAAATTAATTTATCACCATTGCTAAGTGGCATATAACTTAAAATAACCTTACCATCGCCATCACACGGACGTGTATCACTCGTATATCCATGTCCAAGGAATGCTTGTGTTATGCCAGTAACACACCAACTCAAACGACCGAGTGTTAAATTACTTAATGTATAATCTGAAAATAAAAAATCACCCTGCTGTTTATCAGATGTCATCAATGTTGATTTATACCACTTGAAATTTTTCTGTGATGAATAAAGAATTCCAATAGGTAGGTTCCAAAAATGTGTATTACCCTCATTAAAGGGGCATTCGTAAGTAGATTCTTTCATTAATATTTCAATAGATTCGGAATCAACATAATACTTCAATAAATCCCACGCATAGGCAGTACCAAAATCACTTGGCAACGGAATGACATTCTTGATACTATCGAGATGCGTAGATTTTAATGACATAACAGATTCAATGTATTCATGTGCATATAGAATATCACCATTCACACCTTCAATCATCTCCATATCATCCCAATTATCTTTTGGAGATTTTTTGCGAACTGCTTTTTGAATTTGAAGTAACATCACGAACACCCGTCCAATATAATTGCGATAAATGCTAAGTCTGGTGAAATAACAAACAATCCAATAAATGCAACTACTGCACCAACAATCATGATGATAGTTCCTGTGTGTGTAGGAGCCACATGAATCCACATACCTTTTTGAGGAATGTCAATATATTTAGCAGCAGTAACTTCATGTTGTATATTATCAGTAGTTGTATAATAGTATTTAGTTTGACTACCAATAAGTTCTTTTGTAGTGATTTGGGATTTTGAAACAATCTCAGTTCTTACAGTCTCATCATATTGATAGCCAACAAACCCAATAATACAACCAAAAATAAGCAGTATAATACCAATTAGTCCACGCATTTTATCTTCCATTCAATAATTTGATATGTCTAATATAGCATTATACTAATAATTTGTCAACCATAATTATTAATTATTATTGAAACTTGGCAACCCACCATTATTAGTCAACGTATGCATTCCACCATATGACGGATAATTTTTATATGTATGAGTTAATTTGACTTCGTCAATGTGAGCAGCTTTATCAACCATTTTATCAATTAATTTTTTAAGATACTCAATTTCAGCGTCCTTGTTTTTGATAATTTCTTTATAACAACGAGCGTCATTACCTTCCATCTCTTTCAATGCTTCAATCTTTGCATCAAGTTTGGCAATCTCAATGCCACGCAATTCCATTGTGTGATGAAAATTATGTTCATGTTGCCCCAATTCATCAGCACATGTTACCGCTAATTGAGCGACTTCAGCAAGACGCGCGGTGTTTACTTCGCTTATCTTGATGTCAATCAATCGAAGTCGTTCTTGATAAATCTTATCAACCTCTATAGCAACTTCTCTTTGAACGTCACTTAATAACTTTTCAAATTCTCCCTCATCAATCCCTTTATTGCGAGCGCCATACTTTGTAAATATATTCATATTATTCTCCTTTAAATAAATGTCGTTTTAATAGTGATAGTACATGATTATTTGGGTGAATATATTTTTCATACTCCGTCCAAAATGCTTCCTCTTCATCCCGTACAATAGACGCATAAGCACCTACAGCACCACTTCTAGAAATACCCGCAGTACAGTGAATTACCAATGGCATATCTTTAGTTTCTTCAATGAATTGAATAATTTCATTGGCTTGTTCTTCAGTCATTAAATAATCATCTAATCGATGCTCATCTTCTCTTGGCATAATATCTAAAAAATAAAGCGGCAATACTTTTGTGAATGATTTATTACTTTTTGATTCGAAAAGAGTCATCATTTCAGATGACATATCCAACCCAATATACTCATGTAAAAGTGGGTCTGTTTCATTCTTGACACATGATATAGAAATCAATGCAGCAGATTCATTACCAATCACATGTTCCTGTAATGATGCATTAGATAGTAATTCAATTGCATCTCTTCTTGATAATACTTTAATCACAAATGCTCCCTCATATGCTCTTCAGTAACAACATATTCTTTAACATTATTAACTGTAAAAAATCTCGGTGGGCATTCTTTTTGAATGAAGTCGCCAATCAATTTTCCAAGTTCTTTGATTTTATCTTTTGGGAAATCATTGAGCCAATTAAAATCGTCTGGCGCGTAATCATAAGCGAGTTCGCTAATATTTTCTACGATATTATCAGCATTAACAAAATCATGTGCAGTGTAAGCAACGCTCTCTCCAACAGATAACGAATCACCTATTTCAAGCGCTTCTTCATCAATGGCTTCGTGGATAGCATCTTCAATACTATCATGACTTCCATAAAAAATATCACCACTTTTTGACCAAGCATATTTTACATCTGACATTATTCACGCCCTTTCGACTCAAGGTATTTACCATATTCGATTAATTGCGTAGCAGCCATTATAGCAACTTGTGCGCTTGTAACATCGCTATCATAAATTGAACTATAAATAATATTCAACGCATTTTGCTGCATTAACACACCCACTACAATTTTTTTGAATTGCTTCCTATTTAAAACAGATTGAATCTGCTCTGAATTCAACTCACCCCTGTAAGAATTTGCAATGTAATCAAATTCTTCTTTAATTACATTGGTAATATTATGTCTATCTAATTTAAGGTCAATTACTGGATGACCTAATTTCATTTCTATTTGATTGATATATTCTTCTGGAATGTTCATCTTAATTGCCCTTCATTTATTAATGGATTGATTGATATTATTGTATAATTCGATATAGTGACATTATCCGATGAGGGAATCGCCTCTGCATCACCTACTCCACGAAATGCATAAACAACATCTTGCATCAATTCATAAATCTTAACCGCTGTTTGTTTCTCTGGATGACTTATCATTATTTTAAGCGTAGCTTTATATACATTATTTTCAGAGTCATATTTAATGGTATTTTTATCAACAGTACCAACTACACTCATTAAATCAACTTCAAATTGAGAACTTCCATAGTCATGAGTTTTTTGTAGTAAATCCACATAAAAATACGGACGTTTATGAGATTCTATTGCAGCATCCATAACTTCTTTTGAATACACTCTTCCATTCACAGTTGGTATATCTGGAAATGGATATAAATTTATTTCTTTAGAATAAAACGAATATGCGTTAACATTTCTGGGATTACACATTATTTACCTCTTGCGTTGTAAGTAAATATAACATCTTCAATATTTTTCGCCAAATTTAATATGGTTAAAAGAATAAAAATTGAATGTTGATTTTTCCTTATCTTCAACATTAAAATCAAATTCTGCACTAATTGGAATTGTTAGTCGGTCTGGGCGTTCCCATACAATCTTTTTCGATAATGGCATTTCATCTTGACTTAATTGAAAATAACCAAATACATCTTTATTAATTGAAATGGTACCTTTTTCTGGGTCGATTGAAAGATATTGCATTTTCCATCCACCAGAATCATCACCCCAGTGACAACCAGATACAACACCCATAGTACCAACTAACTCGACATCTTTTTTAGCTGATTCTAAAGAGGCTTTATATCGTGTAATCTTTTCTTCATCACGAGGTTCTTTGGCACGTTCCTCTTCAATCCATTCAGAATACAATTCGATTTCTATTTGAGATTCTTCAAATGGTGGTACGTAAAAATCAACCGGACAAAATCCAGATTCTGTACTTGCAATATGCTTACAATCGGGCAAACTCATTAAGCTGGTAACTTGATAATCGGATGAGTAAAGGGCGTAGTGCTTACCCTTATGCTCAAACGCATAAAAGGTGTTATAAAAATTGCTGTATTTGCGGTGATATTTACCAATCACACTGCCATTGAAAAGGACTTCTACATCTAGATAACTCCAATAGGGTTTACCATTAGAAATCTCTGTAGTTCTAGTCTTGTAAAATACATTCAAATCTAACTTTACGTCTTCTTCATTTGTTGGCATAAATAATTCTCCTTTTGCTAATATAGTAAAAATATAAATAATATCAAATATAAACTTTGATATAGCTTATTTTAATATATTATGAAATCAAAATTAGACACACAACTTTGGGACTTTATGACCGAGTTAGATGAATTCTGGCAGGATTATTTAATTAATCTATTTGCACAAAAAATTCTACGTGCAGATATGACACTGAAAGATGCAATAGAAGCAATGGATGGGGTTGACGAACTTTCAACCAATATATTTGAAAAATTTCTAGGAAAAATATCCATCTCCAAGCGAGAGCTTGATAAACCTGTGGTCATCAACCTCAATACGGAGCCACGTAAAAGAGCTGAAAAACGCGATTTATTTGTATTCAAAGCTGAAAATATTGTGAAGAGCTATGATGATATAGGAGTTCCAATGAATGATTTGAGAAGGCTTTGTATGCCAGGTGAAATCGAAGAACTAGATTATATATTAGCAAGGCTTTTTGTTGGGTGGTTTACTGATGTAGGAGCGGTCCAAAGAAAACTCTGGACAATTATTCATGGACAATCAAGGATTTCATCTAACTCGCCTATGGCGCAATCTAATTCAACAGCCCATGCAACTGCTTCACTTGAATTGTTAAGTTCAATTTTAGCAAAAATGAAAAAGCCCTCATAAGAGGGCTTTTTTATTTACCGAGCACCATTCCAGTTGGATTACCATCGATGAAAGTGATGTTGGCGTTTCGCCCATTCAACTTTTCGAGGGTTTCGTATTTCTTGAATTGTAGATAGCCGGGATTTGACTTGATTGCATTACCAATCGCATTAATCGCCTCAACTTGTGCTAGTGCTGCATTCTTTTGATTTTCAGCATCATTCACGGTTTGGTCCATTTTCACATTGGAAAGAGTCACATTTTGAATTTCAAGAGGAACTCCAGAGCGTTCAAACATCTTGATTGCCATAGCACCTAGTTCGTTATTGATGGTGTCCATGTGAGTAGTAATAAAACTTACATCAGTATATTTCTGCATCACAGAACGAATACCACTACGAATATCCATCTGAGCTAATTTACTGTAAATATCAGTAACATTGATTTCAGAAACTCTGTCAGATTTGCTTTTCGGAGTAATTACTGAAAAGATTGCATTTCGTTTAGCAGCATCTTTAGGAATCATTATACGAACATATACATCAACAGTTACAGGGCTTTTACCGATTAAAATGCGATGGTCTTCATTTCCCTGCATTCCAAAAGATTCTTTTACTGAAATTGAACTGGCTTCCAAAAGAACAAGAGATGTGAATGAATTATCACTATTAACTTGACCAAGATTAACTTGACCAGCTTCAAGAATCCCGTTGTCCCATCCAGTTGGATTAAGTTTTTTTCCAACATAACCAGCGGGGATATTTTCGATATGGTCTGTACAACCAATAAGCATAAATGCCAATACGAACAATAGTGCGGTGATTTTTTTCATGTTATTTTCCTTTTTGCTGAACTTCGTATTGATAACGGTTCTTGTTTTGTTCTATGTAACTTCTGTCAATTTCGCTTCGAGGAATGTTATTAACCGAAACTTGGAATATAAGTTTGTAGGCAATTGCAATTACAAACAACAATGAGATAATAAGCATGAAATTGTTCATGATGATACTGACATTGGGTTCGTCTTTGGTTTTTGACTTGATAAAAAGGGTAATCCCCATCAAAGTCAGCCATGCGAATCCAGTACCAAGAAAGTACTGAAGATTCAATCTAATAAAATCTTCCATTGAGATTTCCTTTTTGTTTAATGGTAATTATAATATAGTATATTAACACGTCTTTGTCAAAGACGTTTTGAAATTGTAAATGAAATTAATTTACCACACATGAAGAGAGGTCGTAGCTCTGCACCACGCTCAATCCATTTAGGTATTCTTATGTCAGCAGTTAATTCCAATAGGTCAATAATAAACATCTCTTCCGTCATGATTATTTTTGTAGCAAACGCTGCAAGGGATAATTGTGCTCCTACATCAATTTCCATTTGTTGACATACAAATGCATCGCTTGGAATTTTATATGGATGCTCTGATTTCTTGACAAAATCTGGTATTTTACAACTCATCTGCATAAGTTGATTCTTTCATTTAATCTTTCCTTTAATTGCATATTCAACAGCTGCAACACCCATTCGTTTTACTCCAAGGATGTTTGCTAATTTCAACGAAATGTCGAAGTCATACGAGTAATGTTTCTTTCCCTTTTTGTAGATAAATCCCCACGGTCCTCTGTCGTTAACGACTGCCATTTGGGTTATTCCATTTCTACGGAATTCTACTAGGGTGCCAATTGGAAGCGTTCTATGAGCCACTCCAATATGTTGGGGAAACTTGTTATGTCTCCCGTTGTACCATGTTACGATTGCCTGTCGCATCAATTGAGGTACGTGTGTTTTGGTTAGAAGTTGATTTTTCGCAGATTGTATGTAATCCCCATTACCACTTTGCTTCTGTGAGAAACTCATTCCCAAACCAACCACAAGGACTGTTATGATTGTTAGGTTTTTCATACCAACTAATATAGAATAAAAAATCGCTTTGTCAAAAACTATTTTGCATATATGCTATAAACTATTCTTTTCGAGGTAAAATATGACAGTAGAAAATGATAGTAGATTCAATATGATTCCAGGAATTGACATATCTAAATGGCAAGGTAACTCATGGGATATATCAAAAACAATTGCCAATGGAATCAAATGGATATATATCCGCGCATTCAACGGCACATCTCCCGACCCTTTAACTTCTTATTATGCCCAAAAAGCTACAGATGCTAATATTCCATTTGGATTTTACTCATATTTTTTACCAACCCAAGATGTATTACTCCAGGCAAAATTATTAGCAGATGTTACAAAGCAATATAATGCCACCCTAGTGCCAATGTATGACATTGAAGAGGCTAATGGATTGACATCAGCTAAAGCTGAAACTTATATTCGCGAATGCGATAAACAAATTGGTAGAAATGGAATCATCTATACAAGTGCAGATATATGGAATAACAATGTCAAATTGACCACATTTTCTGACCATTTACTTTGGCTTCCACGCTATCCAACCACCGCAATGCCACCTCTAAATGCTAATAATTGGGATACTTTTGCATTTAATCTTGGAAAACAACCTGTAATTCCAAAAGGATGGAGTGACTGGAATATATGGCAATTTTCTGCAAATGGAAATAAAGCGGCTGTTAATTATGGATTTCCCGTTGGAGATTTAGATTTAGATATTTTATATGCTGCCGATTGGAATAAAATGCTATTGAACCCAGAGGTGCCGGCTAAACCGGAGCCAAAAATTGTTTCAGCATATCTCGTAATACGAAATGACTCAGCAAATAAAACTATTTATATTTTCGATGGAATCCGCGCTAGAGCATGCGTTGACCAAGCAGATGTAGATTTAATGAAGTTATTAGGGGCTACACTGGGGGAAGATGGAAATCCATATCCAATTCCATCTAATATTATTGATGCAGCAATCGCATTAAGATAAAAAAAAGCACCTTTCGGTGCTTTTTCATTTTAATGCTTCAATCGGACTTTTATCAATAACTTTTTTCATGATAACACTCGCATCTACTTCCGAACACAAACTATTCTCTTTAGTATCGCCATTCTCACAAATATAACCGTGTTTCACACCATTAGATTTGTACAGTTTCCAATATGAAGTTGGAACTACAATTCCATTTATGATTTTCTTTGTATTCCCATATATTGGCCCAGCAGCGACCTCAATGACAGAGGTTTTCGCAATGCTTCGAATATCACTTTCCAAATTTTTCCATAAACCACGATTCAGAGCCGGTGTTTGCATGCAAACATTTGACATTCTGAAAGTTTCTTTTTGGGCTGATTCGGAGAATGCCATATCAGCACTAGCTACCATATGCCCACGGTCATATCCAGTTCGAGTATAATCACTCGGTAATGCTGTTTTAATATCATCATCCGGATAAAATTTGTCATCTGAGCGGTCAGCATCACGTTTACCATCAGAGGGAGACATTTTGTAAGACACCCATAATGGACATTTTTTACCCTCATCATACGCAACTTTATAATATTTTCGGTCTTTTATAACCAACTTTGATATTACATTTTTTGATTCTTTATTTGAACTTCCAAGCTCTTCTTGCGCATGTTCTGTTGGTATTTTTGGGGCTCTAGGAATTATATGAGTTCCAAAAAAACCATCACTCATTGCAGCACCAGCACAAATGATAATACCTAAACCGATTCCAATTTTAATTCTCATTTAATTACCTTTTTTAATCGCTCCACCAACTCTGGTGAACTATTCATTAATGCTGTTAAAGCTGATTCATCTAATAGCTTTAATGATTCATTGACTTCACTCACTAATCTATTTTCATCAGCAATCTGTTTTTGATGCTCTCTAGCATCTTCAATATCATCATAAAAAATACAATCAACATATTCGATGATGCCACCAAATTCATTAACAAAAATTTCAGCATCTGCTGATTTTTTAAATCCAGCCGAATATTTGAATCCTACTGCATTTCGAGTTACAATTAATGCAAATTTAGTTTTGCGCATTGATTTTTGGCACCATATACTTATTTAGTTACTTTTATTCTCTACAAAAATTTTTAGCTTTTGATTAATGCTTCTCAACTGGTCTTCTGATACATCAACTTCACTACTCATATTACCCACTCGATATTGACCATCAAGAAGTGCAATCACAACATCCTTATGTTCAATGCGCAATTTATTAAGCACCTGGTCTCTAAGTCTGGTAAACTCTACTGTTGTATAACTTTTCATAATTACTCTTTTTTAATTATTTTATTTCTTAAAATACAAAATTGACACATTCATTAATATTAAAAAACTATTAAGGACAATCAAAGGCCAACTTTTTTGCATTACTCCAAATGCAAGCGCAACCATTGATACTACTATAGCAAGATATTGTAACCACATATTATTACCAATCCAATGAGACAAATACTTCTTTACTTCGCATTTGATTAATTACTTGTTTTTGCCAATCCACTTTATCACCAACATGTTGCTTCAAAACTCGTGCAACCTTGATGTCAAAAATTGCAGCTGATGACTCATCAACACATCCCATCAACTCTGAAACAACTTTCCAATCAACACCAGTAGCATTATCAGTTTTTAATGTAACAACTCCATCATTTTCTTCAGTTGGAGTGCTATAATGACGAAATGGCTTGCGAATATATCCTATCTCAGTAAATGTATAGCCCGTGTCAAAGCATAAATCTTCAAAAGACTCTTCGGGAATTACTCTTAAAGCTGCCTTTTTCATCAATTTTTTCTGCAATTTATCACATCGCTTGTTTAGACGGGAATATGCTTTTTTATCACTAGAGTCACTACTATATAATAATTTGAATGCATTATCTCTAGCGTCAATATGCTTTTTTTTAGCATAATACATACCATCATCTTCTTCACCGAAGAAGATGTATTTAGGGTCTTCGGGATGCGGCTCATTCATCATTGTATGGCGAGCACCAACACTAATTCCGCGTTCAATTTTAACCACATCGTCAGGAAACATTTTTTTATACGCTTCTAAATAACGGATGTCTAAAGTTACTGAATGACCTTCATTAGAGCGCTTATATGTATATAAATCCATACCCATGATAATTTCCTTTTTTATAATATCAATATAGTAAATGTATAGAATTTGTCAAATAGATTTGTAAGTTTTTAGAATTTCAATAGCCGTTTTCATTTCAGAAGCAATATTATGTAAATTCACATCATTTTCAACTAATTGCAATAATGTTTCAGCATAGTCATCTAATTCCTGTAACAACACATTTTCATATGGCTCTTCATCAACTTCAATTGGATGAAATTTCTTATCTGATTCGTCATATTCAGATTTACCTTTCCAGTCTATGTCATCACAATGAGATGAATCACCATCACCAACATAAAAACCTTCAAGATTCTTTACCTTTCTCAACCAAGGCGAACCACAACATCCACACCCACCAATCATATAGCCTGTCTCACGAGTAAATTGCGTCAATTTATCGAGAGCTGCATTTCTTTTTTGATTTTGCATAATTACCTCAGTGATTGTTCAAGAAAAAGTCATGTACAATATACCAATCTTCATTGGGATAAAACCCGGCCTTATCATCAAATACTAAATTAAAATAAAATTTTTGAGAAAAATTACTCACTTCATTACTAACCTCAAGCGGGTTTTCATTCACATAGTCAAATTTTATTCCATATTTAGACTCCAAAGTGTCCATATAGCCATTGATAGATGCCTTAGTACTACTTGTCCACATAATTAATATAATATCAGAACGACTACTTAAATGCTGCAAACAATTAATTGCTTCAGTATAAATAGATGCTTCAACTTCATTTGCCCTATAACTAGGCATCATCACTGTCTCATGCAAATCCACTGCGATATACATTTTATCCCAATTGCGACTTTGCTTTTTAGTCCACTCTTTTTTTAATGCATGTATAAGAGCCATTATTTAATATCCTTTTCTATAGTTATTGCTTACGTGGATTATTTACTCCACTCTCCATCGCATTGTAAGGTATTCCCAGATAATCAATATACAAAAGCTGTCGCCATTTATATCTATTTGAAGTGCATGTGCTCATTAACTCATCATCAAGCTTTTTAGCAACTACTGGGTCAATAATCTTTTTAATTGAACCATTCTTCAATCTATCATTAAGCAAATCGCGTAAAAACTCCATAGAATTAGCATTTACAGCAACTAAATCATGTACATATTGAGAGTCCGGAACCACACCCATCTTGATAGACTTTAATGATATAAAATCATTATTGTATTTACCATTCATAAGCATCTTTGCAACCTCAACACCTCTTAAAACATTAAATGCTTTTTTAAACGCATAAGGAGTACATTCTTTAGTTCCATTAAAAGTTTCATGATTATAATCTTTAATGTCACGCTTGGCTAAGCCAAGATATGAACGTATAAGATTATAATTCATAAAATGCTCTTTATATTTCGATAACCAACTTATTGTCCCATCAGACATCAATTCTTTACTATACAGCACTTCAAAATTATGTGGAGAATCTCCATTTATTAAATTTCGAATAAAGCATTGCAATGATGTGAAATTGTAATCAATTCCATTCTTTTTATATTGATACGGATGATGCTCCCATAAGTACGAAGACTCATTTGAAATACCCTCCCTATAAATGCATAGATAGTCCAAATCAGACGATTCAGTATCGCATCCATACAAATGACTACCCATTTTTATTTTGACTATCGTGGAGTCGCTTAGAGCCTCATATAGGCCTTCATCAGTGAATTGAATATACATAATATACCTCTAACCCCAATATAGTAAATATATGTTTAATTGTCAATTACCAGTGACTTCAATATTATCAATAACATCCACAATCTCTCTTTGCAGATAATGATAAATCGCCTGTCCTTCACCTAATTGAAACACACTAACCAACTGCCATCCCTGTAAACCAAGCTCGGAAATAGCATCGATAGGACTGAAAGCATCAGTCGCTCTCCATGGCACAAATTTAAATTCATATTTTTTCATATACATGCATCCTTATGTAAACTTTTTTAAACATTTATCATTTATGTTATATACTATGTGAGCATGTCTACCGGAGGGTTGAATTATGTCATTAGTTATAGCTTTATTGATTTTATATATAGTAGGAGCGGTTGCTGCGTTCATATATTTAATTAAGGTATATGATAATATGGGAATTGGTGATAGTTATTTTGTAGAATATGGCGCTTTTTTATTTATATCGTCAATGTGGGTGTTAATATTAATCTCATGTACATTATTATGGTTAATTACTATTTCAACAAACAACACGACTCTATAGCTAATATAGCATTTGATATTGCAAAAAAATCCGTATATTTGTGTTATTTTTCAAATATATTATAAACTATAGCGTATACCTTCTAAAGGAGAAGTATCATGCCCGGAACAGTAAAAAGAGATTGTAACAAAAATTTCTGCAATGACGTAATATTTAACTTTGGTAGTGACCAATGCCGCGAAGAGGGCGATTTTCTTGCGGTGGTTGGAAATACCCATTGTAAACTCGGATATGCCAACCCAAAAGCAGTTAAAATCCACAGCGTTGGATTAACTTGGTGTGGCGCACCTAAATGTGGAGTTGAAGAATTTGTATTAATCATTAATGGACAAGAATATCATATTGATGGATTGCTTGTTAGTGATGGAGATGAAAAATGTGGACACCTATGCGTAAAAGACCTTTCTATTTGGGTTCCAGAATGCAGTACAATTGCTGTAAAAGGCGTTGCATTTGAAAGAGAGCCATATGACGCAACATGTAGTGTTGAATTGTCTGTATGGGCTGAAGCAATGTGTGAAATAGGCCAAGATAATGATAGTGGTGTATTTGAAGTTTACACGCCACTACAAGTAATTCCAGGCGACCTACCTCAATTATTTACTCCAATAAATTTCCAAACACTTCGTTTGAATACAATTCCTACATATGTTAGTTGGAATGGTAGTGATACATTTACACTTGAGTCTGGTGTATATAGATTAGAAGGTCATCAATTTATCAATTGGAATTACTCTGTAAATATCAGAATCGACCAATTAATTGCCGTTGATGATACTACTGGATATTTAGCGATTCCAGGTTCAGAAGACACTAACTCTGTATTAAATGGTAATGTTGGTTCTACCACTGTAAGAAATGCAGTATTTTATGAAGTTCCATTTGGTCAAACTTGGACATTCCAACTTTGGGCGAGAGCAACTGCTGATACAGCTACTTATGCAGACTACGGCGCTAACTTCTTAATTGAACGCTTCGATGACGTTTGTCTTCTACAATAATTAATTGTAATAAATAAAAAAAGGACTATGAAAATAGTCCTTTTTTTATTTTTCAAAATCTATCTCTAAACGAATTAGTTGACTTAGGTGTAAAATCATTAAAGACAACCCACCAACCAATCCCACCGCTTAATAATATTACCATAATCCAAATCATAACATAATGCCATGTTTGTAATTCCATTTTCACTTCAAGATAATCAAATTCAGCAAAACTTCTTCGGTCCCACATCTTTTCAGAAAAAAATGTTAATATTTTTACAGATTGAAGCGCGTCATAATTACCATAATTTGCAAGACTATCTCGAACTTTGACTTTAAGTAATTCATTCTTAGCCCATGTAATTACTTTAGAGTTAACGACCTTTCCATACCGCTCATTGATACAAAGAATTAATTCATTCTTCTTTCCACCCTTCCAATGAGCCTCTTGCATCTCACATACATCACTTGGTTTATTGTGATGCACAATCATCAGCATAGTCATTTGCATTCTCTTGCCAAGCACACCATTTTTACCGGCTATGTATTTATATGCTTCTGCATTGTTATCGCCAAGAATATATTGGAAGCTTTGAGTTGTGCTAAAATTATCAGACGGACTTGTATATAATCCATAACGATGAATATCAAGGCTATCAATTTCACGAAATCCCATCACATTCTTGGTTGCAAGTAGACGATTTTCATATTGCTGTGGACGGGCCTCCACTTTCAATTTTGTAGTGTCGCCATTCCAATTACATTGGTAACGATTTCCATCAATTCTATAATAATGACGATTCATCGGAATGAAAATTTTGTTCTTCCAGTCAGAACACATTATCTCAAATTCAGATTGTGATACGCTATTATATGCACCATCATTTAAATAATAACCCCACTTAGGCGAATGCTCTTCTCTATAAGAGCAGTCATAATATCGAGTGCGATATTTTGTTCTGCTGCCCCGGCAGGTGCGGTGATGCTTAGACGTTCCACAACTATATGAATATGATTCAGTTCCATCGGGAACCTGTTCAGAACAAGTCTTTTTAATCCATTCATCCCAACGCTCATCATATTGTGCGCTAGTTGAATAATAATTATTAACGGCTGTTGATTTAGGAATGTTATTTTCAATAAGAGATGTACTAATACCAATAAATAACATAGGAACTGAAAATACTAAAATGTACTCCCACCATACTAATGATTTTCTAAACTTCAAATACCCTACAACGATGGCAATGATTGGAATAATCAGTGAAAGCCATTGCATAATAACTCCTAATGAAAATGGAGTAGATTTACTACTCCATATTGATTTAATTATTTAGTTTTCTCGAATAACTTTACATCATCATCTTTTCCAGTCTGGAACGAATTCTGAGTTCGAGAACTTGTCACTTGACGAACTGCAACTGTATCACATGCTTGATGGGGATTTCCGATAACTTTTAGAATCATACAAGGCATAAACGCACCACTGCTAGTCACTTTAGTATTATGCTCTTGAGCAATTGAAATTTGAGCTTTAACAATGCTTAAATATTCATTACGCTGAGCTTCAACTGATTGTCCTAATTCGCGATATAGACTCGCATCTAGCTGAGGATTATGCTCGGTAATCCACATCATCATCATATTTTCTTTATTTTTGTAACGAGCATCGTTAGCGCCAATAAAAGTCTGCTTAAAATCATCCGCATATTTCTCACTAATCTGAGCCTTTTGTGAAATGATTTTCCAAGTCTTATCGTAAACTTGCTGAGCTTCCATGTCGCGGGATTGCGCGGAAATTCGAGTCTTATTAGCTGAGTCGTAAAAACCACCAACCCAAGACCACATTGTTAATGCACCGAATAAACACAGCACAAAAATACACGCCAGCGCAATTCCACCAATTACTAAAACCTTTTTCATATACATCTCCTTGACCATTGGTCATTATTTGTTTGTTGTTACCAATATAGGTAATAAATTATCATTTGTCAAAAGAATTATTAACAATTAAATCTGTGATTGTAAGATAATTATTCTCAGTCATCGGTATTACTGGTAAATCTTGTACAGAGTTTTTCTTTAACTCAACCGCACCACAACACTTGCATTTTGCAATTGGTGGCTCAATTCCATGCCACATACATGGAACTATAACCATTCCACTACATAGCGAACATTTACCAATAACAATATCATTACAATCCATAACATTAGTTGTTATATGCATATCAACAACAGTCACTTAATGTATTGTGGTCCATAATACGTTCAATTTTTTTAGAACTAATTAAAAGCGCTTCATCAACATCGCCTTTTGCCGTTTGGCTAACTTCACTCAATTGCTTTGCATACCAATCAATATCTGAATGTTCGGGATGCGGACTACCGAATGGAAATGAAGTACAGCCAATCATTAGGCGCATCGCATCCTTATCGGTTACGTCTGGGAAAAAACGCTGTACAAATTCTGCTGAGGGCATATGAACTCCATATGTTATTATTTTGAAATCAATATAGTATTTTTATGTTAGTTGTCAAATAGATAATACAAACTAAATTAAAAATTCCTGTCCAGGCATTACGAATCCAGCAAACCCATCAGCAATAGCATCTGGAAGACTTCCCCATGCATTATTATAATGATATAACCACATTTTTGATTTCAAATCATCGGGAAGGCTTTTCAATTCTTCATAATGAGCATGTACACCACTTGCAAATACAGCAGTCTCACAATCATGAAATACAATATCAGCGCTCTGAATAAACTTTTTCATTTGTGATGGACTGAATTGAGTGTCGCTTGTGAAAAATACTTTCTTATCTGCGAGCGTAGTTTTGTCATGCATCATCAATCCATAAGAAGGTTTAAAGTGTGAGTCAGCAACAACATGTACTGTTTGAATCAACTTACATTCAATTCCATCAAAATCAAAATGACCGCTATTTTTAATAGCATGTGGTTCGAAATATGTTGATAAAGTTGCATCTATTTCTTCAATTGAATCCATACCACCTTGTAAACATTGATTCCATAAATCTTGCAATATTTTAGTTTGTGCATAAATTATTGGCTTTGCTTTTCCAAATACAGTACCACCAAAATAACTGACGAATCCTTGGAATTCAAGACCACCAATGTGGTCAGCATGTAAATGAGAAACATAGACAGCATCAATGTCAGATGCCTTATATCCATGAGCTTGTAAGGCAAATCGAATGTCAGTTCCGCAGTCGAGTAGTAATTTCTTATCATTACTTGATGTAACTAAAAGATTTGATTGAAAGTTTTTCACAATGACAGCTTTACGACCATCAGGCAACTCAATCACTTCGCTATCCATTATAAATGCACTACCAGTGCCTAAAAACTTAATTTTCATGATAAACCTCTAGTTAAATGTGTTATATTTAACTAATATAGCATTTTTAAATGTTTAATATTGTGAGGTTAATCACATATTCAATATCTATCAATCACATTAAAGTATTTTTCATTTAAATGAGTTCCAACATATGAATAAAACACTTACGATTTTCTGTAATTATGATACAGAGCCAAAAATATCTCCTTATGTGGCAACCTATGTAAAAGAGCTCGCCAGGCATAGTGAGCAAGTGATATTAGCCACTAATGAACGAGAGCTCTCGAAAGAAGAGTTGGGGAAAGTTTCTGGTAAAAATATCAAAGTATCAAAAATGCCTAATCTTGGCTATGATTTTGGTATGTGGATTAGAACGCTTCAATCAATAGATATTTCTAAATACGATACCTTTATATTAGCAAATGATAGCTGCATCTTATTTCGAAAATTAGATGATACAATAGCTCATTACATAAAATCTAACTGTGATTATTATGGACTAGTCTCAAGTCCAGAGAAAAAATGGCATATTCAAAGTTACTTCTTAATTTTAAATAGAAAATGTATTGATGAATTATTAAAATATGCTGAATCACATGAGCTAAAAAATAATTATGAATACATTGTTGATGAATTTGAAATCGGCTTTGCGCAACATATACTCAAGGCTAAAATGAAAGTTGGCATGAGATACAACTACCGAATTCTAGGCGTTAAAGAACATCCAAGCTACTTTGCCATAAATAAATTATTAGAATTAGGCATTCCTATGATTAAAAGAGCATTGATTTCAAGTAAATATGGAAGGCAAATGAAAGAATATTTGGCTATTGATAATATAATAATCAAACCAAACTTTTTACACAGCCAACCAGACTCATTACCAACAATAAAAAATGACGTTGAAGAAATATTATTAGAAGAAAGGGAATATAGAATGAATACATTGAAGCGAAATTACTTCAGAGAGCCACACATTGATGGAACTCCATCATACGGCCTGGCAATATCCACCTGCATGCGCACTGGATTAAATATACCAATGAGACTTATGATGTTTGGTAAAATGATTGAATCGATTTTAAGTAGTAATTTTGATGGTCCAATAGTTATTATTGATGATGCTAGTGACACCTATGAACATCTTGATGGTATATCACTAGATGACCGAATTATAATTGAGAAGCTACCCAAATCATCCGGGATTTCAATTGTTAAAAATATTGGAATTAAAACTCTTTATGATATGGGATGTGAGCATATTTTTTTGGTTGATGATGATATTGAAGTATTTGACCCGGATTTTCATTTGTATTATATCGAGGCTCAACAAAAATCTAAAATGCATCATATAGTAGCTAATTTTTCAGATGTAAGACATCCTGTGAAAATCAATAACTTTGACCTAGAGAGAACTGTAAATGTTAATGGTCATTTTATTTTATTGACAAGAGCGGCGATAGAGCAAGTTGGTTATTATAAAATCCTACCAACTAATTACGGAATAGAACATCTTGAATTTTCATATAGATTTAAACGATTTCACCCACATCTATGTGATGGATTTTATGATGTAGTAAGCTCTGCTAAATTAGTAAACCATCAACCAAGCCCTAGAAGCTCTTCACATGGTGAAATTGTCTCTAAATCTGATATTGAACTCAATGTGATAGAGGGAAAAAAAACAAATAAATATGAGCCATATAGAGATAGCAGATGACTGCTATCTTTTTGTTGTTGGCATATTTCTAAAGCTATGCTTATCAAATCCTTTTGACTCTGCAATAACTACATCGGAACCAACTGGAACTTTAACCTGTGTGTCTCGCACAAGTACATTTCCAAGGAACATTTCCAACTCCTGCATCGCAATATAAGAATCAAAAATCTTTTGAAATTTATAATCTTTCAATGTTGGATTTATAATCAATGTCCAATTAGATGCGTATTCTGAAGGGTAACCTATTACATCAATGGCAAAACATGGTGTTCTGTGAGTTTGAAATAATTCAAGATAGTCTTTACGATTTGTAAGAGTATTCCACATCTCTTTCCACTCACTATTTTTAACGGAGCTTGACTGACACACTGATTCACGCTCCATCCAACTAATTTCTGCGGCAATAGCCTCTTCTGGAGTAAAGCAAAACTCAACAACAGATTTTCTATGGAAATCACCAAACTCCTCATCCGGTATCGTATATTCAAGTTTTAATACAGGGTAAATTTTACCACAAAATCCGATTATACGGATATTTTTATATAAACGAGTGGGCCACCGCCAAGCACTCGACATCAAATCAGTGCTAAAATCTAATGGTCGTGCAAAATCACTAATCACTTCTCGATTACGAATGTAAGTATGCATATCATCATTAGCAAAATATTTCATTGCTCCATCATAATAGTCATGAAAATTAGAAATCAATCTCATACAAATATCCTTTATTTTTAATAAAAATAGTAATTAACAGTATCTTTGTCAAATAACATTTAAACTATTTGCATTCAATCTATCAACAATATCACTTTTATCCTTATCACTCATATTGCTCCAATTACTTATCTCTTCAAGTGTTCGACCACACCCGCTACAATTTTCATTATCAATACGACATTTTCTAGTACATGGACTCTTCACGCATTCCATTTATCGATTTCTCATAAATTGCTGAATTTTTTCATCCTGTGAGCAAAAGGCATTAAACATATGCATCCCTATCAACCACTCATAAATTTCATCATCAACAGTAATACCAATAACATCAGTAACTTCATAATCCGCATTATCAGCAAAAGTAAATTTTGGATAACCAATAAATGGATGTTTCAACACCCATCTACGAACAAAATCAATAGGATGTGGAACACCCAAATGATTACAACTTGAGTGTATTCGATTGATGATTTTAGCTGTTATATCAACTTTTAAATTAGGCTTAACTATGAATGCCAATAATGAAATGTCTTCAATTTTATTAAATAATTCAGACTCAGATGTTTCGGATTGTAATTGAGTTGAAAGTGAAGCCGTCATTAGTACCGAAAAAAATGACGGTGGGCAATGGCTTACTAATACTTTTTCAAGGTCAAACCCTTTAATATCCATAATAGAAATCATAGGCGCGGAGGGCCAGTTTTGAGAGCACCAGTCAGAAACAGCTTCTATTTGTAATTCTGGTAATTTCAACATGCTGTGATAGCCTAATATCAAAGGCGCAACATCTTGAGGGGTAACTTCATCCATAGACTTGATAATAGTAGCAATCATGAAAATCTCCTTAATATACCTTCAATATAGTAAATTATTTGAAAATGTAAAGCGTTACTTATTGAATATTACTGATGAATATTCAGACCATTTGACAAATATTTCATAAACATTAAGCATAAATGTCGCCTCTTTAGCATCAGATTTAATAAGCTTAAATTCATATTTATTTACTAAATTACGATTGCATAATTTGTTATATAGTTCAAATCCATTTACATCTGTTATATCTACAACCATAGTGATGTGGGTCGCATAAAGAAAGCATCCTATATCATTTATTTGACTTACCGAGCAATTATAAAGCATAGTGCTATGTGATTGCTTCGGTATACACACTGATGAAAAATATGACCCCTCTGTTATCATATCTTTAACTAATGGAGTTAATACAAAATTAAATATCAATCCATTTAATACGCTTTCAATAGCATATTGATATAAATGATGGATGATAAATATTTTAAACACTATTATTCACCATCATTTATGATGCATTCTATTTTACCAGAATCTATCAATTTAGCAAGATGAACATATGCCTCAGCATTAAGATTCAAACTCTCTATTATCAATTCTTTAACATCTTGAATGTCACCAGCTTTATTGCCACACCATTCATATAAATCACCTATTTGAATATCTAATATTTCTGAGCATACTTCACATCCATATGTATCATATTCAAATACAGTGCCAATTGGAATTCCTTCAATTAAAATATCCCACTGCCACTCACAACTATCATCATGTACTTTTTTGACAACTAACATAATAATTCTCCTTTATTTGCATATTTTGTATCTATACATCTCATATAATGGAATCTTCACAACTCCAGGGATAGTGACCATTACCTCACTCATAACAGTATCCTCATACATAACACTATATGAGGAATTAACGCCAGAAAATGATTTATTAATCATATAGTAATACTGACCCTCTCTAATTGTTAAATCATAAATAAGATACCTATATTCATAATTAAGAGTCACTTCATAAGAGTCTATTGCCTCAACAATCATATTGCAATATCTATGTGCTTTTCCTACCCTGCTAATCTCACAACTTTTAAAATGGTCTCCCACTTTTATATTATGATTAATAATTGAACAGGTGTTTTTATAAATATTATGGAAGCATGTATTTATTGCCATCTCATATAAAGCATGTACCACCAATGTTTTAATCATTATAATCACCATTTACATACTATTAATATAAAACAAAAACAAAAAAAAGATGTCAACGGACATCTTTTTTTTATCAAATAATTAAACTATTCATCATGAGTATTGTCATGGGTATCATCAATTAACCAACAACAACCATGTATAAATCCCAATAACTGAATGCTAACTAAAGATGCTATGCATATAAGCCATAAATAATCAATATAATTCGGCAATTTAGATATGTATCCACAAGTTATCATTGCGATTAAAACTTCAATAATAGTTAGATATTTATTAGAGTAATATCCCTTTATGAATGTAGTTAGATGCATTAATAACATTCCTACAATTAATGGAATCCATGCGACATCGAAAGCTCTTAATGTAATTGCGGATATAAAATATGATATTGGCAACATCCACCTATAATTAGATATTAAAATTTTTAACATGAAATCTCCTTAAGTTATGAATGTTAATATAGTAAAAATAATTTCGTTTGTCAAATTTTTATTTAATCCTGTCATCGCGAATAATTGCACATTTTGGCATAGATAGAAAAACGCTTAATCTAAAAAGATACATCATTGTATTTGAACCTATATCACCACCATTAGCTATTCTATGATATTTTTTTTCTTCTATAAATTTTTTAATCTGTTCCACTGAACATACGTGATAAATAATTCCCGTAGGTGAATGGATTTTATAAAAATAAAGGTCAGCCTCTGTATTACTTATACCACTAGGCTTGCCCCTGCATTCATATTCAACAGCTACATTACCATACTTTTCACAGGCAAAATCTTCCTTCAATTCAAACTTATATTCTCTGCGTGCGTTTTTCA
>Ga0315284_10003652_pt1 | contig 21884 bp, 18 predicted proteins | sample YL17G09_16_MG_FD_203696 | JGI IMG/M metagenome (GOLD analysis project Ga0315284, IMG submission 203696) | Sediment microbial communities from Yellowstone Lake, YNP, Wyoming, USA - YL17G09_16 | ecosystem: Environmental > Aquatic > Freshwater > Lake > Sediment | place: USA: Wyoming | collected... | reverse complement strand
GAGCCGTTGACGTAGATGATCGCCTCTTGGACCGCAGCTTCGTCTCCGTGGCTCCCCTCCGCGGCGTCGGAAGGTGGAGGCATCTTCGTTGAGAAAAAGTTAGATCGCCTCTTTGTTTCGTCGACAGTGTTTTTTTGTCTCTCACTCCGATGCGCCACCAGTACAAAAAAAAAACAAATCGATGTTCTTTCAATCTCGGACGAGTTCCCACGCTGCGGCGTCGACATCGAGCCCGTTCTCTCGCCGACAGGCTCGTATCTGTCGCAGCTCGGGCCCCTGTCGGACGAAGAAAACAACGGAGCCTCCGAGGGCGCTCCCGAAGCAGGACAACGAGCGCTCCAACGGCGATCGAGCCGCTTCCCTCTTCTTCCCTCTCGCCCTCGCGGTCGCCGCCTGCCTCGGCCCGCTCTCTCTTCCCTCCCTCGCCGAAAACGTCCGCGTCGAGGACGTCGAGTCCCCGGCCCTGCGTGCCGGCCTCGAGGCCGCCAACGAGCAGCGCTGGGCCGACGCCGAGAGGCTTTTCAAGGCCTATCTTTTGGAGGCGCCGGACTCGGCGAGCGGGCTCTCGAACCTGGCCAACGTCGAGCTGTCGACGGGGCGGCCGCAGCGGGCCCTGGAGCACTTTGACCGGGCGGTGGAGCTGGCGCCGAGGGCGGCAGTGCCCAGGATGAACCGGGCGCTCGCGAAGGAGGCGCTGGCGGTGGCTGCGGCGGCAGAGAGCAAAGGAGGAGGAGGAGGCAGCAGCGGAGGAGTTTCTTCGTCATCGTCCGAGCTCCTCCTCGCCTCCGCGGCCGACGACGCCCGCCAGGCCTCCCTGCTCGATTCGAAAGAATTTGCGGCATTTTACGATTTAGGAAACATCCTTGAGCGGCAGGGTGACTTCGTCGGCGCCCTGGGGGCCTTCACCGAGGCCGCGGACCTTGCCCCGGGGCTGCCGGGGTATCGGCTGCGAGAAGCAACGAGCATGTTCCAGGTCGCAGTCGACAGCGAGGAGGCGGGAAGCCTTCCCGCTTCCTCGGCTGCCTCCTTCACCAAGGCCCGCAGGCTCGTCGAGGGCGTCGCGCGCAAGAACCCGAGGTACGCTGAGGCCAGGGCCGCGCTCGCAGCGATGCACTGGAAAGCCGGCGACGTCGCTGCGGCCGAGGGCGCGCTGGACTCCGCGGTGGGATTGGAAGGGGAGTGGAGAAAGCCCGGGCACGCGGCGAAGGCGACGAGGTGGCCTCCGAGGCTCGTGGAGGCTTACGAGAGGCTGCTGGCGATCGAGTGAGGAAGGGTTTTGTTTCCTGTTTTTGGTTGGAAGCGGAAGAGGTTTTGGAAAAAACAAAATGAAAAAAGAAAAATATTTCTTCTCTCTCTCTCGTTCTACTCTCTCTTCCTCTTTCTCTCTTCCTCTTTCTCTTGTCTCTCTCTCCCCAACAGACTGAAAAACAACCAAGACGCCCCTCCAAACTGTTTTTTTATTGAGCACAAGGGGGGAGGGATCTGAAGAAGGAGAATATATGGCTTTTACACACACACGCGCTCCTCTTCCAAACGTTTCCACACCTCGTCTTTTTCTTTTTAATGTGTTTTTTTTCTTTTCTCGACCTGTCTTTTTTTTTAATTTCTGTTTTCCAAGACCCACGCTTCGCAGCAAAGTGTCTTTCGAAAAGGTCCTAAAACTCAAGGAACAGCATCTAGGAGGTGATCTTCTTCTTAAGCTCCTCGATGTCGGCCAGCAGCTCCTCGCGGCTCGACTTGAACAGCAGGTAGCGGTACACGAACCACGACGTGTAGCCGAGGCCGACGAGCTCGAGCAGCTTGGGCAGCAGCGGCACGGCGTTGACTGCGCCGACGACGGTCGAGGCGAGCCAGAGGAGCACGACGGCGCCGCCCGCGTAGAGGAGGGCCGAGGGCTTGTCCTCGACGGCGTCCCACTGGAGGTTGAAGGGCGGGGGGAAAGCGTGAGCCAAGAGGAGGGAGACGAGGGGAAAAAACTCGAAGAAGAAAAAAAAAGGAAAGACCTCGAGGTCTCGAAAACTTTTTCTTCTCCTCCCTCTTACCTTCTGCTGGATGTCCTTGACGATGGCATCGACGTCGACCTCGTTGTCCGAGGCCCTGACGGCGACCGAAGCGCGCTTCGGGGCCGGGCGGGAGGCCTATTTTTTGAGATGGTGGGGAAAAAAGGGGAGGGAGAGAAAACGAGGTGAGATAAGACGAGGTACGTGTTTTTTTCGTCTTCTCTCCGGCAGAGGGTCGAAGAAAGGGGAAAGCGCCCAACGCTCGGCAGCGATTGTTGCTTGTTTCTTCGGAAAAAACTATCCGCGATGTGCTGCGCCAAGCGCTCCCCTACGAGCCAATCAACTGCGCCCACGACGGGAGTGAGACGGATTTGGGTCTTCCCAGAGAGATGGGGGCATAAGAAAGTGAGCAGGCAGCGGCCAAAGGCGCGCCATTCGGCGGCGCGGCGGCAGAGCCGTCCGTCGTCGATTGGAGAGGTTTTTTCTTCTCCTCTTTTTTTTTGGGGGGGGGGTGGCGGCCCTGGCCCACTTCTGGGTTTAATGCTCCCCATGAGCCTCATCCGAGAGCGGAGGGGCGATCTACCACGTTCTGCGCTCATTTCGCGCGAGGGCAAGAGTAGGGGAGCTTCGCAACCAAAGGGAAAGAGAAGGTAGCGCCGCGGCAGGCGCCGTGGCAGAGGAGAGCATTCGTTGCTGCTGCTGCTTTTTGTCGAGCTCAATGGAAAAAGCCAAGAGAGCAAAAGGATCTGCCCCCGCGCCTGGCGCTTCCGCTCGTCTCTTCTAGTCCCAGAGACCACCATCACGCGACGCGCAGCGAATCTCGCTCGCAAAGGGGGCCAGCGAGGATTCCAGTCAAGCGGAGGGGCAGGGAAGGGGCCTCGAGCCGGAAGCAGGGACGTTTGCTTCCCGCCTCTGGCCCTACGCTTTTTTTTTTTCTTCGCTCTCCCACCAAAAAAAAAACTAAATTCAATCTCTTTCCCCCCCAAAAACCCACTCACCACGGCGCCAGCGATGCGGGCGGGGCGGGCCACCACCGCCGAGCGGCGGCCGGCGACGGCGGTGGGGCGCACGGCGGCGACGCGGGAGGCGAGAGCGAAGGCCATAGTGTCTATTCGGGGAGGCGAAAGAGGGGAAGGGAGGGTTGATTGACAAGGAGCAGAGAGAGAAGAGTGTGGGTGAAGGCTCTTGTAAGCTTCCATCATTTTTTTCAATGCCCCGGAGCATCTAGCCTTGCTTGAAGGAAAGCAACAGCGAGGAGCCCCGTTAAGGGTCTCCTTCTCGCGCGCCGCAGTCGTAGAGGGGGCATCTCCCTGCGTAGCAGCTCTTCTTCCTGCGAGAGAAGCGGAAGAAGAAGCCCGAGAGAGAGAGAGAGAGAGACAGACTCGCTCGACGAATCTTTCCCCCTCGACCGCCGCCCCCCTCTCGATCGCCCGTTCTGATGGCGCCGACCCCGACGGAACTGGCGCAGGCCGACCTCGACCGCGCCCTCTCTGCCCACCTCCTCCTCTCGGCCTCCTCCTCCTCCTCCTCCCCCGAGAGCAGCCCCAGCCTCGATCTCCTCAGGCTCGACCGAGAAGCCCACGTCGCCTTCGCCCGCAGGGCCCTGAAGACCCTCCCCAGCGGGTACTCCTCGCTGGGCGCGTCGAGGCCCTGGATGCTCCACTGGGCGACGCACTCTCTGTCTCTTCTGGATTCCCCGCTCTCCGACGACCCTCGGGAGGCCTCCAGGCTCGCGCGGGCGATCGTCAAGTTCCTGAAGGCGTGCCAGTGCCGCGAGACGGGCGGGTTCGGCGGCGGCCCTGGCCAGGAGCCGCACCTGGCGACGACGTACGCGGCGGCCGCGACGCTCGTGACGCTCGGCGGCGACGAAGCCCTGGAGGCCTGCGACCGCGGGAGGCTCGCGTCCTTCCTCCTCTCCTGCGTCGTCGTCGGGAGAGAAGGGGGCGACGAGGTAGGCCGCGGGTTCAGGGTCTGCCCCGGCGGCGAGGCGGACGTGCGCGGCTGCTACTGCGCGCTGGCGTCCTCGGCGCTGCTGCGCCTGCCGGCGCCGGCGGACCCGGGCTCGCTGGCCGAGGCCGCCGGGCTGCGCCGGTACCTTCGGGACTGCCAGACGGTCGAGGGAGGGCTGGGCGGGTTCCCGGGCGGGCCCGAGGCGCACGGGGGGTACGCCTTCTGCGGGGCCGCGGCGGCGGCGCTCGCCGCCGGGGGAGGAGGAGGAGGAGGAGGAGGCGCCGAAGGAGGAGACGACGGCGCCCGAAGAAGCCTCCCGCCCTCCTCCTCTTCCTCCCCTCTCGACCCGCGCGCCCTGCTCCTCTGGGCCTCCCGATGCCAGTCCCCGACGTGCGGCGGCTTCGCCGGCAGGACCAATAAGCTGGTCGACGGCTGTTACAGCTGGTGGCAGGGGGCGCTCTTCGGGATGTTGGCCGGCGGCGGAGGAGGAGGAGGAGGAGGAGGAGCAGGGGGCGCTGCTGCTTCTGCGGCGGGCGCTGCTGCTTCTGCGGGAGCTGCTTCTGCGGTCGCCCCGTTCCCCCCGTTCGACGCCTCGAAGCTCCCGCCGCTCCCGGGCCTCCCGCCGCTGCCCTCGGGGGCCAGCAAGGCTCCCACGGCGACGGAGAGGACGGAGGAAGAGGCAGAGGCAGAGGCGGAGGCAGGAAACCCGGCGGTGGCGGCGGCGGCGGCGCTCGAGGAGGCCCGCGCCGCCGCCCGCGTCCGAGAGCTCCTCCCTCAGCCTTCTCGTTCGGGCGACGGCGACGACGCGGCAGCATCCGCCGCCGCCTCCCCCCTCTGTTTCGACCCCCTCGGCCTCCAGATGTGGATTCTGGCCTACTGCCAGGAGCCTTCCTCGTCGGCTGCGCTGCCCTCCCCCGCCGCCGCCGCCGGCGACACGCAGGAGGGACGACGACGGCGCTTCCGCGGCGGCGGGCTCAGGGACAAGCCCGGGAAGCCTCCCGACCACTACCACACCTGCTACTGCCTCTCGGGGCTGTCCGCGGCCCAGGAGGCAGCCGCCGTCGTCGTCGGAGGGGAAGGGAACCGGCTGGAGAAGACACACTTTTTGCTCAACGTCGTCGCGGCGAGGGTGAGCAAGGCCGCCGCGTTTTTCGAGAAGGAGAACAACGCTCGAGGAGGAGAAGGAAAGAGGCACATGTAATACCAAGAGAGTAAAAGAGAAGAGAACTCGAGGCATTTTACACAAAAGAAGGGGGGGGAGGAAGAAAAAAGCAGAACTTCACTCGAGCACCAGCGCTGCCGCGGCGTCCTTGGCCGGCGGCTCCCTCATTGAGCTCGCGCCGACAAACACCGTCCTCGGGTTGCTGTGCCCGCCCACCACCTCTGTGCCGACGTGAGTGCATCCGTAAGACGTCAAAGACCGCAGCCGAGGGCACCCGTCGGCGAGCGCGCCGAGGGCGCGAGAGGGCACCGCGCGGCACCACGAGACGTCGACGTCTTCGAGCGAGCGCGGGCAGCTGCGGAGCAGCGCCGCGACGAGGCGCTCGCCGGCGCGCGGGACGCCGGCGACGCTGAGGGAGCGGAGTCCGGGCGGGGCCTCGCCGTCGGCGTCGCCGTCGTCGGCGGGGGCGGCAGAGGCGGTGGCGGCTCTCTCGGCGGTCCTCTTTCCGCCGGCGACGCCAAGGCTCTCGGCCGCGAGCGCGAGCGCCTCGTCGCCGAGGTTCTTGCAGCCGGCCAGCGCCAGCCGGCTCAGCGGCTGCGGGAAGCGGGACAGGGCCTCCAGGGAGGCGTCGGAAATCGGGCAGCCGTCGAGAGCGAGCGAGGTGAGGCCGAGGTACCGAGGAGGCGGCGACACGGAGGGCGAAGAGGAGGAAGGGGCGGCGGCGGCCGCGGCGGCGGCGGCGGCAGAGGACGCCGCCTCGAGCAGCGCCACGACTCCCGCGTCCGACACTCCCGAGCACTGCCTCAGCGAGACGCGCGAGAGGCGAGAGAGCGGGAGATTCCTGTTCTTTTTAGGCGAAGACGAAGCCGAGGAAGAGAGCGCCCGGGCGATTTCCAGCAAGAGGGCGTCGTCGGCCGCCGGGAGGCCGTCGAGCACAATCTCCTCGATCTCCGCCAAGAAAGAATTCTCCCCCTGCTCCTTCTCACCCTCGCCCTCTCCTCCTCCTTCTCCCCCCGGTCGTCCCAGCAGCGCGGACAGCAGGGCCCCGGAGTCAATCCCGCGGCAGTGCGCCAGGTCCAAAACCCTCAACGCGGGCACCAGCCTCGGCAGCGCGGCGACGGCCGCCCCCGTGACTTTCGGAGCCTGCGGCAGCGCCAGCGAGCGGAGCGAGGGGCAGAGCGAGAGCAGGGCCGAGAGCCCGCGGTCGGAGAGGCGGTAGGCCCCTCCCAGGCGCAGGTGCGACAGGAGAGGCAGCGGAGGGGAGGCTCCCTCCGAGCTGCCGCCTCCTGCGCCCTTTTTAACCTTGTCGGCCGCGGACGCCGCGGTCGAGTCCCCGAGGCCGCGCCCGCAGAACCCGAGCTCGAGCCTCTCGACCCCGGGGTGCAGCGCCTCCGCGAGCAGTGCCAGCATCGCCGCGGCGTCCAGCTTCGAGGCATCGGGAACGAACACCTCGGCGGGGCGGTTGGCGACGAGCAGCGACGCGCCCGCCGCGTCGAGCGTGCGGCGCGCCGCTGCGGCCCGCGCGACGGCGGCCCTCGCGCCGTCGGGGACTCCCTCGAGACTCTCAACGACGTCGAGGTTCTCCGCGACGAGCGCCGCGGTCATCTTTAGCAGCGAGGGCACGCGGGAGGGGCGGAGAGCGGGGGTCGCCGGGGCGGCAGCTGCTGCTCCCGCCACTCCTCTCTTCGCGGGCGCCCAGCGGATCAGCGCCGGGGCCTCTGCCGCCGCGGCCTCGCCCTTGGCCGCCGCCGCGGCCCTGCGCGCCGCTGCGGCCGCGTCGCGCCCTTCCAGCAGGGCCTGCGACGTCGCCCACATCCCGAGCTCGCGCGCCGCGGCGCGCTCGCCGCCGACGTGGGCCGCGTTCGCGGCGGCGGCGTCTGGGTCGGCGTAGCTCCGGCCGCGGTCTCCTCCTGCTCGCGCTCCCCGTGCTCCCAGTCCTCCATCGTCTTCCTCGCCCTCGTCGAAAACGGCAAAGTGCGCGGCGCGGGCGACGGCGCGCGCGTGGGCCTCGGCGCGGCGCCCGCCGTCCTGGAGGAGGCGGGAGTGGTCCGCGAGGGCCTGGCCTCGCCGGGGTTCTCCTTCGCCTCTCCCGGGAGCGGGTGCGGCGGCGTCGCCGGCGTCGCCTTGTGCGGCATCGCCCGTCCTCTGTCGCGCCGACGGCCTGGCCTGTTCTTCGGCGTCTTCGACTGGAACAGCAGCAGCAGCAGCAGCAGGATCCGCTGCGGCTTCGGCGTTCCTCGAGCGAGAGCGGCGCGGCGGCATCGTGACAGAGAGAGGAAGGAGAGAGAGGGCGCTCGAACTCCGAGCGAGATGGGGATCGCTCAAGAGGCAAGGGCCGCGTCGTGGAAGAAAGTAAGTGAAAGAAGAAGGAAGAGAAAGTGAAGCAAAGCGAAAAGAATGCTCAGAACTTTTTCCGCTTTCCTCCTCCTCCCTCCACTACTCTCCCCCAGCTCTCACACCTCCTTCTTCTTCGCCAAAATGTCTCTCGAGAAGAGCATCCTTGGGATGGGCAACCCGCTCCTCGACATCAGCGCAGAGGTCGACGACGCCTTCCTGGCAAAGTACGAGGTGAGAAAGAAGAACGTTTTTTTCATTCAGCGCCGCCCCATCGAATTGATCGGTTTTTTCTCTCTTTTGCTCGAGGCGTTCAACGGCCGATTCGGAGTGCCTACGAAGCTTTTTCCTTTTTCTTTTCGATACCGAGTAATCACGTTGCGTTCAAGCTCGCCTCAGCGCATGAGAAAAATGCCATAAACGCTGCTCAAGGCCCAGGGCGCGCCTCGATTTTCTCTTCTCCATTCAAAGTTTTGCCGCCTCTCTCTCAACGATCGAATGCTCACTTGTTTTTTCCGACTCCTCTCTTCTTTCATACGCAAACAAACTCCAAAACAGATCAAGATGGCCGACCAGATCCTCGCCGAGGACAAGCACGTCCCGATGTTCAAGGTGAGAAATTGTATTTTTGAGCGACAAGTAGGAAGAATTGTTGAGGCAGTTGAAGAAAGGTTTCAGCCGGCGACGTCTCGCCGATTGATCGATCGCGCTCCTCTCGCGTCTTCTTTCTCGCTTCAACCCCCTTGTCTGGAAAAAAAACATCTCTCTCTTCCTTTTCGCAGGAGCTCGCCGACAAGCCGGACGTCCAGTACGTCCCCGGAGGAGCCACCCAGAACACCATCCGCGTCGCGCAGTGGATGCTCAAGGACTCCGCTCCCGGTGAGAAGTTTTTTTTTTTGGAGAGAGAGAGAGAGAAAGTCTATGCCTGTCTTTTTTCCCCTTCCTCTTCTTTCGTCTCTTTTGTCGAGAGGCCGTGCGAAAACTCACGAAAAGAACCACTCGTTCGACCTCAAATCACCAAAACCTCCCAGGCGCCACGGCGTACATGGGCGCCGTCGGCGATGACGAGTTCGCCAAGATCATGAAGGAGCAGGCATCGGCCGACGGCGTCGACGTGCGGTACTTCACCGTCGCCGACGGCACGCCCTCGGGGACTTGCGCCGTGGCCGTCAACAAGGCCGGGGAGAGGTCCCTCGTCGCCAACCTCGCCGCGGCGAACAAGTACGACGTCGCGCACCTGAAAGAAGCCGACAACTGGGCGCTGGTTGAGTCCGCCAAGGTCTGCTACAGCGCCGGGTTCTTCATCACGGTCTCGCCCGAGTCGATGAAGGCCGTCGCCGAGCACTGCAGCTCCGGCAACAAGACCTACTGCCTCAACCTCTCGGCGCCGTTCATCAGCGAGGTCCCGCCCTTCAAGGCCACGCTGCTCGAGCTTCTGCCGCACGTGGACGTCCTCTTCGGCAACGAGACCGAGGCGCGCGCGTTCGCCGCGTCCGAGAGCTGGGGGACCGAGGACCTCTCGGAGATCGCCGCGAAGATCGCGACGTCTTTCCCTCGGTCCGAGGGCAAGGCCGGCAAGGAGCGCACCGTGGTCATCACGCACGGCGCGGAACCCACCGTGGTCTTCACCGCGGGCAAGGTCTCGACCTTCCCGGTGCTGCCCGTGGCGAAGGAGGCCATCGTCGACACCAACGGCGCCGGCGACGCCTTCGTCGGCGGGTTCCTCTCGCAGCTGGTGCAGGGCAAGGGCGTCGCGGAGTGCTGCCGGGCCGGGAGCTTCGCCGCGAGCGCCATCATCCAGAGGAGCGGGTGCACGCTTCCGGAGAAGGCGGAGTTCGCCTGAGCTTGCGGAGGAGGGGGGGGCGGGGAGGGGGAGGGGCGGGAGTCGCCGAGGCGAGAGGCAGAGAGAGAGAGAGAGAGAGAGAGAGAGAGAGAGAGATGAGTTTCTTTCTTTTTCTTTGGTCTCTCTTGTCGTTTTCCTTTTCTTCCGCCGAGCTCCCTCCACCCGTGAAATCAAAGGAAAAGCTCGACTGGGTCTCTTACATCACGCGCTCGCTCCTCTCCTCCCGGAAGCGCGCCAGCTCGCGACCTCGTCAGCCAGCGCCGCCACGAGCGCGTCCGGGTCGAACTCGACCCTCCCGGCGCCCCCTCCCCTCCTCGACCGCACGGTCCTCGCGCGGGTCACGCCCATCTCGAGCAGCCTTGGCGCATCGAACTCGATCTCGCTGCCCTCGGGGCAGAGCACGGTGGTCACGAAGGGGGAGATGTCGACGAGTCGAGAGCCGCCCCTCCTGGCCGACGGAATCCCCGCCGCGCCCCCCTCCGAGGAGGAGGAAAAGGCCCCGCGCTCCCTCCTGGCGGCGGCGGCGATCGCGGCAGCGATGTCGCTCGCGGCCATGGGCCTTCCCTCCGAGGCACCGCCGCCGCCGGCCGAGGGCGCGAGCGACGTCTCCCTGTCGAGCGAGCCGTTGAGCAGCAGCACCTTGGGGCCCTCGACGGCCGCCACGGCCTCTCCGACGCCCTCCAGGATCAGGCTCGGGGCGATCGACGTGTAAAGAGAGCCCATGCCGTAGACGACGGCCTCGGCGTTGCGCAGCGCGGCGAGCACGCGCGGGTTGGGCGCCGGGAAGACCTCTGCGACGAGCGAGGCGGCCGCGGCGGAGGCTGTTGTCGTCGCCGTCGCCGCCGCCGCCCCGGCGGAAGAGCTCTCGTGCCGGGAGCTGCTCGCCGCTTCGCCTTCTCCTCCCGCTCCTCCTTCCCACGCAACGTGCCTCCCTCCGTCGTCCGGGGGCAAATAGAAGACGCGGGACACCGGGGAGGGCAGCGGGGCGCGCGCCGCGGGGCTCTCCTTGTCGACTGCGGCCGGCGACGGCGGGACGCCGCCGTCCTCCCCTTCCTCCTCTCCGCTCGTCGCCCCGCCGTCGCCGCTGCTCCCGTGCACGACGCCGCTACACGCCCTGCTGACGCCGCGGGACCCTCCTTTCTCCGTCGGGTGCGAGATCTCGCTCTGGCCCACCAGCACGCTCCCGTCCTCGAGCGCGGCCGCGAGCGCCAGCGCCGACTCGGTCGCGACGCACGGCAGCACCGCGGCGCCCTCGGGCGCCCGGGCCACGCGGCAGAACAGGAACGCCGCGGCCTCCAGGCTGCGGAAGAATAGCCTCGCCCCGGCGAAGAAGAAGTTGCCCACCGCCCCGCCCCTCCAGTCGAACGAGCTCCCGAGCGGCGCGCGGAGCACCTCGGCGTGGAAGTGCACCAGGAAGGACCGGACAAGGTGCTTGTACGGCTCGGACACCCCCTCCCAGAGCGGGTGCGTGCCCTCGACGACGCGGCGCCAGTCCTCGGCCGCGAGCTCCCGCCCGCCGGAGGAGGCGGGGGAAGGGAGGCGGTGCGCGAGCAGCCTCGCGACGGCGCGCGCCTCGGGCGCGGCGTCGGCGTCTGCGAGGCGCAGGCAGCGCGACCTTATGTCCCCGACGGCGGGGCCTCCCAAGACTCGGGAGATCTCGGCGGTCGAGCCCCCGTCGTCGGAGACAGGGAGGACGTATGAGACGCGCGTGGTGAGGCGGTTAATTCGGCCTTTGGAGTTTTGTTTTGTTTTTTTGAAGAGGTTAAGAAAATAAGGGTTGGGACGCGGACTTCTTGGTTTATTCTAAAATAGTAAATAAACAAGGTAAATTCTTTTCAAGTAACCCACCCGCGACGGAGTTAAAGGCCGTCCCGCCCGAGAACACGACGAGCGAGGGCCCGACGTCGCCGTCGCGCTGCTGTTGATGAAATCGCGGGGTGGCCGCGGCGCTCTCCGTCCCGTCGCTCGCCGCGGCGGAGAGGGCCGCGGCGGCAAGCGCCGCGGCGGCGACACTGACGCCAGGAGAGGAAGCGGGGAGCATTTCCCTCGACGGCGGCGGCGATGAAGAGCAGCGGGTGACTCGAGATCGAGCCTGCCTGCTGCTGCCGCCGCTCGACGATTTACAGAAACGCGCCCTCGCGCCTGCGATGGCGCGCATGCGTCGCGCTGGGAAAGGGGAGCGCGGCGGGGAGACGGAGAGAGAAAATACCTGGGAGATCGGCCAGTCGAGAAAATTGCGGACGAAGAATGATTTTTTCTTTTTTTTACAGCACGAAGCAGCTACAACCCGAGCAGCTCCGACCTCGCCATCGCCCTCCTCACCGCCCTCGCGTTCACCACGAACAGCATCCTCACGCCTCCGGCCTCCACCAGCGACAGGTGCCTGAGCTCGCACCGCTCTCCCCTCGCCAGCCTGGCGCCGTCGACGGCCAGCGCCCTCCTGCCCGTCGCCGTGAGGCCCCAGCGGCCGTCGGCGCCCAGCTCGACGCGGGCCTGCTGCCTCGAAACCCTGCGCGCGTCGGCCTCGCCCGCCCCGGCCTGGGAGAGGTCGGCGTCGAGGGCGCGGAGGAGGCGGAGCTCGGGGCCCTCTGCGGCCGCTGCTTCTGCTGCTGCTGCTGCTCCGGGGACGAGGGGGCCGAGAGCGGCAAGGGTTTCGCCGTCCGCCGCCGCAGCCGCCGCGCCAGGCGCCCTCCCCAGGGCGACGGCCGGCGAGCGGATCAAAAAGCGGCACCCGCGGGCGCACAGGGCCGCCAGCGCTCCGCGCTCGTCAAGCTCGCGCGCGGTCGAGGCGGCCGCGAGCGACTCCAGGCGGGAGAGGGAAGGGAGGCCCGAGCGGAGCGCCGAGCGCCAGCGGCGAGGAGGCGGGAGCGTCGTCGTCGCCGCCGCCGCCGCCGCCGCCTTTCGCTTCTTGTCGCCGCCTGCTTCCTCTTCTTCTTCTTCTTCTTCTCCTCCTTCCGAGGCCCCTTCTCCATCGCTCCGGTCCGCGCCTGCGCGCGTCCTCCTCTTGCTGCCGACGAGGACGGCCTTCTTGGTGCCACTGCCGCTGCTCTTCTTCTTGCTGCTGCTGCTGCTGATCTTGTTGCCGCTCCTCGGCTTGAGCTTTCCTTCCTTCGCCTGCCTTTCCCTTTCCCTTTCCGCGGCCGCGGCTTCACTCTCGGCCTCGTCGGCGTCCGAGATCGTGCCGGGGTCCGCGCAGGGAGTCTCTCCGTCTTCCAGGAGCGGGTCAGGCCTCGACGAGGTGGGGAAGCCGGCGGGGCGAGAGCGAGGGCGGGAGGAGCGGCGCCGCTCCTTGTTCTTCTTCTTGTCGCAGCCTTTCTCTCCTTCCTTTCCTTCCTCCTCCCCCTCCTCCTCCTGCTCTGCTTCCTCTTCTTCTGCCCTGACCCTCCGCGTCTTCTCCTGCAGAGCGCCCATCAGGACGCGAGCCTGGCGCGCGTACGCGGCGTGCAGCCTGCGCACGGCGCGGAGACGCCTGCGCGCGAGCAGCGCCGAGGTGAGCTTGTCGTCGTTTTCCTCGAGCGCGCCGCCGCCGGCGAGCGCTTCGTCTTCTTCTCCTCCCTCGTCTTCTTCTCCTCCCTCGTCTTCTTCTCCTTCTCTTTCGCTCCCGAAGAACGAGTCGTCGTCCGAGGAGTGTGGCTCCGGTGCCGGAGCTACGTTCGGGACTGCTGCTGCTCCTGCTGCTGCTTCGGGACCGGGGGCTGCGGCGTCAGCGTCAGCGGGTTGCTGTTCCTCTCCGGCCGCCGCCGCTGCTGCTGCTGCTGCCGCCGCTGCTGCACCCGCCGCCGGCGCCGCCGCATTCTTCGCCGACACCGCCTTCTTCTCCTTCGCTTCGTCGGGCTTCTCGCCGCTGGTCTTCCCGCTCAGCCTCGCCGCGGCGCGTGTCTTGGCCTCACGAACGCGCTCGGCGACTGTGGGTGGCGTTTGCAGGGTTGCAAAGAGGGCAGATCGTGCGCGTGAGGATTCGGAAAAGAGAGAAATGGCCAGCGCTTTTGTTTCGTCAAATGCCGTCGAGTTGAATCGGCAGCCGGCACAGAGCGTTTTCCTCGCTCGCTTTCAGCTTTTGCTTCGTACCTGGAGGCGGGGGCTGCACCATTGTTGCTCGACGGAGCGGAAAATGCGAGATAATGCGAAAAAAGGGGAGGAAAGAAGGGCGCTGAAGAAGCGGGAGCGGATTGCAGTTTTTTTTCCCGCCGCTGCCCCGTTAGTTTGTGGAATTTCTCGCGGTCGTTTTTTTGTTTAAACAAATTTTTACACTCGCTGCGCGATCTCCCGCAGCCTCAGCAGCAGGCCCCTGTCGCTCGAATTGACCTCCTCGGGGACCCTTAGCCTCACGACGAGGACGTGGTCTCCCGGAGCCGCGATAGCAGCGCTGGCAACAGCAGAAGAGGGGCGAAAAGAAGAGCCTCGAGAAGTCGTCGACGACGACGACGACGCTCTTCTTCTTCTCGCGCTCCCTTCTTCCACATCTTCTTCTCCCCCCACTCCGCCGGCCCCCTCCCCCTTGAGCACCAGCTCGTCTCCGTGCTGCGTGCCCGACGGCACCTTCAAAATCCGCAGACCACGCAGGGTCCGCACGGGAAGCGCGGAGACGCCCAAGACGGCGTCGAAGGGGGACAGCGACAGCGGCGCGACGACGTCGAGGCCGCGGCGGGCCCACTCGCGCCGTGCCGCGGCCGCCGCGACGCAGCAGAGGATGTACGCGTCCCCTCTCGAGCAGGCGGAAGTCGGGGAGTTCCCGCCCTCGCGCCCTCCTTTCGCGCCGCTCTCGTGACCCTCTCCACCCCCCTCGGGACGGAGCATGACCGCGCCCCCCTCGAGGCGCACCGCGGCCTCAAAGTTCGAAGCGCTGTGGCCCGCGCCGCGGATCCGCAGCGCCGTCGCGTCCGTCGCGCCCGCGGGCACCCTCACGCGCGCCGCCTCGGTCTCCTCGACGGCGCCGCTGCCGTCGCAGTCCGAGCACCGGAGGGTGAGCGGGGAGACCCCCGAGCCCTGGCAGAGAGGGCAGCGGGAGGGGGAGGAGGAGGAGGAGGAGGAGGGCCGGGGGCGGGGCGTGCCGCCTCCCTCCTCGCCGCCGCCCGCCCCGCCGCCGCTGCCCCTCCTCCTCCGCTCTTCCGCTCCTCCATCGCCGCAGCCGCTGCCGCCGCCTCCGTCGCCTCTGCCACCGCCGAATCTCCTGGACTCGGCCGTCCTCGATGTCTGGACGCTCCCCCTGCCGCGGCACCGCTCGCAGGGGAGCGGCGCGGCCCCCCCCTCCGTGCCGGCGCCGAAGCAGCCGCGGCAGGGCCTGCGGACGACGAGCGAGACCTCTTTCACGCAGCCGAGGGCGGCCTCCTCGAACTCGAGCCAGAGGATCGCGGTGGCGTCGGCTCCCTTGGGGGAGGCCGAGGCGGAGGAGGAGGCTGGAGGAGACGTCTTGAATTTCCGCCGCCGCCGCTGCTGTGTCGTCGTCGGGTCCGGTGCCGCCGCCGATGACGACGACGACGACGACGACTCTCCCCCTGCTCGCGCCGCGGCGCACCGCGGCAGAGATATACATCGACGATCCCTTGCTCGCTGCAAGCGAGAGGCGGCGGAAGCCGCGCGGAGCGGGCGAGGTTTGGCCAGCATTGCTTCTTTTTTTCCCCTTCAAGGCTCCTCGTTCCCTCAGCTGCCAAATGCCCGCCGCTTCCTTTCTTCCCTTCAATCGTCAAGCGAGGGCTATCAATTCGAGTGTCCTCGAGGTGCCCTCATTGCCATGGTGTCTGATTTGGAGATAGTAGACGCGATAGGGAGAGCGAGAGCGAGAGAGAGAAAGAAAGAGAGAAAGGCAAAAAAATGAAACAGGTGGCATCATTGTTCGACCTCCGAGAGAACCCCTTTTTCATCGTTCACACACAAAAAAGAAAAACAGATATTTGGCAATCGACGCACTACTCCCCCCCCCCCTTCTCCCCGACTCGCATTTTGCACGAGCGGATGATAGCGTAGGGGGCACGGAGGTGGAATCCAAGAAGAAGAAGATAATGAACACGCCCTAGGGAAAAAACGAAAAACGCTCTCAACTACTCTCTCTCCTCTCTCTTCTCTTCTCTTCTCTCTCTCTTCTCTCTCTCTTCTCCTCCTTCAGTAGCTCTCGTCGTTGGCCGACTCGGACTGGCTCAGATAGTACTGCAGCGCATTCTGCGCGAGCGTGCACATGGAGCTGTTGAGCGGCTCGCCGCGGTAGGTGACGAAGAAGGTGTCCTTGGCCACGGCGCCCTCGGTGTCGACCTCAGCCGAGACAACGTTGACGGAGAGGTCCTTCAGGACCCCGACGATGGCCGTGAGCAGCCCGGGGCGGTCGGTGGTCTCGATGTAGAGCTCCGAGTGCGAGCCCGTGGGGTCCTCGGACAGGGCGACGCGCGTGCGGACGGCGCGCGGGCCCCTCGTTCCCAGCGGCGCCAGAGCGTCGTGGCCGTCACGGCCGCCGGCGACGTGCAGCCCCGACGCGTCCTCGCGCGCGTCGCCGCCGCCGTCGCCCCAGGCGAGCGCGCAGGCCGACTCCGGGTGGTATTGGATCAGGTTCTGGAGGATGGTGACGCGGATCTCCTCGATGCGGGAGGACTTGATGACCTGAATGGAATTTCGGAGTTTTTGTTTTTTTGGAGGTTTGGAAAGAGGTGGAAAAAAAACAAGTGAGCGAACGAAGAAACGAGGACATTTCTTCTGCTGCTTCCTTCTCCCCCCCCCCAAACGCCCCAAACGAACCCTCTCGACCTCCAAAAACAAACCTTCTCGGACGTCGCGGCGTCGGTGATGAAGAACTTGTTCGCGCCGAGGTCCGCCGAGACCTTGGCCCTCCTGATGTTGAGGCCCAGGTTCCGCAGCGCTGCGACGGTGTCGAGCAGCTCCCCAAGCCTGTCGCCGAACTTGACGGTGACGACGGTCGCGAAGGAGTCTGAGGTGTTGTCGATGACGACGAGCGGGGTCGGGACGGCGGAGGCCGAGGCCGAGGAGGGCGCGTCGGTGGCGGGGGTGGCGCTGTGAAAGAGAGGAGTGGTTTGAGAGAGAGGTTGGGGTCGGAGAGGGGCGAGGTCGCGTTGGGTTGGAGAGTTCAGAAGCGGAGACTCGAGCCTTTTTTTTCAATCCTCGATTTCGAGGTGCTTTCGCTCTCTCTTTGCGCCCTCTGTCGGCTCCAAGCGAGGCTCCGTCTTAAAGAGGGCGGCGTGGGATCCAGAGGGGACCGAGAGAGGGGAAGCAGGTGGCCGAAAAGGCTCGCCGAAGTGGGGCAATTGCTCGCACGAAAGACGCACGCCCTCGTTTTTTTTAGCCAGGGCGCGGAGGACGACGACGCTCGATTCGTTTCTCTTCTTGTGCGAACGCGCGCTCACCTCACGACGGCCGTGAGTTTCCTGTGCGCGATTGTGCTCGAGGGAGCCGTCGCTCGCGTGGATTGCCTGGAGTGAATAAAGAGATGCAGAGGAGGAGGGAGCAAGGACGAGGGGTGAGATCGAAGTCCTTTGGCTTCTTCTTTGCATCGTCGCCAAGTCCAATCGCCATTGTTCTCTCCGAAGATTCGCGAAAACGAACCTCGCGGCGGGCCTCGCCCCGGCCGCCAGCGCCGGCACCGCGGCGCCGCGGCGGGTCACGATCGTCGCGGTGCTCGCTCGGAGGGCTGCGGCTGCCATTTTAGAGCAGAAAGAGAGGGGGGGGGGAAGGGAAAAAGAAAGAGAGAACGAAAGAAGAAAAGAGGTCTCCAGGGTCGGTGGACCGGGGCGCCAACGGAAGTGACAACCAAGCTGGGCTCCAAAGGGGCGAGACCAGGCCTCGTTTTTTTTTCTTTCCACCTCCTCCTCCTCCTCCTCGAGGGGGGGGGGGGGTGGCATGTGTTTTCTTTTTCCGTTGCCATTTTTGTGTTCTTAGTTTTACAGGGTTTCTCGGCAGAGAGGAAGAGAGCACATCCTGGTGTTGCGAAGCGCAGCGTTCGAAGAGGAAGAGGGGAAAAAAAGAACGCGCGACAGACCTTCGCTCCTTCTTTCTTCTTCCTTCCTTCGTCCTCATCACACCTCGCAGCCGCGGAGCCGCGCCGACCTGGCCGCGCCGAAGGTGCTCGTGACGTCGAGGATCCCCTGAATTTGTCGATTTGGGGTTTTCGATGCGTGCGAGGGGTTGAAAAGAGGTCTCAGATTTCGTCGTTCTTTTGCTCGTCTCTTTCTCTTCTCTCTCTCTCTCACTGGCTCCACTTTCTCTTCCTCTCTCTCCCTCTTTTCCTCTTCTTCTCACCTCGAAGACCAGATCGTCGACCGCCATCACCAGCCTCCCGTATCCGTCGAGGGCTGACGACTCACTCAGAGCACCGCTCCCGCCGCCGGTCGCGATCGAGCCGCCGGGGCCGAGGCCCCACGCCGCCGCCGGGGGCGCACCCGCTGCCGCTGCGCCGGCGGCGGCGACGGCGGCAGCGGCCGAGGCGCCCCCTCCGCCGGCGCCGCTGCCGGTCCCGGCTCCGGTGCCCCTCAGCACGCCACCGAGGGACCTGAGGGCCCTCGCCAGCGCCAGCTCGTCGTGGTCGACGCCCGTCCCCGCCGCGTGGAGGAGCAGCGAGCCCTCGCAGCGGGCGACGAGGACGGCAGAGCTGGAGAGAGAAAGGGAGTTTTTTTTTCTTTCAGTGGAGCCGTTTCTCGACGTTTCGTTTGCTTCTCCTTTGTTCGATCCCCTTCCATTCCCATCGCTGCATATACAGAAGGCACTGCAGATCGCCGACTCCAGGCAAACAAAAAAGAATCAAAAACCAAAAAGCAGCCAAACGGCAGCCTCACCGGTGCCTCCCGACGGCCTCCCTCCCATCGGCGGCGATCCCATTCCGTTCGGCAAACAACTCTGCCGCGGTCGCCGCGGCCGCCGCCCGCAGGTCCGCCCTCTCCAGCTCGCTCAGACGGGTCCAGAAGCGCTCGTAGACGACGGAGCCGTCGAGCGTGGAGACGAGCACGGCGATGACTCGAGAGGACGCGTCCATTTTTTTGTTTCTGCTTTCTCTCGCCTGATCGATGGAAAGTGCAACACAATTGCTTTCTTTCGAAAACCAAGATTCAACTTGAAACACCCCTCTTCTTCTTCCTCTTCTTTTTTTACCAACAGAAACAACGCGCCATGGCGAAAAAGGCAGCCAGAAAGCAGACGCGCGCCCCCTTGGCCGCGTCTCCCGCGGCACCCGAGGTATGACAAGGGATAAGGGGGAGGAGAGCTTGGAAGGCGAGGAGAGGAAGAGAGGGAGAAGAATGCTTTTTCTTCTCTGTACTCCCACAGCGAGCTGTCGTCGAGATTGATGGAGCTTTCTTCCACTTCGCTTTCTCCCGGCCTTCTGCCGCTTTTTTCCCTCTTTTTTCGCGACAGCATAGCTTCGAAGCTTAGCTACGGCGCTAGCACAAGCGGAACGCAAATGTAGCACGGAAAGAGGGGCGAATGCGCCGCTACTTGATGCAGAATGCCGACGACGTGGCGGCGGAGGGCGATTGATGATAAATCACGGCGGCTCGCTGTCTGCGCACCTCTCTGCGCCTTTCTCTTCACTCACCTCCCCAATTCTCACCCTCGCATACCTCCGTTGACGTTTCCAGGGCACCGATACGCACTCCATGCTGAAAGCCGAGGGAGACAGAGCCTTTGCTAAGAAGGACGTGCGTGATTTGTTTTCGTTTGGTTTCGTGTCGACGATTGCTGGCCAAAACAAAAAAAAGAAAACAAAAACGACAACCTCACCTCTTCCCCTCTCTTCCTCTCTTTCTCTTCCAAAACCCCTCCGTCAGTACACCAAGGCCCTCGCCTCCTACGACGCCGCCATCAAGGCCGCCCCCTCCTCGGCCTCCGCCGAGATCTCCGACCTCCGCGTCGCCCGCGCGGGATGCTTCATGCTCTTGCCGTCCAAGCTCAAGGAGGCGCGCTCCGAGTGCGACTCGGCCCTGGAGTCCAACCCGGGGAACCTCGCCGCGCTGGCCAGGCGCGCCAGGGCCAACGAGGGGCTCGGGATGTTTAAGGCCGCGCTGGGCGACGTGCAGAAGGCCCTGCGAGGCGCCGCTTCCGGCGCGGCCCCGGGCGCCGCGGAGCTGCGCGAGCAGGAACAGAGGCTCAAGGACGTCCTGTCGGGCAAGCGGCCCGCGAGCTCGCTCGGCGGCGCCCCCGCCGCCGCCTCCGCCCCGCCCGTCCCGCGCGGCCTCGGCGGGGCGGGGCTCCCCGGCGCCGCCTCCGCCAACGGGGGCGGGCGCGGCGCGGGCGCGGCGGCGGCGCAGCAGCTCGAGCAGCAGCGCCGCACGCAGCAGCAGGCGCTGGCGCAGGCGCGCGCGGCGCAGCTCGAGCAGGCCAGGGCCGCGCAGCGGCACTTTGCGTCGCACGTGACGGCGAGGATCGCGCTGCCGTCTGCGGCCGGGTCGGCGCGGGAATCGTCGCAGCTCGTGAGCCTGCACGGTGCGTCGGAGGCTTTTTCGATTCTCCCCCCCCCCCCCCGAGTGTTTTTTTCGAGGTCGAGGGCGAGGGCGGCGGGCCTTTTCAAGAAGAGACGGAAAAAAGGGCTCACTCTTTTTCTTCTCCTCCCACTCCCACCCTCTCTATCCCCCCCCCCCCCTCAAAAAAAAATCGCCTCCCACCGCAGCCTCGGCGTCCCTCGCCGACCTCCTCGACGGCATTCGCGTAAAGTTCGCGAAAGAGCTCGGCATCTCGCAGGACGAGCTCGCCTCCGAGGAAGGCGTCGCCGGGGAGAAAAAGATCAAAATCGTCTGGAAGGACGCCCCCGGAGGCTCCCCGGTCGTCCTCAGGGACGCGTCGGACGTCGCGCGCGCGGCCGCGTCCTACCGTGTGCGCTCCGGCGCCGGCGCCGAGGCCGCCGGCGGCGCTGCCGCGGCGGCGCTCGCCGACCCGGAGCCGCTCCTCTTCGACGTTTCGTTCGACGCCGGGGCCCCCGAGCCCCCGGCCGCGGAGCTCGACCTGGCGAGGGCCAACCGCCTGCGCGCGCTGGAGCAGCAGCGGAAGCTCAGGGCGATGCTCGCGGAGGCGGAGAGGGAGGCCGCGGCCGAGGACAGGAAGAAGGCGCTCGGAGAGGGCGGAGAGGGCGAGGGAGGCGAGCAGGAGGAGCAGCAGTTTGCCGAGGCCGCCGTCGAGCCCTGGGTCCTCGACTTCGCGGCGCTCTTCCGCGACAAGCTGGGCGTCGACCCCGAGAGGCCCCTGGACTTCCAGGCCTTTGGCTGGGACGCGCTCCAGTCGGCGCTCGACGAGTCGACGCTCGACGACGCCGCCGGTCCTCTCTTTGAAAAGGCGTGCGACCGCTTCAGCGAGGCCGCCGCGACGGCGCTGCTGCAGTGGGGGAACGTGCACACTCACCTGGCGCACCGCGCGCTCGTCAAGGGGCACTACACCTGCGAGGCCGCGAAGGGGACGGACGACAGGGCCAAGAAGCAGGCGCGCGAGGCCGCGGCGAGGGAGGCCGACGGGCACTACAAGACCGCCGCCGCCAAGTACTCCGAGGCCGACCGCGTCCGCCCCGGCTACCACGACACGCACGCGTCCGTCGCCAACCTGGAGTTTGAGCGCGCCAAGCTCGCCGCCGGGCTGGTGGCACCGCCGGCGAAGAAGCTCGAGCAGCGCGAGGGCGCCGGCGAAGAAGAGCCGGCCGAGGGCCCGGGCGAGGACGAGGCCGCTGCCCTCGCGCAGGCGAGGGAGCGGGCAGCGGCGGAGGCGGTCAACGTCGCCCTGCACGCCGCGATGAGGGCCGCGCTGTCGCAGAACTCTCTGCGCAACGCGGAGGGCAACGTGAAGCGGGCGTGGCAGTCCTTCGAGAAGGCCGAGGCGGCGGTGCCGGCCGATGACCGCGGCAAGAAGCAGCCGCAGCCGCCCTCCGACGGGTCTCCGCTCACGGAAGAGGCCGGCCCTTGGGCAAACATCATGGTCATGTGGGGCAATGCGCTCTACGAGGCCTCCCAGATGCACGCGACCGTTTCTCTGAGCAACGAGAAGAGCTGGAGGCCGCTGCTGGACTCGGCGGTGGGCAAGTTCAGGGACGCGGGGTGCCCCGAGGCCGACATCACCGCGGCGCTCAGGGCGCACCTGGCCGCGGAGAAGCTCGACCTCCCCCCGCTCGAAGAGGAAGCGGCGGGGGCGAAGGAGGGAGAGAAGGAGGAGGGAGAGAAGGAGGAGGGAGAGAAGAAGGAGGGAGAGGCCGTTGCAGCTGGAGAGTGGAATGTGTCGAGTTGATGATGAATTCATTTTGGGCGAGTACAGAGGGGAAGGTGAAAGAGAAAGAGAGTGAAGGGAGAAAAAGAGAGAGAAGAGAGAAAGAGAGAGAAAACCTTTTGATGTTTCCGAGCTTTTTTTCCTTGTTTCGACAAATCCAATCACCCAGTTTTGATGTCCCCCAATTAGCAGAAAAAGAGGTCTGATTTCCTTTTTCATCTGCGCAGCGGGGAGTGTGAGAATAGAAAACGAGAAAACAAGAAGAAAAAGCGGGCGATACCCAAATAAAAAACTCCTTTCCCCCCCTCCCTCTGTTGTCTCTCTCAACCCTCGTTCGTTCTTCTGTCCCCAATCTTCTCTCTCTCTCTCCCCCCCCCTCATATCTCTCTCTCTCTCTCCCCCCCCTCTCATATCTCTCTCTCTC
>Ga0315284_10003651_pt1 | contig 21888 bp, 18 predicted proteins | sample YL17G09_16_MG_FD_203696 | JGI IMG/M metagenome (GOLD analysis project Ga0315284, IMG submission 203696) | Sediment microbial communities from Yellowstone Lake, YNP, Wyoming, USA - YL17G09_16 | ecosystem: Environmental > Aquatic > Freshwater > Lake > Sediment | place: USA: Wyoming | collected... | reverse complement strand
ACCACAAACCGACGCGGAACAACAAACGGCTTCAGAATCGTTGCCGCATAATTTTTAGAATCAGTATTATTTTCTATCTCTCGGTAAATCACGTTCTGTGTTAAAAATTCCACTTCCGAATATTCATGCCCCTCAGAATCGATGACAGATAGAACTTCCGCGATATCACTTCTTCCAAGCTCAATTCGCAAGAATCGCTCATACGCGCCCACTGCCACCGTCTCTTGAATAATCTGTCCAGACAATACACGACCTTCTGCTTTAATCACATAATAAGTTGGCATACCGGTCGTAGGGTCTACCCTTCCAACCACCACTTCATTAACAGGATTAGTAAAAATAACATCCTCATTTAAAATAAAATTACTACCGCCAGATGTGGCAAATTCGCTTCCCTTCCTTAAAATAGGAATATAGTCCGCGTTCGGCCCAAGGCTCGTTCCGGCAGGAACCAAAATGTAAAATGCCGCAGTCCCCCAAGAAGAAGGATTTCCTCTGAACTTGTACCCTCTTTGCTTCCCGTGCCGAATAATATTGTTATATTCTAAGGCAGTATCAAAGAAAATTTCATTGGCATGATAATCTAAATAAAAAGATAGTATGTCTCCAACATATCCTACAGAATCTAACATCAAGGAACCAAAACTTGCCTCAGAAAAATCCTTGTAAGTGCTGGGATAGTACCGCTTTGCATACTCCACCAAATCACTTCTAATGGAATCAAAATCCCGAGACGTATATTTTACAGGTATAATTTTCTTTGAGGAAACGGCCATTGTTTACAAAGTCCTTTTTATAAATAGGCGGATTATTCAGTTATTTCCAAGGTATCGCTAGTGCCCAAAGGAGTGATAAAATAAACAATTCTAATAAAAACTGCATTTTGATCATCCTCCTTAAAAGAAATTTCTTGTAGATCGAGATATGGCAAATATCTTCTAACCTGTTCTCGTATAGAAGAATCAATTTTCGCATACGTTGACGAATCTTTTTGTTCAAATAATTTATGTCTTATTCCCACCCCGAACAACGGCTCCATAACCCTTTCTCCCTGATTGGTTAAAAGAAGGTTCTTCAAGTTTTGCTTAACCGTTTCTGGATAAGTATCAAGAGAAGTATACCCGGTTCTCTCGTCTCTTGTTAGGGGAATTTTAATTCCAATAGGTGTCGCCATTATTTGTTTTCCTCACATTTGTATGGATTTTCGTTTGATCCCTCGTTAGTATTTGGATTCATTCCACCTCCGACCTCCTTAATCAATTTCTGTACTTCTTGAGGACTGAAAGACATTCCAAGACCCAATAACAAATAAACAATTCCTAATGGAGTAATGGGCGGCCCAAACCAACTTCCTGGCATAAGAGTCGCTGGCTGAAGAGACATAGAAATTGCTCCAACTGGAATTTCAATACAGGCTCCCAATTTTAAAGCAAATGCTATTTTGCTAGCAATCGCAATATTCGGATCTGCAAACTCTGTCAATCCTTTAAATATCTTCATTGGAGTTTCTAAAAACAACTTTAACACCGCTCCAAAATTAATCATGGGAGCCTTAAACAGTCCTTGTAAATTAAAACAACTCATCTGCTCTATTGGGGTTCTGAGCTTTTCTGAAATGCCAGAAGCTCCTCCATATCCCACAAAAGCAGGATCTTGATAGTTCTCTTCAAGCGGGTTTTCTAAACCCCCACCTTCTTCCCGATGCGCAAAAGCGTCAAACAGTGTTTTTAACTGGTCTCTTGTTGGGCCAAAAGCAAATCTAGGAAGCATACTGTTCATATATGTAATATAGGATATGTTAAACAAATTCAACATTGACAACTGTTGCTTTAAAGAAATAACATATCCAAATAAAGTGTTAAACTCATCAGAGTTCAACAATTCTTCTTTTAACTGCCCCAAAATCTCAGAAACCGATTCCTCTCCGTTATAGACTTTTTCAAACTTAATCAAAGGAATAACCATTGTAAAAAGGTTCATAGAAGAATTTTCAATTACCTCTTCGATGTCGAAAATTACATTCTTTCCCCGCAAAAAATCTTTTTTCTCTCTAATCACGCTTTCAAGATTGTTTATTTTATAATCTCCGTATCTCGAATTGTAAACATAGGAAAGTCTAAGTCCTATTTTTTTACGCGCTCTTCTCTCCAGAGATAAGTCACGATTTTCCAGCAATTCATTAGGATCTAAAACAATTACATTCCCATCTTCAACACAATATTGCTCAAAACAAAAAGTTGATTTAAAAATAGAATTGTCAAACATGTTGCGTCGCACTTCTGGGGCAAGGGCCATGCCTTTAATATTTTTATATTCAAAATTTTCCTTCCATCTTAATGAGGAAGTCGTTCCGTATCCCGGTAAAAACTTGGCGATATCAACAAAGGGAAGAGAAAAAATAAACAAATCTTTAAGTGCTCTTAGATCACCGTTCCCTAAAATCTTTTCGTTTATTAATTTTGAAACTTGAATCAACTGTTCGTTCAAGTAATATTTAAACTCGTCTCCTCCAACCGGTCCTTCTTCTTCCTTGTATACTTCTTTAGTCTTTTCTATAAATTTACTTAAATAATTCATTCCGTAATATAACATCAACTCTTGCATATCAATCTTTATATATTCCAAATAGCCGTCATCTAAAGATTCGTTTAAATCAAGCCGAGAAAATACAAAAAGATTTCTTAAACAATAATCAATAGCGTAGGCCCGAAATGTGGTTTTAACAACGCCTTTCATACTAATTTCTGCAAGTTGATCTTTTTTGGGCTTCTCTTTCCCAATATCTTTGCAGAAACCTTTTAAATAATTGTCGACAATTTCTTTTTTAAGATCTTCTAATCCCAAAAGATGAAAATTCATAATTTCTGGAGGAGAGCACGGAGGCGGCTGATGGTTGAATTTAATTTGCGTAATATATGGAATAACAACCTTTTTGCCATCCGGTTCTTCAGAAGAAAGTTTCGTAGTATTCTCTTGAACGTCCACTTCTATGTTAGAAAACAGCACAGAATTTTTTGCCAAAGACGCAACAACTCCTCCGGCCGAATCAACGGCGTAGGGATACGAAATCCCAATTACATCATCTTTTATAACATCCTTTTCAAAGCTTTCTAAACCAACCGCTCCTTCAATCGTTTTATAAGACAATTCTTTAAATAAATTTTCAAACAAATTACTACTATTTGTAGTCAATCGTCTTGTTGCGTCGTCAACCAAAATAGAACCACTAATAGGTCCAAAATTCCCTTGAGAACCATTTCCAGAATTAAATGGAAATTCCAAAGTATAATTTAATTTTCCGATATTAAAAGAATCAAAATAAATTGTATATATTATAGCACCCTCTCCAAAATTTGGATGTTGGGCTATATTTTCAATCGCACGGTCTGACAGAGAGGGGGCGTTAATTCCGGAAGTATTTATAGCTGTTACGCTCGTAGTATTAAAAACCGATGAGTGATCGGGAACGGGGGGCTCACCTATAAGATCTGCTATGGGGTCTTCTGTCGGAGCCTCAACGGCTTGCCCTGAAGATGCTGACATAGGAGCTGCGGGTTGCTGGGAAAGAGATCTCCGATCCCTGTCCTCTATCGTAGCGGCTGCCGCTGCTCCCTGCGCGGCATTAATTTTAGCTAATAATTTCCCTGCAAAATCAGGAACCGAACTCGCGGCGGTAGTTGTACCAAATACATCGGAAACTAAAATAATAAATTTAATAAAATTAGAATCTGTTTGTATTCTTACTTTATAATTTTTAAGAGCTTCTTTCAAAGCCGGGGCTGTTAATCGATAAGAAATGTTAGAAGTCGGGGCTTTGTTTTGCATTCTATCGCTATCCATCCCCATCATAAGATAATATAGAGGCATAAGAACCTCTTGCGGGTTTGGAGGAATTAATTCTCCAGTATCTGGATTTCTAGTTTGAGGCCAAATATTCCAATTCGCAATATCCCCCAGTGGGGATGGTAGTGTTATTTCTTTTTCTTTTAATCTCTGTTCAATAATTGTATTCGGCCAATCGGTCATATCCCTGTCAAAAGCAAATTTAACTCCGCTAAAAATTCCATCAATAGAACTTTTAACAGCATTTTTAAAAGCTGGCGGAAGTTTATTAGAATTGGACATCGCGTCGCAAGGAGAAGGTCCGTCCGATCCAGCTTGTCCAATCTTTCCAATCGCATCTTTTAACTTATCTAATATTTTTTTTCTTCGATCAATCTCCTCTGGAAGATCTTCTAAACAAGCAAGCTTGTTCCCATCGATCGCAACTCCAGCTTCTTTACATGTATTTAAATATTTCTCTAAGACTTCTGGTCCTACTTTTTTTCCTGTTGCAGCAAACAACTTTTTTATTTTGTGTCCTTGCCCAGAAACTGCTTGGGCAAATGGATATTTCTTAATTCCAATAATTGAATCAACAATCCCTATAACTCTGTCAGAAGGCTGTCCTAACAAAAGTTCTATATACTCTTTCGGAGACACCAGAGAAGCAACCGACTTAAACAAATCTCTTACAGCCTCTGACGTATCTTCTGCAACTTTCCGAACTGAAAGTCCTTCTAATCCCTCCCCCAACTGCTGTCCAACCCCAAACCAATCTTTTTGGGTTTCAGGGTCGAGTCCCAAACTCTTGGCAAAGTCTTCATAATCTTTGGCAACATCAGATATAATATTTGCCAAGTCTAATTGCTTTTCATTTTCCATTCCTGGCTGATAACAAAAGTTGATTTCATCAAGAATTTGAAACAAAGTATCAACAAACAAACTTTGAACCATCGCAATGGCGGCCTCTTCAACCGAAACAGAAAGAGATTGTAAAACATCTGTAATAAATAAATTATCTGGAAAACGTAACGTTGGAATGAGAAACTTTTGCGCGACTCCTTTTAAATCTTGAAACCCTTCTAAAAGACCCACCGCTGGAAAAGCTCCTCCAACACATTGAGCGGCCGACTCGATAACAGAAGCATAATTGTTTAGAGGAAGCTTGTTGACAAGTTCATAGCCTTCAGACAAAGACTTGGGGGAATTAGGAACGCTTATCAGCCCCACTGTGTTCCTTCGCGGTTCTTTCGCAAAATTCGCCAAATCTCCAATCGGATTAACAATCGCATTTATTCGTTCTGAAATTGCTTTTTTAATAAACTCTGGATCTCGAAGATAAACGTCTTCTCTTTGTTTATCGTCTGCTGTTTTGATCGAGACTTCGTTAAAAGAATCGATTATATTATATGTCTCTCCGCCAGCAGAAACGTCCACGCCTCCGGCTGCGCTGGCTCCGAAGATAGTAGACCAATCTTCCGGATTAGTTATTAAATCCTCCACGAAAACCTGCCACAGTTCATCACCGTTTTTAACAGAAAGTAATCTTTTTAAGATGGGAGAAATCTCTAGTCTCAAATGATTTTTAAGCGCAATAGTAATAAAATACAAAACCTTATCATACCCACCAATCTTTGAAAAATCTCCTGCAAAAGACCGAACGTCTACAGACGGATACAAGTTGTTAATAGTCGCATCGACATACCAACGTTTTGGGCCTTCCGTTTCTTTATCATAAAGAATAACAACTTGTTGATCTGGCTTCTTTTCCCATCCGTTAAAATCGAATGCCAATTCAATTCGTTTTCCCAATTCGTTAAAAAATAATTGATAAGTAGAAAAAATATTCTTTGTAAATTGTGGAACCCAAGGTCTATCAACTTTCTTTTGTGCAGCGTTCAATAATTTTTGAATATTAAAAAACTCTATAGGCAAATACAATCTTTCGTAATTAGGATCTTCAATGTCAAACTCTACTTGATCCAATCCCGCGTCAGTCCCACTAACATTCGCCTCAAATAAAAATAATCCCAAATCAGCAGTCAAACGACTTTCAACCAGAACCAAAAGAACTTGAACATTAAAAAAAGAATTCGCCCGTTCCTGCGCCCTTGTCTTGGCGTCTTCTTCATCTTTAGCGAAAATAACAAAATTATATTTGTCATTTTCGACAAAAATCTCTCCATCCTTCTTAATTGTCCAATTTGTATCCATTAATTTGTTTTATTCCACCGACTATTAATATATTTTTGCCCACCTGGGGTCAGGTAATCCATTTTAAAATTGCTCAAGTTCATCTTTGTAATCATTAAATCTTTCATCGTTGTCAAAAGATGATCTGCCATTGTAATAGGACCCTGCACCGCTAGCGGACCAGACGGGGTGTCTGGCGAACCAAAAAATGGAGAATTGTGAAAGTGTGTTGTTATTTGAATGTTAAATTGGTTCTGGATATCCAACATTTTAAAAACAATTGAAGTAAGTTCATTAACGTGTTCTTCTAACCTTGTAATTGACTCTACTAAATTCTCACCCTTCGGAATTGGCTGCATATCAGAATCATCATTTCCCGCAATCAAATCAATGCCTGGAATCGTTAGCAACTGAGACCCTTGAGAATTAATTTTATCTCCTCCAGTTACAATTTTTACTCCTTCTCTACCAATCACTCTAACCGCATCAGCTTTAATGCCGATTCCAGACTTTCCTTTGGAAACGCCAACAGAGCCGGCAGCAAGTCTAAAATTATCATCTATGTCTGTTCTCTGCGAAATATGAATCCTTGCAGAGTCTAAAATAAAATTTGGATCGGTATAAAGCTTGTTACCATGTTTGTCAACAGTTTGAGGATGCGGAGCCCCCAAGCCAACCACTAAATCAATTGATCCAGCTCCCGTATCGCCCTTCCCGCCATAGCCGCTCAATCTAGACGCTGGGCGATCTCTTCCTAAAAGGATATAAGAGTTATTCTTACCGGAATAAATTGTCTCACAATCTGCCAAAATAAACTCTGGTTGTGGTTCTACTAGACTTTTACAACCAATTCCAGGGGCAAAGATGCGCTGATTGCTGTCCAATTCAATCAATTTTTTTTCGTTGTTGGATAAATCTCGATAATCAATTGCTCGCGTTGTCATTTATAATTTCCTTAATTTCCAGGAAGTTCCCAATGCCAGGGTTCGTAAATGCTAGAAAGGGTTCTCAATCCAACTTTAGGAGCATTTTCCGCAAGCCACGCATAGCCGTCGATCCCATGTCCTTTGACCTCTAGATCGACTGCGTTGCCCATTTGGTGGTTACTCGTACCGGGGCGGGCTACTCCGGCGGTATGAAACTTCCTTGGATCGTTCTCCGGGAGAAGCCAGCGATCATATTTATCTTGTTGTTCTTCCATTGTGCGAAAACCAGAAACAACAACAATCGTTACTATACTTGGGCTATTCTGACCGGCTAGGATTTTTAACTGATCAAGTTTCGTTGCCATTTCTGGTGAAACAAGTTTGCCACCCCATTCGACCAAAAGAATGTCCTGTTTTAAACCTTTATGATATCCAACTTCCATAACCATTTCACCAGGAAGATATGTTTTTGATACTCCCAGAGGACGAACTTCATTGTTAATATCGTTATGAAGATTCTTTAAGTCTCCACCGCAAGCCCCTCTGTTAATAGGCTGTGGTCCTTTCATCGTTTCCATACTTTTCTTGGTAATAATACTCAAAAAAACCCCATCTTCTAAATGTTCTCGATTGCCATAATCAACCATCACAATGTCACCAACTTTTGGTTTTGACGCAGCAGCAACACTGTCACGGGGAACAAAGGTCGGATAAATTCTAATCGCTTGAAGATCGTTTGCATCTATTGGAATGGGATAGCTGCTGTGTAATTCTGGAATTCTAGCTCGAACAACAAAGGTTGGGTCTCCGGTCTCATCCGGCTTCACCGCGCCTGGAACGTCCATGGTTTCAACCACAATCGCTCGGTACGGACCCGTTCCCTTTGTGGTGTCTCCTTCTTCTATTAAAAGCATCGCCCGGCGAATAATAGAATAAACATCCTGTCTTTCTGGATCAATATTCTCCGCTACCCGGCAAGCTCTTGGAGTTATACCGACTTCTTGTCCGGAGGCATCAGAGGAAGCATTTGGGGTGTAGGTTCCAACATCGTTGGCTTCACCGCTTCTAGACTTCCAATCTGACATTTAGTTCTTTTTTTCCTTTTCTTTCGCGGCAACCTTTTCTTCTTGAATATGATCAAAAATCTTCTCTAGGTCTGCTTCGCTAACCTCTTCAGTGTTTTTATCTTTTGGCTCTGCCTTAACAATTGCTGCATAAACCTGTGTTAGTTGTTCGTTATTTCTGGTAGACGCCAGCATAAACTTCGCCATAACGTCTCCAGCCTGCTCATATGTGGATTTTCCAGTCAACAGTTTGGCTTTCAAATCCGCAATTAAATCCATCACCGTTGACCGATCTTCTTCGATGCTTCTAACCAATTTCTCTAATATGTTCTTTTTCATATTATAATTAGCGATTTAAATAGTTTCCACTGTTCCAATCTTGACGAAAGTTGTTATATTTCTTATGCAACTTTGCCAAAACAATAACAATTTTCTTTGTTGGAAGGTCAGTAATTTCCCGAAGATACAAATAAACACTCTTTCGCGTAATAATTTCTAGGTTGTCTACGTTGTCAAGCAAAACCTTAATTGCATAAATTACTTTTTCTTCATTCTCGTTTAAATTCGACAACTTAACCCATCTCATTACTTCTTTATTTAAAGAATTCCAAAACTCTTTTCTTTCACGATCCTGATCATAACAGTCCTCGCTACAACCAATTGTCTCAGTATTCATAGTTTTTAATTGCCCTTCAAATGGCACTTCCTTTCTAGATGCAATCTTTTTTGATTTACATAAAAACCAATTCTTTGTTATAACACTAAAATAAGAAAATGCAGAACCTTTTGTTGGCTTATATTTGTCTAGAACTGTAACCAAAAAGGCTTGGCATTCAACTTTTAAAGTGTCAACATCTGGAATATTATTATAATGAAAAGTAAAAACGATCTTTTCTACCATTTCACAAAATACAGGATAGATGTACGTTTCGTAAATTATGTCTCTCCTGCGGTGATTCGTTTCAGAGACATATTCAAGTATGGCGTTCTGGGTGTCTGAAGTAAAATAATCGTTAGATCTTTTTTTCTTCCTGGGCAATAAGTTGCGGGGCTCCTGTTCCCGGCGGAGTTATGGACGTTACATTTAAAACCGTCTTTGGCTTATTTGGGTCTTCTTCTTGACCCTCCGCCGCCTCTTTTTCTGCATCTTCTACTAGCTTTGTTTTCAGTTGCTCATCATAAACATCTTTCAATTCTTGTTCAGAATATACAGTAAACCCTGTCATAAAAAATCTAACTTCTTCTTCCATTTGCCTCGTATGTTTTACTATTGCCATCAAAGTTTGATCTCCGGCATAGAGTGTTAACGAAGCCATCTGTTCAAGATGTGTTAAATATGTTTTCAATCCTCGCAAAAGTTCAAACACATTTGACGAAAAATACCACTGCCTTTTCAACAAATAAGAAATATAAAATCCTGCAATCGCAAACAATACGAGAACAATCAAAACAACGAAAAATCCAATTAAAGTAGAAATACTAATATACATTTACTTTACCTCGTTTAATCTTGTTTCTTCTCTTTGTTGTTCCAACTGCTCACGAACCTGCTTAATACCACTTTTAACCTTGTTTTCAAGAGAATCATTCGCTGCGCTGACAATTGAAAACGTGAATTGGCGGGCCATAATTTCTCCGCAAGAACATGAAATAGCAGAAGGATGATTCTCAATAGAAAAGTTTTTTTCTTCCTTCCGATCGCAGTATGGACATTTGTATAAATAGTTGGGCATATTACTCTTTTTCTTCCTCATTGAGTTCGTCTCTTGCCTCTTGCAAATCCGCTCCCGAAATTGTGATCTTTGTTGGAGGATTAGAAACCTCTAATTCCCCGTTCCGAGTTACAAACTTTAATTGACCCAACAAGTCAACAACGGACGCTTGTTCAATGATTGCTTTTTGAAGAACAACCGCAAGAACCATAATCGCTTGTTTACTTAACTTCGTTGTTTGCATTGGAGTTCTCCATTCTTGATGGCATTGCATTTAAAACGGATTCAACAAATTCCGCATATTGACGCTCAACTGGAAATTCTTTTAGTACATGCGCTTGAAGATGTTCCGCTTGAGACTTATAAACGGAGTAATTTTTATATACCTCGCGCATTTTAATTTTCACCGCATCAACCGTACAATACGCCCAAATCTGATCCTTCTCATAAACACCCTGCCAAATGTCCTCTTGACGAATCTTATCTAAAACATAGTCAATCTTTGCTCCCATAAACTTGTTCTTCATCTTTCCGTTTTTTTCAACGGGCATTGTCATGTAGTCCACATACCCAGACCAGGGCGGAGCAATCACCGGAAGACCGTTACAAACCGCGTCAAACATTGGAAGATAAAACGCTTCGCCTTTTGTCGCGGTAACAAATGCCTTAACCTTCGGATGTGTGAAAACCCCTGCCAATTCCGCATCTGATAAATACCCATAAATCAAATAAACCTTGCAAGAACGAGGATTTGCGCGATTTGACATTGATGTCAAGTTCGCCATCAATCGTTCTTTCTGCAACAAAGAATCTGTTGCAGCGCTTAGTTTCAAAACAAGACCAACATTTTCATTTCGAAATTCGTTTAAAAAAGCTGCAATAACCGTATCAACATTCTTGCGGGAAATTGCCTGAGCCATGACAAGAAAATTAAAGTCTGGTTCAAGGTTAATATCAATCCCAACAGGAGACACCTGTTTTGCTGGAAAAGAAACAATATCAATTGGGGAGTTAGATTGCAAAGAATTCTTTGCATGTTCCGATTCAACAATAATCTTGTCCATCTTATTACAGGATTGATTCCATCGAGGCGGGGCAATATTTGTTTCAATACCTGAAGTTACTCCAATATTAATTGGCGCCAGAGTTTCAAACTCCGGTGGGATTACGTTATTTATAAAAAGATCAAACATCCCCTTCTTTCCCATATATTCCATTGTCTTTTTAAAGGTGGAATCAAACCATGCGCGCTCTTCATCAGGTTCAGACAGCCATCGACATTGACCCCATGGAGTCGTAATGGCGTAAATATCAAAAATATCTTCTCTTCTCTTTAAAGATCGCATAATGAAACGTGCGTGCTCACCATACCCAGACAAAGTAAGAATTGGGCCTTTAACAAGAACTTTAATTTTTTCCATTATTATTTAATCTCCTCAAACGTCCAGTTTTTATAATATTGTCTTGTAGACCAAGAACCGTATTTTTCACAAACAGCGTCAATGGTTTTAATCCACTCTTTTTGATAAATATCAAGAGCGTACTTTTTCAAAACATAATTTCTTCCATTGTCGCCCATCTTCTCTCTCTCTTCCTTCGACATCTCAATCATTTGAATCATTGCCTTTTGAAAACCCTCTTCTGAAATGCGATCCTCAAAAATAAATGGAATTTCCTGAGTACCTGTCAAAGTCTTAGTCGCAACTGGGATACCGATACCACATTGAATATCTCCGTCTTTAACTTGCTCCTGTAATCCGCCAGTTAAAGTCGTTATAATTGGCCGACTGCACGACATACTTTCAATTGTCGACATTCCAACGCCCTCGGCATCAGAAATATTTATCGTACAATCACACATATTATAAAGAACCGGCATCGAAGCTTGTGGCATTTGTTCAATGTGGAAAACAACGCTTCCATCGTCAAGATTATAATAACTAATCAAAGCCTCAAGATCCGAACCAAACTGATCCTTTGGATTCGTATGCAACAGTAAAACTGCTTTATCTTTTCCAATCTTTTCCAAAAGATTTTTAAACCACAGAATGAGCGTTGCCCCTTGCTTACGTCTGGCGTTCCGATTGTTCCAAAAAAATACAACCTTATCTTTCCCTTGGGTTATTTTATCTCTTTCCGCCTTAAGCGTGACCAAATCTTCTTCCGCAGTCGCCTTAACAAACAACCCAGTATCAACTGATAGCGGAATATGAAACTGTTCAACAGAAGGAGAAACAATAGAATGAATATCTTTGGTTACTTCCGACATTGAAACAAGAATATCGGTACTATTATAAAATTTTCGATTAAACACTGGGTATGGATAGTTGTCCCAAACTGAATAATACACCATTGGAATGCGCTCCCTAATTTCAGGAGCAATATCCCACAGCCAAACATAAAATCTTGGATCTGTCATAAACCACAAAAGATCTGGCTTTTCCATCATCAATATCGAACGAACCTGCTGCGGATCTCCAAAATCATTTACAGGATAAATAACCCAATCATCCTCATATTCTTCTGTCTTAATTGGCTGATAATTCGGATGACGTATCGCACCAGCGAAGCTTGAAACGGTATACCTACCGGTTTTCAACAGCCCTTCAATAAAATTTCTTGCCTGAATTCCTACCCCAGAAGGTGCTAACGGAGAGTCAGAAATAGTAAAAATCTTCTTTTTAGTCATTCACTAAGATTCCTTTCGTAAAACTATTACGGTCGACAATGTTTGGTATGGTTGAATTGACAAAATTTACAACCTTCCCAGCTTTTATAAAACAATTTCTTATTTATATTCTTTATCACAAAATTTAACCGAATTAAAGAATTTTTTATATCTTCAGGAGAAATATCTTCTTGAATCACTTCAATTTTTTCTTTTTCTTCTGCTTCTCGCGCTAGAATGATAAAACAGGAATCAATCAAACTTTCGTCAATTTTGTTCTGCACTGACCAAAAATGTTTATAAAAACATAATTGATCTTTTAATGTTTTATCGCTTCTTTTCTCTGCCCCCCATATCTTTGTAGCCGTCTTGTAGTCTATTATCACAATGCGTCCTGCATTATCCAGAATTAAATCTGCAAAGCCCTCAAACAAGAGGTTTTGCCCTTCAATTGGAGCAAGAATTTCCTTTTCAACCCCAATAATCTTATTCCCGAATCTCGCTTTAACCGCTGGAACAATTAGTGGCGCCAATTCAATCCCCTGATGGCGGAAATCTGCAATTTCGCCGGGAGTAATGTCTTTTCGTTCGTTTTCGGAATAGCCGTCAATTTCGAAATCGTACCGTTTTAAAAAGACCTCAACTTCGTTAATCGACTCGTTTAGCACCTTTTTTTCAGCAGATTCATGAATCGCCGACCCAAAAGAAAGATGCAAATTCTTCTTTCTTATCCCGACCCTATCAACATAAACTAATTTATAGCTCCAAGGACAAGACTGATACATTGAATATTTTGTAAATGAAATTTTATTTGCCATAGAACACCTAAGTTTCTAAAAACAAACGGATTCTACTTTGAAGTATAACATGGGGCAGGTTTGTTGCAAGAATTTTCTTTTTTCGCTGGTTAAAAAGAAGTCCTCAAAACCTCTTGCAAAATACTCTCGTAAAGAATATGTGGCATAAGGAGAAACAAACAATCCATCAATAATTGTCTTTAATTTGTCATATCCCACAACGTTTAACAAAAATTGATCCGAAGACTTATTTGCGTTAATTGAAAGAAAAGATTCTCTATCTGGAAGGCGGTTGGGATACATCTGGCCTAGCGTGTAGTATAACCGTTCTTTCTTCGCTAAAAATTCTTCTTTCAGCTCCTCATCCCCATAAACTGTTTTATATTTCTTCTCTTCGACCGCATGAGCAATCTCGTGAATAATATTTTTTGCAATATTTTTGGGGTTAGTTTGCAAACTATTCAAATAAATAACGCCAGATTGATAAACAGATTCCACTCCGTCTCCTAGAAAATCATATTTCCCAACTTTAATTCCATGAATAAGTGTTAAAAAAAGAGGCGGCAAAGATTTCTTAATTTTATTAAACACCTGCTCGACAAAATCAATTTTCTCGGCAAAATCATCATCTTCAATCGTAAGTTGGATATTCCCACCTAAAATTGCGCTTTTCTTATTATCTACCGACACGTAGTTATTAGAAAACATTCCCATTACAATATTTCTGACGCTAGCGTTGCCAGGGCGCTGCGCTCTCCTTTTACCAGGGAAATATGTCCCGATATCTCATAGCTCTTAAACTTCTCTACCGCATAAGTCAGTCCACTTGTTACTTCTGTTAAGTGAATATTGTCAATTTGATTGAGATCCCCTGTCAAAACAATTTTTGTTCCTTCCCCGGCGCGAGTCAAAATTGTTTTAATTTCGTGAAGCGAAATATTCTGAACTTCGTCTATCAGCATAAAACTATTTGCAATACTTCTTCCTCGAATATACGGCATCGCTTCCACTTCAATAACTCCTTGCTCAAAATATCCTTCTAATGTTCTTTTATCCCCTCCAAGAAGAAAAGTTAAATTATCAATAATAGGAGTAGTAAATGGTGACAATTTCTCTTCAACCGTTCCTGGCAAATACCCCAGATCCTTTCCCAACGTAACAATTGGGCGAATAACAACAATTTTTTTATATATCTTTTTATTAAGAACGCTATGTAGCCCGGCAGCTATTGACAATATGGTTTTTCCAGACCCAGACTTTCCGGTTAACGTTACCAAAGAAATATTTGTATCCGTCAAAAGATCTAAGGCAAATTTTTGTTCTTTATTTCTAGGAACCAAACCAAAAAAGTCCTCATTCGCAGTTCTATCAACTACATTAACCAAAGGTTTGGAATCTGAAATAAACCTTGCCAACGCTGTTTTTTTCTCAGAAGATTTTGATCTAAGCAAAAGAAGTTGATTTGGGTACAGGTTCTTTAGAATTGTTTTCCCTAATTTTGAAGCAATGTCGCCATCTTCATAAAATTTATCAATCAACACGTCATCAATTTCTAATTCCTTATATCCAGAATACAAATAAGAAATATTCTTTATTTCTCCGCTCTCCGAGAATTCATCACATCTCAAATCAAGCGCATCACACTTAACTCGCATATTAATATCTTTTGAAACAAGAACAACCTTTTGACCGCTATTTTGTTTTTCTTTTATCGCAACGGAAATAATTTGATTGTCCGCGTCCGAACGGTCAAACCCTTCTGGCAAATATACGGCATCAAACAAACGAATAAAAATCTGACCTGCTTGATTCCCAAACGAAACACCTTTGTAAAGAGAGCCTAATCCTCTCAATTCGTCTAAAAATCGAATAAAACAACGTGCATTAACACCGACAGAATCTTGACGATTTTTATGATTGTCAACCTCTTCCAACACTTTAAAAGGAATGACAACATCGTCTTCTTTTGAATATTGTACAATTGAATTTGGATCGGTTAAAAATACATTTGTATCAATTACATAAATTTTCTTTTTGCTAGTCATTAACTCATTCTCTCATTCTCGTTTCAAGGTTGTTTAATTGCCTCTCCGAAACTCCTAAAAATTCTTTTATTTCCTTTCGAGAAGTACAAAGCCTTGTTGCGCTACTATAAATAGCAGACTCCACAATACTAAATATACTATTCCAAATGGAAAACCCGTAATAACACCTTCCTATCGCCTTTGCTGCTAATTCTATTTTAACAGATAGAAGTTCCTCAATCGTAAGATTATGAATAAATTGCAAAGTAGATTCGTTTACTTTGCCAAATTCCAGAAGTTCTTTAACAAACGAGCGTTCGGGATCAAAGTTTCTTTTTTTGATCTTCGCCAAACAAAGCCTCTACTTTCGTCTTGTTCTTTTTGGCTTTTCGGTAGTAAGCTCAGAAGTTTCTCCTAAATCGAAACGAACACCCTCTGTCGAGTCCGCTGTTGCCAAAATTTCTTCCTTGCTAATTGGATTTATTTTTTCCTGCTCTTTTTCCCATTCTTTTATCTTTACTTCCAAAACTTCCCTGAGAACCTGAATTCGAGCGGCCTCTGCAATCGCAGCTTCCTCGCGCTCTTTGTCCGCTTTTGCCCGAAGTGTTTTTCTTCTAATAATGCTCATATTGGCGCCCATATTACTTTTCCTAAACGTTCTTAAGTTTACGAACAGTTTTCTTTGGTTTTTCTACCTCTTCCACTGCCGGCTCTACGAAGGGAACAGCCTCAGACTCGATTGCGGCACCAGTTGGATACGAAACAACTACTGGAAGTTCTACAACAATTTCGGCTTTCTCTCTCTTTTCCTTTTCTTCTAATTCCCGGTCAAGCTTCTCTTTTTCCTCTTTTACTTTTAGCGCATGTTTTTCTTTTAACGCCACCTCTTCAACCGCACGAGATTCCATTTGTTGCTGGCGCTGCGCTTCTTCTTGGCGCAATTTTCTACGTCGAATACTCATCATCGTAAAATCCCTTTCTTGTTTTTGTTTAAACCGTACCTTTTTCTTTTTCATACTGCTGAGTGGTCGGCTCTTGAATGTCTGGTTGCATTTCACCCTCTGCTTGATCAAGGTGTAATTTAACATTGGTAATTAAATAATCCCTAAATACATCCTTATCAACCTTCGCAGACAATTCGCTGTAAGAGGTTGAAATATCCGATTCAATCTTCTGGAAAGTTGTATACGCACGATTTCTTCCGGTCAAGTCGTGACCAGCAAGAGTAAAATCTTTTTTCTTATCCTCTTCCGATTTCTTATCTTCGCCCGGAAGTTTATCAGTCTTTTTTGGTTCTTCAATATCAAGAAACTTGCTTGGATCGGCGTCGCCTTTTGCCGCTGGCGCGGGGGCGAGCGCTGCTGCCTGCATGGTTGGATCGGCCTCTGTAAGTTCTTGGCCCGCGCCAGGAACATTGGTTGGAACTCCTTCCGGGGCCGGCGCTTGCGCTCCGGCAGGGTGTTCTCCTGCTGCGGCCTGCGAAGATGCCGTATCTTGTAAGTCTTGCCTCTCCAGCGTTTTGCTAAGATTCGCAACTAAATGCGCTCGATATGATTTTCGCTGATCCTGATTAGTTGTTAATAACCGGTAATCAGCTTTGATAATCGGAACAACTTTCTTTAATAGATCAATAAGCATATTAACGCCGGTTGAAGGATGCGGGGCTGGCAACATTCGACCTTCTTTAATAATTTGACGAATAACAGAGCGAAGTTGTTGTTCTTCTAAAATTTCTTGTTTTCTCTCTCCATTTCTATGAGAGAAAAATTCTTGTACCTTCTTTCGAACATATGGTCGTAATTGTTCTTTTTCCTGCATTTCTTTAATAAACTTCATCCTGTCAACCATTTATTAGTTCCCTCTCTTAATAAATTCAAGAATTTCGTTAACTAAATTATCGTCATCCTCTACTTTTTGAGGAGCAAATCCAATTCCTCCCGCGACTCCCGAAACTGCTCCTCCTGCCATTGCTGAAATCTCGTTAAGGATTTCTTCCTCAATCTCTTTAATTATACCGTAATTAGAGCTTTCTTGCAGTTTTTTATTTCTTGTCTTGTTTGTTACAATCGTCCAGACGTTTAATTTCTCTTTTCTACTCAAATGCTGTGGGAGATATTTATAAAATTCTTCTGTCTTTTGCTCTATTGCCAACTGTCTAAGTTGCGTCGCTCCCACGTCCAAAGAAACTGGGACTTCAACTGGAAGAAACTTTGCTTTTGAACCGGTTCTATTAAAAGTTCCTTGAATGGCAAATCTTTGTTTGTTATCTTCTTTTGTAGAAGCAACAAAAAGAATCGTATCCCCTTCACCGAAAGATCTCATTTGCTCCAGAGCTTCAACCAAAGGAGTGCTAAATCGTGAAACCTGTATGGAAACTTTGCTATCATTTTTTGTGTATGCTTCCCAAACTTTAAGCGACTGCTCTGCATCCACTGATATTTCTTTTAAATCGTCGCCTCTCGGCAAACGAGAAATAATTATTCTTACTTCCTCTGCACCATGTTCCGCTAGTAAGCTCTTAACAACATTATAATGACCAGCATGGGGCGGTTTGAATGCTCCTGGAAAAAATGCAACTTTAATCGGAGATCCACTATTTAACCTGTTTTCTGTTAATTGTTGCTTTTTCGATTCTTTTATTTGTTCTCTATCCTTTTCTGCATTTATTCGCCTATAAATTTCAGCCATTGAAAGTGTAAACTTGCTGGGACAATACCTGATTGCATATCCATTTTGCTTTACGGCTTTAAGTTGGACAGCCTCTGATGGGTTGTTGATATGCTGGATTGCATATCCATTTTGCTTTACGGCTTCAAGCTGGACAGCCTCTGATGGGTTGTTGATATGCTGGATTGCATATCCATTTTGCTTTACGGCTTCAAGCTGGACAGCTTCTGATGGGTTGTTGATATACTTGATTGCATATCCATATTTCTTTACGGCTTCAAGCTGAACAGCCTCTGATGGGTTGTTGATATACTTGATTGCATCTCCATCTTGCTTTACGGCTTCAAGCCGAACAGCCTCTGATGGGTTGCTGATATGCTGGATTGCATCTCCATTTCGCTTTACGGCTTCAAGCTGGACAGCCTCTGATGGGTTGCTGATATACTGGATTGCACATCCATATTGCTTTACGGCTTCAAGCTGAACAGCCTCTGATGGGTTTTTGATATGCTGGATTACATTTCCATTTTCCTTTACGGCTTCAAGCTGGACAGCTTCTGATGGGTTGTTGATATACTGGATTGCATATCCATGTTCCTTTACGGCTGCAAGCTGGACAGCCTCTGATGGGTTGTTGATATACTTGATTGCATTTCCATATTTCTTTACGGCGTCAAGCTGAACAGCCTCTGATGGGTTGTTGACATACCGGATTGCATCTCCATTTTTCTTTACGGCTTCAAGTTGGACAGCCTCTGATGGGTTGCGGATATAATGGATTGCATCTCCATTTTGCTTTACGGCTTCAAGCTGCCAGCGAACATCGTTTACAAGCGCTTTTACTTTTGGAGCGGGCTCAATCAAGACTGTTAAAAATTTTGGCCCATATTTTTCTAAGTTATATAACTGTTCTTCTTCCGTAAATTCATACAAACCAAGAAAGCTCCATACCTTTTTAAAGATTTCACTAGGTAATTTAGAACGAATTTCTGCCGAAGATTTTAATTGCGTTGCATCTCGTATCTCCTCCAACACCAAGCGTCCTTCGGGAAATTGAATGCCGGGAAACACTTTGTTCAGTTGCTTTCTACCGCAACCAACAACTGCCACCTTATGATAGCAAAGATCTCCGGCTTCGTTTGTTCCCAAAAACGCTGCTATTTCCTTTTTAGACTTTAAACCTCGACGTTGAATTTCTTTTGTCAATTGAGAAGATAGACTTCTATTGATAACAAAAACCGGACGACATTGCGCCTCTTTATAGTGATTGAACCAATTTTCTTTTTCGGCAGAAATGCACCACGTTGTTCCAGCCCCATATTTACAAGATTGTTCAGCGTTATCAGGCTCGATAATCAACCACTCTTTGTCCTCATAAACACGCTTACCGCTCGTTTGGTCGTCTTGAACCGAAGAAAAGGGATCTTCTTCGGAAGGCTGATTTGGTTCATTGTTTGACGTTGCAGCTTGCTGCTTCAACGGTTCAAGTGCTTGAAGCAATTCCTTGAAAGTTTTATAACCAAAAAGATCCTTCTTTTCAAGTTCTTTTCTGTGTTCATCAAATAAACGAACATTAAATATAATTTTGTCCAAAAGTTCAATTTCCTGAAGATTAACTTTTCCTTTCAAATCAACATATTGCTTCATCGTCCAAAGCAAATATTTATGCTTATCGCTTGATAACTCTTGAATGAAATATTCGACCGCTTGTTTTTCATTAGGATATTTGTTTAAAGCGTCTTGTTTGGGAGATTCTTGAAGAATAGAAGCCATAATGCTTTCTACGATCGCATCCTTTTGATCGTCATTTTTTACTTCATCCGGCGATTCTTCTCCCTGCCCAACTTCCAAATTTAAACTTCCTTTTCCATACTTAAACAATCCCAATATTTGATTGATCGGAGCAAAATTACCTGTAAATTTATAAACCTTTCCGTTATAATCAAATACAAATCCTTCGGCAGCGGCAGATACGTTTTCAATATTTTTTATCTTATTCATCTGCGCCAAAAGAACTTGAGTCGCAGTCTTGTCGCCCGTTTTTTCAATTGTTTTAATTGCCGTTGCTAATTCTCGCTGCAATCGCTTAACTTCTTCATCTTGATCCAAAATAAATGCACTTCTCAATCCTTTTAACATCTCAACAGAAAAATCATGAATTGTGTGTTCAAGCGGTTCAATCGCAGTCTTTAATATGTTTTTTCCATTTGCAACAACCGAACGAACCTTCGCCTTCTGCGCAGAAATATCTTCATTTTTTGGAAGAGCACGAATAATAGAATTAATCGTAACACCTTTAAATCCTAAAATCCTTTTTATTAGTAATTGTTGTATTTCGTCTGGCAGCAGAACTTGTGACTTTTTAAAGATTTCATTAATGTGAGCAATCATATAATCTTCGATAGTTTGCTCGTCTTTAATACTGTACTGACCTTGTACTTGTTCTAAATGTCGTAGAGCATTCAATAAAGGCTCTTTATTTGAAAGAGCTTGCAATCTATTAACCGCCTGAGTAATTACATTGTAATCGTGGTCAGATTTCTTTTGTCTTTCTAAAACAGAATTTAATAATTTCCAATTCTCTGACGAGTCCGGAAGTAGTTGAATTTTCTGCTCTTGTTTGTTTACATACACATGACCAGAAGGATGAAATATTAAATTTTTAGTATCATACCGAACAACGTTCGAGGCTCTGGGATCTTGAATCTCTGCGTTGTAAAAGATATCAGCATCTTCACCAAACAATTTTAAAAGATACTTTTTAGGAACAACACGAACAACTTTGTTCCACGCTTCAAACGCCTCATTAAACGCCTCTCCAAGCGACCCTCTATCTGCAAATTTATTAGACAGTTCTTTAGCGTTAACCCCTCCCCCCAAAAGCTGGCCCTTGTTCCTGGCGGCCCGTGGCTCATTATTAGCTAAAGAATAAGAAATATAAATGTTTACTCCATCAACTTTTTCAGTTCCAACCAGTTCACCGCCAGCAGCTTTTTGAAAGATATCTTTTATTTGAGCAAAAGTAAGCTCTAGGTTGTCATACAAATGATTCATATGACCATAAGCTCCACCTTCGTTTAATTGCTGAGATTCATTTATTTTCTCTCGTTGAAATATAGAATCTAGATTTAAAATAGCTGTACCAATATCCGTTTGTCTTTCAAAATGTATTGCATCATACCCTGCCGCTTTAGCTTTTAATGCGGCACGATCAACATACTCCAACATTGATTCGCCTTTACGAGGTTTGCCCGCAATTCGAATAAATTCCTGTGTTCTTTCTCTTAAAATTTTAGCTTCGGGGTATAAAATAATTTTTTCAATATCGCTTCCATACCATTTTGCGTTTTCTGGTTTTTCTGTTACGAACAAATAACGATCCCAAGTATCTCTTCCTGTTTTAATTCTTTTAGTTTCTCCAGGTATAGTGCCTCTATAATAAACAAAACCTAAATTAGACAATTTATTTTCATTTAATTGCTGAGATTGCCCATATTTTTTGCTATCTTCCCAGTCTCTAAAAAGCATATTTCCTTCAAGATATGCTTGTTTTTCTGCCTCTCTCAGCTCTTTGTCGTCCTGTGCATATGTATTTGACATTGTTGATAAATTTCTAAACTGTCCTTCGCATCGTTGTTTGTGATGAACCAATTCATGACCGAAACTTCGAAGAATATCTTTTGGATGTCGACCAAAGGTGTATAAGACAATTTCAGAATTTTCAGGATCATAATGAGCGGTTTTACCTAAAATTAATTCACCATTTTGTTTATCTGGAAGGAGTTTAACCGATTTGACATCTTCTTTAAAATCTAATGTTTCTTTAAAGTATTCATATAGTTCCGCTAATAAGGATTTAAGTTCGTTTAAGTCTGCCATTATTCTTAGTCCTTCAATATGTAATTAGTTAACAATAGCACAACAATTTCGGTTATTTAAAAGATTTTTTTAATGAACAGAAAAAAAAGAAGTAAGATAGGCTGTCGGCCGCTTGATAGGATTGATAGGTTCTCTT
>Ga0315284_10003650_pt1 | contig 21888 bp, 18 predicted proteins | sample YL17G09_16_MG_FD_203696 | JGI IMG/M metagenome (GOLD analysis project Ga0315284, IMG submission 203696) | Sediment microbial communities from Yellowstone Lake, YNP, Wyoming, USA - YL17G09_16 | ecosystem: Environmental > Aquatic > Freshwater > Lake > Sediment | place: USA: Wyoming | collected... | reverse complement strand
GCATGTGTTGTACATGGTTTGTATACGGGTTCGGTAGATGTCGAGGTTGGTGAGGTAGCTGCATGCCGGCATGACCCACGCGATGGTGAGGCTGTCACCGTAACGATATGCCTCCCCGCCATTGGGCCGCAGGAGTTTGAAGCCACCGTTCGCCGGGAGCGCGGGCATGACAACTGAGAACGCCACGTGCATGGACGTCTGGCTGCTGCCGTCCGACACGGTGAATGTCGCCGTGCGCGCGCCCGTGTCGGTCACGGCAGGCTGCCACGAGAGAAGACCGGTTGATGCGTTGACTGATGCATTCCCCGGCAGACCGGAGACGGAGTATGTGAGCGTGCCGCCGTCGGCATCGGTGGCAGCGAGTTGGAGCCGGACCGGCTCCTTGACATACACGGTCGTGTTGCAGACCGGCGTGAAGACCGGCGCCGCGGCCAGAGCCATGCCCGAGAATCCGGCAACCATTGAACATGCCGCACACGCACTTCTCATCCGCAAAGACATGACGTTCATGATGATCTCCTTATCGTGTGGCCGGCGGCCATGAGTTCCGCGCACACGCACAGAACCGTTGAGAAAGCTCCTGCGCTCATCGTTTGATGCATATGTTCCACCGCGCGACACGGCCGTTCGCAACCGACGCGCGCAGAATGTAGGCGCCGTTGGGCAGATTGACCGTGGAGATGCTGTTGGACGCCATGGATCGGCGGATATTCACTCCCCGGGTGTCGAAGAGGTCGATCCGCGAAGCAATCATGTCACCCGTGCCGACAATGACCGAATTGTCAAGCATGCGAAATGCGTCTTGGGAAAAGAGATCCTTTTTGTGAAGATCCCGCGCAACGCCGGCGGGCGGACCAACGATGAGTTTGCCGCCGCCGCCGAACGACAGCACGGTTGCCAATCCGAGACGGCAGGAGAATGAGGTATACTCTCCCTGCGCCATGGCGACGCCGTTGGTATCGACTGCATCGGCGACAATCACCATTGCCGCGGGCGCTTTGATGTGCCCCTGCCGCATGTTGATCTTCCCTACATGGAGCGTATCGATCCCCATCCCCTGGAGAGAATCAAGCCGCACGGCCACATTGCGGGATGCGTCGAGGTTCATGAACGATGGTCTGATATCAAGGTCCCAGACGATAGTGTCGGCGCCGCCTGAGGGCACTCCTGAAAAATCGACCGTATCGCCGCTGGCCGGGGGCCGTACCGCCGGGAGCCAGTTAGTCGCGCTGCTCGCTTCCCGTCCGCATCCATAGCCGAACCTCAACCAGTAGAAGCTGCCTGCGTAGCCACCCTGTGCGGAGTATTTCACGTAGAAACTATGCATACCGCTACCCGCGCGCGGGTTGATTCTTGTCGAATAGGCTATGGGATTTTGTTCCGTGCAGGCTGGGATGCTCAGCGTACACAGGGCCGGCGCGTTCTGGTCGTCAAGGTGCACGGTCACTTTGCAGCCGGGGCTGTTGCTTGCCTTGGCGCTGAATGTCGACAGCCCGCACTTCAGATCAACGCTGTCTTTGGTTGCCACGGCTCCGGGGTTGACCATGGTGAGGCACATCATATCGACATAGCAGTCGGCGCAGCAGTTCCACCCCATTTTGCCGTCGGTGAGAAGACTGTCCAGGCTCGGTCCTTTTGTCAACACCGATCCCGCGGTCTGATAGTTCCATACGAGCGTCGAAGATACGCCGGCATGCTGCGACGCAAGCACCATCGATCCCGCTGCGATCAGGACGGATTTCAGGGCGGACGGTCCGCCCAGCCGTGTGACAAGCGGCCTACTCATACGCATTCTCCTCCTCGTTAAGAAAAGTAACGTGCACGTGAACGGCCGCGGCCCCACGCCTTGGAATCTCCGGGGCCGATCACTTCCTTGCACCGATTTTCAGTTGAGAGACTCTCCCGGCATTCTGGAAGTCCTCAACATCAACTATCGCCGGATAGGCGCCACGTGCGACATATCCGCCGTTTTTATTGGCGCCGCTCCAGATAGCCCTTCCTGACGAAGCTCGATGCAGACAATCCCGGCGGAAAGACCTTTTGACGGTATCAACGTCCGGTGAATGCCGGCATAGCCCGAGCGTTCCTTGACAATGCTGATGACTCTCCCCGAGACATCGTAGACCAGCAGCGTCACGGGCGCCGGACTCAGGACGCTGTAGGTCACTTCGATTCCCCGGTGGGTTCTTGCGGCCCAAAAGCGAATGCTCCTGTTCACCGCAACCGGCTTCGCTTCCCGGGCGCCGGTCACAATCGCATTGCGCACCGCCACGGAGTCGTACGCCGTGAACAATGCGATATTGCCGCCCGCGGGGCTGGCGACATTGCCACTGGCGCTGTCAGCGCCCAGGATCCTTTTTGTTCCGTTCCTTGTTTCAGAAACAAGCTGCATATAACCGGCCCAGGGATTGCAGAAATTCTGCTGCCACACGCCGGCAGCCGATACATTGGCGTTGTTGGCTATCGTGAGCAGGTAGCTGCCATTTTTGCTGGTGCAGCCGTTGTAGTCCCAATATCCGAGAATTTCCGTGAACCCGCCCAGACAAAAGATCATGCTGCCCCAACCTTCATCGTAATATCCCGCGGCGCGCACCATCCCGCTACGGACGGTCAGCGTGCTGTCGCCGCAGCACCAACCTTCCCACTGCCAGAGCCATACGCGCGCCTGGGCATTGTCGACAGAGGCTTTGCCGCTGGTTATGTCGGTTATGTACGTCTCACCGCCTCCCTCGATGTGCCAATCGATCATGCCCATCGTTTCCATGACCAACGTGCGGCTGGTGCGCTTGTAGATGTGAATATCCGGGGTGGGAGTTCCGTCCACATTGTCAATGGAAACCTTCTCAATTTTCACGGCAGGCGCCGATCCGTCGTCGACAATAAGCCGGCCGTCGGACGAGACCTTGTGCAGCATGCCCCCGGTCGAGATTATTCTTCTGATGTTTCCGCGTATGTGGACCTGCCGGTCTATCTGCAGAACGGTTTTCCACGGCAGGCAGACCGTGGTCTTTGACGGATCGTCGATAGCAGCCTGCAAGGCCTGCGCGTCGTTGCGGCCGTTGATCTTGTAGTCGGCGGGAAAGGCCCATTTGGCGAAGTCGCTCTCCCAGGCCACTTCGGGCGGATATTTGGCGGGAAGATTCATTGCCGTTGTCGGGGAGGGAAAGAGTGAGACCGGCGCCACCGGCGCGTACTCCGCGATCGACGTTCCGTACGGCTTAGCCGTCCGCCCGACGGTATAGAGCGCGGCGCGGTAGCCCGTGGTCACGATGTCGCGGAAGTACGAGGAGAGGCTGCCGTTGTGGATCGCCCATTGGCCGGGTGAGCCGCCCTGCAACAGTGCGTGCGTGAGCATCACCGGCGCATCCGCCCACAGAGCGCAGCACGTGTCGTTGGTGACCAGACTGTCGATGGTCAGATCGCCGCACGGGACCCATATCCCATATTTGCTTTGGCCTTCCAGTCTGATCTGCGAAACCATTTCGCTCTGGGTTGCGCAGGCGCGCATGCCGACCTGAAAGCCTTTGATATAGGTACGCCTTATCAAGAAAGGGCCATTGCCGCCTACATTTGAGATAACACCGCCGGAAGATAGAATGCCGTACGTGCCTTTGCCGTCGGCGGAGATGACGTTGACATCCGATACCAGGCCGTTGTTGTCGCTGACATAGATAATGCCGATAGCGCCGGCGTTGTTGCTGTCGACAAGCACCGTAAGGTTGAATATCCCCTTGTTGAAGTTGTTTTCGTCTCCGGCCCCGGTTTGTATGACCGCCTTCTGTTCGGTTCCCAGCGGCCAGGTCCCTTTGGCCAATTTGATTACCGTGCCCGTGCGGCTTTGCCCTACCACATGAGGACCGATGCCATTGCCATGGTCGGCGCATCTCCATTGAAAGTGTTCCTGACCAGGTAGGTTCCGTTCGGCACATAAAGAATGCTCGGGCCCCAGCCGGGGACGTTGATCATATCATTTGCCGCTTGGGATAGAATGACCGAAACATCGGTCTTCCCGGTCCGATCGGCGGAATAAGGGGGTTTTGTTATGTCAACAACATTAGCGGCCGGGGGAAAGGTGTACTCAATGGCTGACGCGGAAGACGCGAACATGCATACCAGAAGGCAAACGAACGTCAACTGCATACCGGTCACCGAAGCCTCCTCTGAAAGAGAGATCCGGTTGTTGGAGTCACCGTTTGATGCATATTTTCCATTGTACGGCATGCTTGAGGGCGTTCGAAGCGCGCAGAACATAGATGCCGTACGGGATGCTCTGCGTTGGTATCACCATGGCGCCCCCCTGCGCAAAGCTGCGCGACAGCACCAGCGCGCCCCGCATATCGTAGAGCATCACCCGGTACGCACCCCCCGCGGGTAGGTTGACAATCAATACTCCCGGCCCTATCCGCAAATGCGAGAATCCAATGTCCCGGTACGCCGGACCGCCGGGAACCAGTCCCGCCAAGTCCGCCGGCGGATACACCCACGATTGCTCCTGCCAGTCGGCGCCGGGGATCCAGCGCTTCTCACCGTACTCGTAGGCGCCAAGGTCGGGCTTTCCATCGGTGACATTGGCGTGAGGATTCGGCCATCCCGCCGGCATTCCCGTTACCACCACGCCGGCGTTGATAGCGGGCGATCCGGCCCGTAGCGTGTAGTCGCGGTTGACTGGATCGGTGAATTTCCAATATGTCGTGTCAATGGAAGTGAGAACGGCCGAGTTCTTGCGGTTGGGGGTGCCGAAGAGATTGTTCCCTTTGTCCAAAGGCCAGGGGACATCCCCTAACGTGCCATCGGCATTGTAGGTCCTCATGTAATGCCAGTCACGGTGGAGCCCGTCGACGGAGTCAACTGTGGTATTGTTGAAAACCATGGTTCTGGGATCCGCATCCGGCGTCCAGTCGCAGCCTCTCAACGAATTCTCCGCGGGTCCATAGCCTTGCCACATGACATTATGGTGTATGATATTTCCAACGCCGCCAATGTCATTCTCAAATGCAGTATTGGCACTGTTCCAATTGCCGACGTCGTGAAACCAGTTGTGCGATACCTCGACAAGCGAGCAGAACTGGGCGCATATCGATCCTGATTCCTGGGTCGCATACACGGCTGCTCCAAAATCATTGTATTCTATCAACATCCGCTCATTCGCATCAGTCGGAAGCGCTGATTTTGCGATCTGGATATTCGCCCGCGCATTGAACGAAATCGAGTTATGGGTGATTTTGATCCCCAGCGCATCACGAGTATCCTCAAAGTTAGCGCACGGCCTCACCAGAATGCCCGCATTGTAGGTTGGCGAGTAGTTGCATGCGCTGATGCGGCAATTGGTAATCGTGTTGAAGCTGCCGCCAACGATGATTCCGGAAGCCGCCGAGCCGATCACCGAGGTGTTCTTAATCGTGTTATGGTCGCCGGTAACACAAATGCCGTACCGGCCGCTATTGGCGTCAAAGTGTGTTCTCATATTCAGTCCTGCCCCATAGTCACATTCATCCGGCACATCGTTGTGGCTGACGTATCGAAAATAGCATCCGTCAATAACACAGTTCGAGGCATTGGCCAGGGAAGCCGATGTCGCGAGAAAATGAAGACCTTTGAGCGTGACATACTGCTTTCCGCGCAGATCGAAGCCGAGGGTCCGGCGTTTAGCTTCCACAAGATGGTGCGACGGATCGCCGCCGTCGGGGGCCCACAAGTAGACGGTGGACGATGCGCTGTCGCGATACCATTCGTTAGGGGCGTCCAGGAGCCCTAACACGTATGATACCCATGCCGGACCTCCGCCGTTCGTATTGAAAACGCCTATCCTCGTTGCGTAGATCCTTGTCGTGGTCGCGGTGCGCGATTGCGATCCGGTAATCAACCCCGATTTTGTGTTGTATCCGGGTGCTATCGATACCAGTCCGCCGGCAAAGAAATTTTCCGGCCTCCCGAATAATGCCGGTGGAAGCTGGTTGACGGGGTTGCTCTCGTTGTTCCAGGCTTCGACGTAGAACAACGGATTATTCCAGACGCCGTCAATTCCTTCGCTGACCATGCATACTTGCATGGATACCGCAATGGGCTCAGCGACACCTTGCCATTTCTTCCTGTTATAGATTCCATACCCGGCCCAGCACATGGTGTACGACGATCTCGGTGTATAGGAATCGTCCACATTCGGACATCGGGCTACCCATGCCATCTTGCCGTCAACGAGGAGTTGGTCTTTGTACCGGCCCAGCGACCAGTTCATCTGCTGAGTCTTGTATATATTGGGCATTCCGGCTATCCCGGCGTTTGTCCATCCGGTAACCGGGTCGGCGCCGCAGATAACCACGTTTTCTCCGCTATAGGCCTCAAAGGTCAAGGGTGCGCCGGCCAGACCGGTGTAGAGCGGTGTGACTGTTTCACGATATATGCCTTGACGGATAATACAGCGGCCGCCGGGCTTCATGACCGAAGCGGCTTTCCGGATGGTTCTGAAGGGCAGGTCCCGGGAGGTCCCGATGTTCCCATCGGCGCCGCTGGTTGACACATAATATACCGCCGCGTCGGATGCGTTCGCCGACGCCTGTCCCCTGAAACTGAATTTGTCCACATCGCATATATGGTTGGGGGTATCATACCCGGCTCCGGTGTACGAAAATGTCAGGAATACACTGTGGACCCCGCTGGGGCGCACGGAGAGCCGCGTTCCCGCAGGCACCGATACCTGTCCCGCAAAGTTACGCAGCGCAACGGTAGCGATCGCCGTTCCCTGCGGACTATCGATGCGGACGATCACCTGCCCGCCATTGAGTTTCCATTCCTCGTCCTTATAATACCAGACGATTACCGAATCGAATCCGCCGTCCAGAAAATTGACCGAGTCGTAGCGAAGCCAATCGTCTTTGCCGAGGCTGTCGACGTCAAGGAAATCATCAGGCGGATTATAGGCTGCCCCCTGGACCGCCGAGAAATCTTCAGCCTCAATAGTAAGCGAGACAGGCACGCTCTGCGCAAGGGCTGCGGCAAAAAGCAAGCACACGATGAGGCACGCGCGTTTAACGGTTTCATTATTGGGTATGCTCATAGTCAACCCTCCATTCCATTATTGGATGTGCTCATTGTCAACCTTTCCGCAGATGCCGCCACCTGCCGTCTCTCAGTCCCGACCTGCGGCAACGGCAACACCATGGAGCGGCGCTGCGATTGTCTGCCCCCCGTCGACCCAAAGGTCTACCGCATACACACAAGTCCAGTGATCATTTCCGAGATTACTCATATGCCGCCGAAAATCTCGGGGTCTGGGGCAGAGCCCCAGTATGGTCCCCTTCAACATGACCGTTTCACCCACAAATTTGTCTGGGGAGCCCCCTTTCAATAGATCGCGACTTTTTTCGTAGCGCCTTGAATCGGGTCCGCTATCACGCAAATCCCGTGAGAGACCGCGGATTGGCGCGTTGCGGCTTTCAATGTGCCGAGAGGCCGTCCTCGCAGATCGTAAAGCGACGCCGCTCCACGGGAAACCGCACGTCCAATCCGTGCATCGAATTTTCCGCGGCCGTTCATATTGACATAGGTTGCTCCCACCCAGTTGCCATCCCTATCTTCATAGCCGCCGTTTACGCCGCTCGGCGGCTGAAGCCAGAAATCTCCCGGCTCGACGAACCAGAAGTATTGGCCAGCTACTATGCTGCCGGCGCCGGGATTGCGCATATCGGGATTATGGGTAGCGAAGACCGCTTCCTTGTCTTTCCAATTTGCCACTACCAGATTCGACCCTTCGGAATTGTGGGTATATTCCGCACCGTACCGGTAAAGGCATGGAATCGTTACGATCTGATCTGAGTTGCATGAAGCCCGGGGATAGCAGAAAGTACCGCCAATATATTGTTTATCACTCGGCAGCAACCACGTCTCCACATCTTTGTATTGGTCGAGTGAACCCGAGGGTCCCGTTCCAATGGAATCACGCCCGATGGTATTAGGGCTATAGGTCCAGCGATGAGCGTAAAGTTGAGTGTGGCCTCCGTAAAACATGTAAAAGATGTTGCCGCTGGGAGATAGCGCGGCATTGCATGATCCTGAATAGTAACAAGCAGTCGCCTGCGTTGTGCCGGTGCACGTCGGCTCAGTCAGTTGAGGATTAGGCTGAAGGGGGCTGCCTTGCGGAGGAAAAAGATGGGGCCGGATTCTGTCAAATATCGAGCAACCACCAGCAACCGCGTGAGCGACAGAACGTCTGGCATCGGTACTTAATACCCACCTTGCAATATAGCCCGGTGTGTTGCAGCTCGGTGTGTAATCGCATACCATGGATTTTTGGGTAGTATCATTAACGTTAACTTTCCAGATCTCGCCCGAAAGCCCCATATTGCAGTCCTCCCCGCTTCCGCAGGGACGATGGTAATAGATCCACTTGCCTCCATCCGCTGAAGGCCATTGAATAAAAATCCCATCATCCCCCTCTCCATTGTTCCAGGTCCAATCGGCCGTCTTAGCAACGGTTCGAAGGCTGTCTCCATTCGTTTTGATAACCGATAAGCCTCCGCCTTTTCTAAAGAAAGCTATATGATCGCCGTTTATATTGAACGTGGGACGATAGAAAGGTCCACCTTTGAGCAAAGTGTCTGTTTTGACCACCCTATTGCGGCTGGTGGGATTGCCGCTTATGGTGGCCACAATCAACTTGGAGCGCTCCGCCGGCTGAGAATCATAAAACGGCGCAAGCATGTACATGATTGATGTTACCGCTTTGCCTTCCATCGCGAAAAGGCTTGAGCCAACACACAAGATTGCCAATGCCGCCGTCAAACACTTTTGCACAATCCGCATGGCGAACTCCTTCTTTTAATTTGGCCGGGATTGAGCGTTTACTTTCGTATCATCGACCCCATTGTCTCTCACTAGGTTAAGTGCGCCTGTCTTTGCCGGCAGAATCCAATCATTTTGAGCCAGGACCGGCGGCGCAACCAGCGCCAGGGCGAGGCACATTGTTGCAGAAATCTTCTTGCGGATGGATCCGAACATTGTTGCACTCCCTTTTATAATGGTGCCAATTGCCGACCGCTATGCGTCTTTGAGATCGTACATCGCTGACGCTTTGCGGAATGCTCATGCTCCCTATTCTGAAGCGCCCACCACCGTGCCGTAGCTACCGTCTCGTGCTGCCGGCGAGTTCAACCGACATATTTACCCGCACGCGGCTATCTCGGGTTATGTAAACTCCGACGTTCGAAAGCGATCGCATTCTGGTCCCCCGCACGCTGTAAAACGTGTCTTCCGCGCGGTTTCTCAACGAATGCCCAGGCGTCGTGCGGTTGGCGCCTATTTCGTTAACTCCAATGTAGCTGCGCAAATCCTCATTTATATCAGCGATTGTACTGCACCAGAAATCACCCGCATCGTTTTCATAGTGATGAACGCCAACTATTGTCGAGTTCTTGTCGCAGACGGCAGCCGTCGTAGAATCTCCGCAAGTACGCGGACTATTGGATGTCATGATGGTAATGCTGTCCATCCAGTTGCAGAGGACCTGGTTTCCGCCGCACAACATGTACCTGCCGCTACCGATGTCGGGCCATCCCATGCACAAGCAGAGCCACTTGTCGGAATTGCACGACCAGCGATTGCATGCGGTGCCCAAGCCGACAGTGATCTCTCCTACCGCACGCGTAGGGCAGTATGTCGTGAGGTTTGGGCTTGGGTTTGCTACCCACGGGTTGATGGCTGTACCGTCATAAATATTAAACCACCCGGGAAGGTGGATTATCTGGTTGCTGGCGTCCCATTCGTCAAAATGAATGTCGGTGTGTGCTCCGCCATTCAGGTACATTATATATCTACCCGATGGCGATAAACCGGCTGCGCATCCGCCGCCGGTCGCCAGCGCAGGATTAAAAGCGCCATTTCCCGGCATAATGTACCCGACCATTCCAGGACAGCCGGCCTGGTTTTCGGATGGACGGAGAATGGCGCGCTCCCCATTCCAGGATAGCTCCCATTGCCATAAGTACCATTGAAAGAATACGACCTGTTCATTTCGTGAAGGATTGGCTGCATTGACGCGCCAGAGAAGCTTGTTCCCCGCGTGCGCAGAATTCATACCCGCCATGATGTAATAAATCCATTCGTCGGCGCCCTGACGCACCCAGCCCAGATAGCCTCTCCCATCATACCCGCTTTGACCGGGGATCTTCGCAAGATCACGGCGTCCCGTGCCGTCCATGTTCATGACCGAGACAAAGGAACCGCTATCGCTGGTAATGCGATAGAACGCGATTTTTGTTCCCTCGATATTGATCGCCGGAAAACGCGCGCGCGATTTTGCTTTTGACGCATCGCCGCCGCCCCCGTCGAAAATTCTGGTGGTCCTGGTGACATTATTGTTCCCGATGTCGTAGCGGAAGATGTCACCGCCGTTTGGCGTCTCGCCATTGCTGCCCGGAACGTACACGGAGGTTTGGGCTGAAACGGCAATGCCGTCGACGGGAAAGCAAGGGGTAATGCACAGCATGACACCGAGAACGGTTTTTACCGGAGTATTTCTCATTTGTCACCTTCTTGAAAGCTGTGGATACTTCGGCTCTCCTGAAAAACGTCATTCCCCGCGGCCATCTCTTATCGGCTCCAGATTTACGGTGACTTGACACTGAAGTACGCCGACTTTATCCCAACGGCGATGGCCATGATTATCCTCCAGGCGATGGCCTCGTCGGGATGACAAACGGCGGGATCTCCAACAGTGTTCATGATATAGGGATCCAGGATCGTTACCCGCACGCTGTCGACGGTCTTGACGCCGCCGCCGAAATGAACATGGCAATTGGAAGAGGGGATGCTGTCTTTGTCGACAAGCGGCAGCTTGTAGAAGCCAATATCAAAGCCGATTCCCAGTTGCTCCGCCGTTCGATAGTATCGGCATATTCTGCCTGTGGCATCCGCCGAGTCCGACGTTTCCCCAAGCCAATACTCTGCTGAAGGGGTGTAGGAGCAATCGCCAATTTCGCCGGAGTCCGTTGCGTTATTGGTGATAATCTCCGCCTGCGAGGCGCACCTGTTCACGGCAAACGCGATAACCAGCGTATCGCCGTAGGTATATGTTTCTCCCGCCGCGGGGCGCAGGATTGTCATCGGCTCATCCGCAGCCAGCGCCGGAAGCACAACCGTATACCCGACTCGCAGGGTGTCCTCGTTTCTTCCGTCGCCGGCAATAAACATGACTGTCTGCGACCCTGTGTCCGAAATGGCAGGCCGCCACGAAAATGCTCCGGTTACGGCGTTGAAAGAAGCGCTTGCCGGTGTAATCGCACTCCATGTGACAGCGTCCCCATCGGCATCGGTGGCGGTTACTGTGTAGTCGATTGGCTCCGAGACATAAACCGTGCCGCCCGAAATGGGTGTGATGGACGGCGCGGTCCCCCGATCGCCGTCTCCAGTTGGTCCGGTGTTACATGCCATACCAATACAAGCCATCGCTAAAAGGTCGGCCCTATATCCTGACGATAAACCCGGGAACTTTCTCATCCGGCGCCTCCGGCTCAGGTTGATTCCGTCATGTCAATCTCCACAATCCGATTCTATTGCGGCAACTGCGTTGCCTGCTGCGCGCTGAATACCGAAAGCCTGCGCGTGACGCTCTGCCCATTCTCGGAGATCCTCACGAAGTACATCCCGCACGGAATCCGTTCTCTCTTTGAAAACTCCGTCCCCTGAGCGATCTTGTTGCCCAACAAGTCGTATACTACATAACTCGATTTCACGGCGGCTAACCTGGAGGGATAGCTTACCGTTGAAGTTGCCTGCAGACCGGATGCGTTGGCCATAACAAATTTGGTAACCGTCCAGCCGGTTGGCGTCCCCGTGCTGATCGCTTTGGCTTTGATGGTGACCTTGGTGGACCCTCCGGTGTAGAGCAGCGGTCCGGTGTAGAGGGTTGACGAAGCCGTGGGTTCAGTGCCATCGGTCGTGTAGTAAATTTTCGCGTTGCGCGGGCTGCGAACCATGGTCAGTTCATACGACTGGCCGCCTTTATTTACGGAATGAAAATCAACCAGTGTGCCCACCGGATCAACATCAACCCATGCGCCTGTTGTGTCCTGCAATTTTCCCGCCGCCGCCGGCCCCCCGTCTACCCAAAGGTCGCCGAAATACATAGGAACCATCGCATACGTTTTGCCGGAAGGTTCCATGTATAACTCAGATTTTGGAATGTTCGTCAGCAAGACGGCATCCTTATCTTTCCATCCGATGGCAATGCCGAACGAGGATCCGGAAAAGTGATTCTGTCCCCACCAGACAGTCGTAAGCACCCACCGATCAGAGTTCGCGCAACTGATGTTGGCATCGAAAAGGTTGTGTTGTTCGAGGTTGAGCCACTTATCGATCTCTAGGTAGCAAACACCCCCGACACCTTGCGGCTGTGTGCAAGGGCTGCTTGGCCCCAGCACCTGATTGTTGTCTACGACCTCGTCGGTTGCATGGTTCCAGAAAAGAAAGTCAATCTTGTTGTGCCCCCCCGAGAAATGTTCCATGATAGTCCCACTGGGCGCCAGCGTGGAGTTGCAGCCTTCCTTCTTATTCAGAGCTGCCGTGGCTACATCGTCCCAGAGAAGCGTAGCGTCAATGTTACGGGCCGGGAACCTGTGCACCATCGGCCCTTGATACCACTGTGCCGAGTGAAGGGACAAATCCACGTATGTGGCACGCCAGGGATCTGCAGAGCAGTAAAGCCCGTTGGCGCTAAGATTGAAACGGCCCACATCTGCTGAATAGTTTGCCACCCGGTATCTTTCGGTCGTATCGTTGACATTAACTCGCCAGATCAGGCAATCAAAGCCAGGGCCATTATCATCGCCTGAGCCGCTTCCCCCGCAGAAGTAGTACACCCAGTCACCTTTGGGCCAGTCGACGTGAACCCACTCTGACGTCTTGTGGGTGATGACGCTTCCCTCTGCATGGCTCATGTCCAGGTACGCAATATCCCGCAAATTGCCGCCATTACAGTCGATGACCGAAACCGCGACGCGTTTCTGTCCGCCAACGGTGACATTCCGCGCAAAAGCGATCTTCTGTCCGTCAAAGCTGAACTGCGGATAGATAATCTCTTCACCGATACCGGTTCGAAGAATAGTGTCGTTCGCCGTCACTTCGTTGTTGACAATGGTCGCAATCACAAGACGGCACTTGCGCTGGCCCTCCCAATCATACCCGGTCTGGTATTGCACGACCACGGCGGCTTTTCCATTCATGGCCGCCGCAGGGCAGAACAAGCCCGCCGCTATAAGAGCGATCGCGAAAGCCACGTACGATTTTGTCATACGGATCCCCTTCTGTTGAACATGTTGAACTTTCATTAGTCAAGAACTCCGAGTCCGTCCATGAAACGTCTTCCTCACCGCATCCCATACGCGCCGATCACCATTGTCCGGAAATAGTCGCCACCGACTATCGTCGCACCGCACGCGTGACTGCTACATCGTTGCCGCACCGGATGCTGACAAAGAGTACTCCGGCTAGGCCGTTCAGATCAACCCGGTATTCTCTCATTCCTGCGCCATGCATGGCGCGAATCATTCTTCCGCGCGAATCAACAATACGGATATCGTGCGGGGCGTCTTTGCGCACGGCAAGCCGCAGGTCGCGGCCGGAGACCGTGATGGATGTGCCGCCAACCACCGTCGCTCCACCACCTCGCGTGTCTATCGCGGCGGACTGAATTGGGGGAGTCGAGTCCATGGGCATTATCGCCGGATTCGCGTTGTAGGGTGAAGTCCAATTTGTATAGAGCTCGCACCATCTGTCGTCCCCCTTGACCAGGACCTCCAGGTAGTGCCATACGCCAGCCTGAAGAGTGATCGGATTGCTTCTTGTCCACGGGGTCCCTGTTTGCCAGGGCAAATTGAGGTATTCGACGGTCGATGCCGGGTCCGAGGACGTACCGATTCGCACAATCATGGCCGCAAACGCATCGCTGTAATTGAGCACGTAGGGACCCGTGACTTTTGGTATGAGGTATCCCCTCACCCGGTATCCGAACTGACTGCCATCTGGGACCTGTGTCCACGGGCTGCCGTATTGATTGGTCATATCGTACGCCAGCCAGGTTCGGTCGGGGGTGCCGGGATATCCCGGATGGGACGTAAGATCGGTAATTGACTTACCCGGAATTCCGGTCCATAGTTCACACGTCAAAGCGAAGCTCTTGGTCATGTCGAAGTAGATGAACCTCCGCATGACATTGCTTGACCCCTGCCCCGACAAATAGGCTCTGGCCTTGAGTATTGTCTGTGACGTCGCCGGTACGCTGAGGCTGAACGGGCCGGTGTAATGCCTTGACGACTGCGTCGGATCCGCGCCATCGGTGGTGTAATAGATTTCGGCGCCCGCGGGGCTGGAACTCAAGGTTATCTGATACGGAGAGTGACTTCCGGCAACGTCGATGCGCGGAAGCACGGTGACCGGAGCAATGGCACTCCATGTCCCATCGATGCTCTGGACATTATTGGCGGCGCCTTCGACATACAAGCAGCCGCCAGGCGAGCTGGTGGTTGTACTACTCGTTATCCTGATGGCCTTGCGGTCTGCCCAACTAAACACCACGGAAGTCCATATGGTTTCGTTGTTGGGCGTGCTGATTCCCATGGTCAACCATCGGTCGGAGTTGACCGACCAATCCGGCCCTTCAAAAGTGTTTGCCCAATCCGCCTGGCCGGACCACCCTTCGATGTCGACATTTGAAATGCAATGTCCGTCGCAGCCGTTGGCGCTCCTGAAGCCCGTTGCATCCACATACGTTTGATTGCTATTGTTCCACTGGTATAGATACATGCTTTGGTGGTTGCCATTCAGGAAGCGACCGGCGTATGCACCGGTGGGCGCCAGGCAGGGATTGCAGTTGGGGAGTTCCAGGAGGAAATTGTCCTGACCCAGGGGATCGTCCCCGGTAGGAGGGAAGCGGTGTACCGGTTGCCAGGACATCCACATCCCCGAGGTGGTGCCGAGCCCTGCCATTGCCAAACGTACATCCGGAGTCAGGGCGAAATTGTACATCGCGCGGGGAACTGATCCGGTTGGTTTGACATAGTCAACCAACAGTTCTTTTTTAGATGGGTCTGCGCTATTGACCCGCCAGACCTCGCCGCACCGAAGGCCCGCGGTGTCCGGCCGCACAAAGTAGATCCAATCGCCGGCAGGCCAGCGAATGCTGCCCATCGCGACTTTCGGAGCCGCGCTGGTCCATTGAGAGATGTCCATCAGGTTGGTGAATGTGTTGTTGGCGACATTCATCACCGAGAGATACCATTTACCGCCATTGTTCCTCCAACAGGCGATCTTTGTCCCGTCAAAACTGAACTGAGGCGCCTGGATCTGGTCGTCACCCATGGTCTGGCTGCCGGTTACCGCATTGTTTTGGATGATGGAGAGCAGCATTTTGCCATTTACAAGAGTCACGTGTTTACCATTAAGCGCAACGGCGTCAGTGGAGAAGAATACCACAAGAAAAGCGCATGCCGTTTGCAGGATTCCCCTACGCAATTTGGACATTTGCAACCTCCTTTTGGTGGATATTCGCAGGGTCTCGTTTCGTTTGCACGTATCGCTCGATCTCGGCCAGGCATTTCCTGCCGATTCCGGGGAGGGATAGCAATTCCCCCGGTGTCAGCATTGTCAGCTCTTCAGTCCGATAGATGTTGCTGCGAGCCATAGCGTTGCGACTCCTTGTTGACAACTTCTCGAATTCCGTCATGAGGTATTCCTTTCACCGTCATCCGGGCCGAGTTGACGTCGCCTAATGTCCCTTGATTGAAATCAAAGATCATCCGAGCGGCTACCTCGGCGCCCATGCTGAATCGATGCTGATGCCTCAATGCAGCATTATCCGCACATTCTTCACATGGCCATCCTGGTCAACGCGCCCGGTATAATACCCGCAAGGAATACCGGAAAGATCCGCCACGCCTTGAGCATCACGGATTTCCCGCACGAGTACTCCTTTCATGTCAAACAACCGCATCTGCGACGGACGATCGCCCGGCATGCTGAACAGGCGTCCGCGGGTCACAACATGGTAAGGGGAATCACAGAAACCACTCCGCGGTTTACGCTGAAAAGCGGTGCTCAGCGCGGCACTGCGCGGCATGACCCTGAAGAAATTATCGGACGCATCGCCGGTGAGAACTCCAGCGCCTTGCGCCGGATCCGCGCACATTCCCACGTCGCCATAGGGGTCGTTTATCTTGATCTTAAGGCTGTCCACAACTACCGAATCGCCGCCGAAGGAGCATATCTTGCCCCGAGTGTTCATGAGGGACGTATCGCGCAAGGCCAACCGATAGAAACCAACATTGACTCCCAACCCCGCAAACGAATAGAAGTAGCGGCACGCCACGCCCCGCGCATCTATGGGGCTTCCATCCAGTTCAAGGCGATCCGTGTTCTGCGCGGTATACAGCCAATTACTTCTGAAGTAGTTGCCGTACTGCACGATCACCTGCCCCTCATCACTGCAGGAAAGTGTGACAAACGCGACATTGAGAGTGTCGCCGTAGCGATACGTTTCACCGCCATTAGGGCGCAGCACTCGCGTGTACTGACCGGCTCCCAGCTTCGGCATCACTACCGCTACCACCACGGTCGTGCTCACTGACGCGACGCCATCGGAAACAGTGAACGTGGCCGTATGCGCGCCGGTGTCGGCCATAGCCGGATCCCATGAAAACCGGCCGGTCGATGCGACGATTGCAGCGCCCGCCGGCAGTCCTCGGAGGCTGTAGGTGAGGGCAATGTTGTCCGGATCGGAAGCCTCAAGTGCGAACCGTACGGGTTCCCTGACATAGACGGTCATGGCGGGGATCGGGGTCACCACTGGCGCCTGGTTGGCTGCCCAAACCGGGATCCCCACTGACGCCAACCAGGCACAGCACAGCAATCTGGGAATTTGGAATGCACATCGGCTCAACCTGTTCTTCATGGCATACTCCTTCCGCAAAGGCCTTGTTCGACGCCCCCGGGTCGCGGAGACCTGATTTTGCATGTCTACTGCATCACCACCGATGCGGTCTCGGTGCTCCGGCCCGCCTGAATTTTCACGAAGTAAACCCCGGACTTGAGATCCTTCAAATTAAGCGCATGCTCGTTGGTTCCCATTCCCGCGGCAGAGCCGATGCGTCTTCCGCGTGCGTCAAGAAGCGAAATCGTGTATGTACTCCTGGCGCTCACGGCAACATGCAGATCTCTTCCCTCGATCACCATGCGCGCAACGGCGGACTGGATTCTTGTCAAAGATTGGTCCGGCTGATCCACGTTGACGACGTTGCCATTGAGGTTCTTCCAGACTCCATTGGTGTCCTGAACGCAATTGGCGGGTCCGCCTTCTACGAACAGACTTCCCCGGCGCGAAACAGTTCCCAATGAGTTGTGGGTCAGATTTACACATTTCTTATCCTTCCAACTGACTATGATTGCATTGCATCCTCCATTGATACCGTTGGTTGTGCCGGGCAGGATGCCTCCCACTGATATCCATCGATCCGAGTTAACCGCCCAATCCACCTCCGCCAGTTCAAGGATCCAGTCCTGCGCGCCAGACCATGGCTCCATATTCAGGGTGCTATTCAGGCATGTACTATTATCTTCAAGAGGGGGATTGTTCTCGCAACGTCCTACGTTCCTCAAATTGACATATGTGTTCGAGGCCGCATTCCACCGGTAGATAATAATATCCCGGTGATTGCCATTGAAAAAATGTTCGACAAGATTACCACTCGGTGATACCGCGGGATTGCAGTTGGGGAGATCGAACATGAAATTGGGCGCCGCTCCCGGGCCGCTCGCAGTAGGTGGGAAGTGGTGGACATATTGGTGGGAACGCCAGGGACCCTGTATGCCATATGCAACCAACCCTACGTTCGCATCAGCGTCCAGTCCGAAATTGTACATCTCCCACCCGGGCGCAAATGAGGCATAGTCTCGAACCATTTCCTTCTGCGCAGGATCAGCATAGTTGATCCGCCAGATCTGCATGGTGGATGGCTTTCTGAAATAGATCCACGATCCGTAGGGCCAGCGTATATCACCACTAGCGCCAGGGGCAGCGCCCGCCCAGGTTGAGATATCCAGAAGGTCGGTAAATGCTTTCGAGGAATAGTCCATTACCGACAGATACCACTTGCCTCCATTTTTCTTCCAACAGGCGATTTTTGTGCCGTCGAAGCTGAAATCCGGATTGTGCATATTGCAGGCTATGGTCGTCGGAGTTCCGGAAACCGCGCTATTTCGAATAGTGGTAATCACCATCGCCGTAGTGTCTCTGTTCGTCACATGCCTTCCGTCCATTGCCACTGCACTTCCGGAAGAGAAAGCAACCACCGCGCACATCGCCACGCATGCGGAAATCCTGTTCATAACGCAACTCCTTTTGTAAATGCTGCACGTACTGCTGTCGGGTTCGGACCGATACGGTCTCATCCGGTCCTCCGCGGGGTTGCCGAAAGCGAATCTACCGGACTTCTCCGGCCGCCTCCGGGCAAGGATCCGCCGGCCGGTCATCAAGCTTTCTGGATTTCAACATGCGTGCTGCCGTCCTGCGTGTTGTACCAGAAAATCAAGCTGTCCTCAAAACACGAAAAGCATTCCCTCAGATTGGCGCGCGTTGCGCAAGGGAAGATCCTTCCGTTTCTCCTCAGCGCCCTTATGATCATTCTCTTCTGCTTCTTGCTCATGATAGACTGCCCTTTCCCCTGTGTGGCAGATGCTCGTGTGGAGTACAGCCTGACGTTCTCGTCCTGTGCTTAAGATAGCGCAGCTCCGTGGCGGCATCCCGAAATTGTTTGTACAGACTAAACAATTCTGTTATATTATGTTATAACTACCATTCTCCAACGGATCCGTCATGTCCTTTGAAGCGTCACCCAAAGTCCAGAGCGCTATCCAGTTTGTTGTGGATGGAATCGAGTCCGGACGGTTCGCGCCGGGAGAGCTTCTCCCTCCGATCAGGAAGCTGGCCGTAGAGGCAAAGGTCTCGCTTGTCACCATGTGGAAAGCCGTCAACAGCCTGAAAGAGGAGGGCCGCCTTGCCGGAAAATCCGGCCACGTGCCTCGCGTTACGGGGCAGCGGCGCCAAGAGGGACCCGCGGTATCGGAGTATGTGTGGCCTGCGCCCGGCGCGGCCGAGAGCGAGACGCCAAGCAATCGCCTGGTCGCCCGCATACGCAAAGACATTCTCAATGGGCGCTTCCAGCCCGGCGCCTCCCTGCCGCATTTCAAACAACTCCAAGTGCAGTACCGTACGTCAATACGTACTCTCCGGCGGGTGCTGACAGGGCTGTGCGCCCAAGGGGTCCTGGAGGCATGCGGCAGGGGCTTTGCGGCGCCGCGATTCTCCAGCGGCAAGACCAACGCGGCAATCGGCGTCATAGCCTATGAATACTACCTGCAGCGCTACTACCTGAGGATGCCGCAGGGGCACGACTATCTCAGGGACACGCACCTATTGGCCTCCCAGGCCGGATTGCGCCTGATCGTGGAGCCGTACCATACAGGCAATGGCGGCGTGATGGAGATCGACCCCGGTTCGCCCCTGTTCTCCGGTGACGGGGCGCCCAATATCCTTGGGAACATCCTTGTCCTCTCGGACTCGCCCGGTATCGATCCGCTGCTGAGGAAACTTGTGAGTGGGAACAAACCGCTGTCGATTCTGGAGCAGAACGGATACTGGCAGATTCCGGCGTGGCTTCGCCGGTATCCGGTGATGGTCATTCCCGTGGGCATCACCCCCGATTGCGGAGAGGTGATGGGCCGGTTTCTACTCAGCCTGGGCCACAGGAAAATTGCGTTCTTCTCGCCCTATCATGCGGGCCCCTGGTCGGTCGCGCGGCTCAGGGGACTCTGCACTGCTTTTGAGCAGGCCGGCCTGCCGGATGCGGTGCTGCCCTGCGTCATCAACTACAACACCTGGTTCAACGTCAAGGATCCGTCCGCCGCACCCAAGCTTACGCTGGAATGGCCCGCGAAGTACAAATCGACGGTGTTGCGCAGGGAGACCGAGATTATCGAATCCATGCTTCGGGGGAAGGTCGACGACCTGATCGCCCTGCGCCATGCGCTTCAGGGCTTGTTTGAGCGGGCGTTCAGAGATGAGAACATCACCGCCTGGGTGGCGGCCAACGACGACGTCGGGATGTTTGTCCTGGAATTCCTCCGCGACCACGGCGTGAAGGTGCCGCAGGATATCTCCGTTGCGTCATTTGACGACACCTTCGACGCCAACGCCAATCAGCTCACGTCGTTCAATTTCAATCTCCCGGCCATAATGAACGCCGCGCTGCAACACATTCTCCGAAACGAAACCGCGCCGTCGGCCAAGCGGGCGAAGATCGTGCACATTGACGGAATGGTGGTTGTGCGGCAGAGCACGGGACCGGCTCCGGCGCGTCATGTCGCGCGGCATTGACGGTCTGGAGCTGTTTCGGGACGATGAATAGTTCGCGTCATTGCTCGTCGGGAATCTGCCGCGTCACGCACGGTCAAGAAGTCGGCCGCCGGTTATCGCAACAAAGGCAACTCCGAAACCGGGGACGGAGCTTACTTTCTTGATTTAGCAGGCGCACCGGAAATATCTTTCCACCCAAGCCCCGCAGAAGACGCATACTCCTGCCCGGAGAGATCGCGCACATCATGTCGCGCGGGAGTCTCTCGGCCGCCTCTGCCTCGTCGCGCGCGCCCGGTACGGCTGCTCGCTCGTGGAAATAACCGGGTACTTGGTATCACCACCGGCGCGCCTGTCAACGCAATGGAGAGGGCACGGCAGTCATCCGAAAAGGCCGCTGAAACAATCAAGCAAGCTTTGTCCCTCGATACGTCTTGACCTGAATTCGGTGGCCACCATCTTCACGATGACGAATCTTGCGGTCCGTCGTTACACAATGTATATACAATAGATGAGGTACGTGTGGGACGAAGCGAAGAATCGGACCAACATCTCCAAACACGGCATCTCATTTGAGGATGCACCGGGGATGTTCGAGTATCCCATGCTCGCGTGCATGGACACTCGTCAGTACTATGGAGAAGAACGGTGGGTGGGCATAGGATTTCTTGGCGGAATCATTGCCGTGATTGTTTACAGCGAGGATGATGAAAGGGACGAAACCAGAATCATTTCGGTTCGAAAGGCGACGAAAAATGAAAGCAATCGCTTCAAGGAAACGCTCGGGTACTGACTGGGAAAGACTTTCCACGATGCCGGTATCGGACATTGACCTCTCTGATTCTCCAGAACTGGATAGCTCATTCTTCAGGAATGCCACGCTGAGAATGCCGCAGCCTAAAATGCCCATATCACTTCGCCTGGATCAGGATCTCGTTGAGTGGTACAAAAAACGGGGCTCAGGATATCAGACTCGAATGAATGCCGTTCTAAGAATGTACATGCAGGCCAAGACAGGAAATGAAAGAAGAGTGCCCTCACGTCGACTTCGGATGGCCAAGAAATGCACTCCTTCCAAGTGAACGATATCGGTCATATCGGGAGTCCTGCTTCACCTCTCCTCCATTTGCGGCCATTGTTTTCCGTGATCCTCAATTTTTGGCAGCCACACGATGTGCGGTCTCATCTTCGAGCAAAACAATCGGTTTCCCTTTGGCCCTTGGTCTGCGTCGATTGAAGAGAAGCTTTTCCCTCCATTCAGGAGGGTATGCCTCGATGATCCTGAGAACAAGTGCAGTCAGTTCTTTTCGTAAGAAAAATCCGGGATTCATGCTGTAGGTTATCGTCCGTCCATACGATTTGGATATTAATACACTTTACACGCGGGTCAGCACAATAAAGAATACGGGCTTATCGGACGGTATCGTCAGGCGCGCGCTCTTGACGACGCCCTTTCCAATCGGTCTGAAATACCAGTCAAGAAGAACATAATTCAT
>Ga0315284_10003646_pt1 | contig 21899 bp, 19 predicted proteins | sample YL17G09_16_MG_FD_203696 | JGI IMG/M metagenome (GOLD analysis project Ga0315284, IMG submission 203696) | Sediment microbial communities from Yellowstone Lake, YNP, Wyoming, USA - YL17G09_16 | ecosystem: Environmental > Aquatic > Freshwater > Lake > Sediment | place: USA: Wyoming | collected... | reverse complement strand
CCGCCCAGGAAGAGAGGGCCGCTCGCTCTTCCGGCGATAATATAATTGGTTCTGCAAGTCTCATTCATATTAGTATAGAGCGTGCGGTTCTATATGTCAAGAGATATATGAGACACTACACTAGGCTCGCAGCGGGAAAATCCCCAGTGGAATCCACCACCGATGCCAAGTTTTTCTTGGAGTGATTGTGTCACGATTTCCCAAAATGCAGCTAACCCCGGTGATTTTAAAGTCGGATTCGTTCAAAATGCACTTATCTTAACAGGGCTGGCTGTATATGCGAATAATGTTACATGGGCTGATACGTACAACCCGCCGCTACCACTTGACGACGCTGATCCTAATAACAAACCGTGGTATGACGCACCCAAAACCTTCGGTCAAGACGGCTTGGGAAATAACGTTGCGCTTTTAGTAACGGACGACCTGCCATCCACTGCAAGACCTACGCTTTCAGGTAATAATCAGATACAAAGCATGCAATTAGCAGATAGTTTCACAATTTGGATTGTGGTAAAATTTGATAAGAATGGTGACCGGGATCGCGGGGCTACTATACGTATCTGGCACGTAGATTGGGACATAGACTACCGGGCCACCATTCAATGGAATAATGGCGTGCCAACTCCACAAATAGCTCAGGGAGGACATGCCCCTGCTATAACTGCTGATGTTTCGCATCTCAATCAACAGGGAGTACCTCAGCCAGGAGCGCCTCGAATGGTAACTTGTGGCCCCACGGCAAAGGAAGCGATGAGCATAAAAAAGTAGGACCTTAGATAACGTTTCCATCCAGGAGAAATACAATGACATGCCTAACTACAAGGACGCGACTCTCGTTAACACTTGCTTTCGTTACGTTACTTTGTGTGGGGCCGGGGTTGTATGAAAGCCAAACGGCCTATTGTGACAATGGTTCTCGCCAACCGCTGCCAGTATTGTGGCGTGGTTGGGATAATGCTATCGAAAACAATCTGCCGGACAACGCCATAGTAGCGCTGGTTGACTTCAAATTTGAGGATGTTAGGCGGGATAAGTCAATGCTCGCTACGAAGGGGGGATGGCGCACGGAAGCCAAATCCACTGGTACCCCAACTCACTTTATTTCCGGCACTGATGACAAAAAGATCGAACTTGAATGGTGTATTGACCGTGGAACAGGACATGATTTCGTTATAATTAAACCAGACACTACACTGCAGTATAGGGTTTTGGATGATCTTGAGCAGGCGATTCTTTCCGGTGAGGCCAAGAACTGTATATTGGTCTATAAAAGAAACGGGAACGGCAGCATTAAAGTATTATGGTTCGCGCTTAACGGAGCGGATCTTGCTCCTGCCTACGAATGGCTGGAAGCAACAAAAGATCGAAAAGATGATCGCGCACCCTTATCAGTCATGGTTTTGATGGACAAAACCGCACCCATGGAATTGAGGTATCTGGCTTATCGCAACATAATCTTTTCACGGTTGTCAGTCGAAACTAGACTTGAAATTGTTAAGAAAGCCTCTACCTTTGCTCCCGATCAGAAGGACGTCAGATACGGAGCATCTATGTTGTCCGAATTGGTCTTAATGAAACACCTGAGCCCTAACGAGAATGCTTCCATTATACGCTATTTTCTGCAGGGTCTTGCGGCCAGTCACGACGTACATGATGCGAATGGCTGGTTGGACGCCCTTGTGCAGGACGTGGGAAGAATGGAACCAAAGGAATATGGGGACATCGCCACAGAAATCGCGGACGCAATCGAGAAGCACGAAGTAACTCCTGCCCCAGAACTTCCCGAAGAGATGGCGGCGTATCAGAAAGTCAAAAGTGACTTGCTACAGGATGTCGCGCCGAAGCCTCCGACCCCCGAAGAAAAGCCCGCGCCTCCGGCGGACGGCGCGAATCCTCCGGCATCCGGCGGCGAAAATCCTCCGCCCTCACAGCCTTGAGGAAATGAGGATTGAGGAAGTGAGACCTGAGTCTTGAGGGGAAAACAAAGCATGGGCGTGCAGAGATGCGCGCCCTGTTTTTTCGTTCTTCGTTCTTCCTTCGCGCCTTGCGGTTATCCACAAATTATGCACACGGATGTGTTGCGATGGTCGGTTCTCATGCGGTTTTGGCGCGATTTGGGCCGTCTTTGGGCCGTCCGACCCCCCTCAAACCCCCGTGCTGACCCCCCAAAAAGCACATACCAGCACGTCATTTCGGGCTTGGGCTTGGCGGCAAGTATCGTAAGGTCATACGCGGGCGGTGGTTAAGGCTGATTTTTCGCCCCGTCGCACGTAAGGTCTGATTTGGCCGGTGGTTACGATTGACCATTTCGCGCGCAATCGCTCCCGCCGTGCGCTATGCAAGCGCGCTAAAATCAAGAAACGGGGGTTGCAGTCTATCAAAGGAAAGACGGCTGAGGGGTGTTTTTATAACTTATGAAATAAGCCAGAGGCTTATGAATGTAAAAATAGGCCGCCGGGATTACGGCCACTTTAGCATGCACATACCAGCATGTCGAGGCTTGAGGTTTACCCGCCAGCCAGAGGTTTACACGCCTGTGGCGTGCTGGTAAACCTCAGGCGGGAAGTGAGAAACTGAAAAGGAAAAACAAATAGGGAGGCGAAGGAGTGTAGTCGCGAGGCGAGGAGGAATACTGATTTACATCCGCAGTTACCGCGTGACGATTCGGTTCTCTTCGAGGTCGAGGAAAATCTTGAGCGGGCCGTTGAGGTCGCGCGTAAAGTGGTGCTTTACGCCGCCTATGTGTACTTCCACGCCGCCGTAAAGGCGCTGGGTGACGATGATTTGCCGGCGGGCGCTCTCGGGGGACTGTTCAACCTCGACCCTGCGGAGTTTGAGAAGGTGTTCGTGCTTCCTGTTAAGCGCGTTCGTAATGCCGGTCAGCCGCGACGCGAAGTCTTGTCTGCCGTCGAGACCGAGGCGGCGCATCGTCGTTTTTATTTCGGTGATTTCCTTTTCCGCTCTGAGAATATCCTCTTCAATCCGTTTCATCTCCCCGTCGGCGGTAAGGTCCGCGCCCAGCGCCACCAGCGTTTTGACGTTTGTCAGCGAGCCGAGTATCGGCGCGGTGATTCCGTTTCTGGCCGTGACCGTGCCGCCGGCGATTGCGCCGTTCTTGACCTTGAGCATGCCGTTGCACTGTACGTCGGAATTCGTGATGCCGGTATCGACCGTGAGGTCGCCGTAGCATCTTACTCTGGAGTTCATGAGGTACATCGCGATGACATTGCCCTGGACGGCGACTTCGCCCTTCTCCTTTCCGCAGATTCCGCCGCGCACGATGAGGTTCTGGGATGCCTTGACTTTTGCGCCTTCCACGATGCCCCATACGTGTATGTCGCCATCCGCCTGAAGTTCAAAGAGGTCGAGGACGTTGCCGCCGACGATGACGTTTCCGTTGAATCTTATATTGCCGGTCTTGTAGTCAACGTCGCCGTCAATCTGGTAGATATTGTCCACGTTCACCAGATTGCCAGCGAGCGTTACGAGGCCGCCGGTGGCCGCGATGAAGGTGTTTTTGTTGCCGTTGACCACGATGTTCCTGCCGGGCTTGATTCGTGCGGGGTTGCCGGGCTTGGCGGGGATTGCCTTGCCCGACACGGTCACGCCGGGAGTGCCCGATCCCGGAGGAACAAGTGTGAGAATCTTCTGTCCCTTTTCGACGCTGAGGAGCCTGCGGAATTCGCGGAAGTCAACGCGCTGCAAATTGTCGAATGCGTGGGTGGATTCCCAGTCGATGTGCCATTCAGGATGGCCGGCTTCGCCGTTGACGGGCGGTTTGCCTTCCGCGACAAGGAATGTACGCCGGCCGGAGACTCGCGCCTCGTCGATGATTTTCAGCAGTGCCTCTTCGCCGGGCGGGTTGATGTTTTGCGCTTTGAGCGCCTGTGCGATTGCTGAGGGTGTAATGCGAGAGAGGTCGGCGGACTTGTCAAGGCTGAGATAAGCCTTGAGCCGGTCGTTTGAAACGCTAACCACCAGATCCTTGTGTGCCGGGTATGTTGATTTTTCAGGCGTCATCGCGCTCGCTAATTGTAAACGGCCGGCGATTCCCTCCGGCGATTGCCGAAGTGACCGTTTGCGATACAAGCCTCCTACCATTTGATAACGCGAAAAGGCCCTCTCCAAGCTCTAAATGCATCGGCAAAGAAAAGGCTTGCCTTTAAGGAAAATGCAGCAATTGACTGGTGAATTTGGGCGCTGGGCGATGAAAAATGAATCATATATCCAGGATGACCCGCGCTTCCCATCCTTCTGGGGTGCGCTTTACGGAAAAAAGGTGCATTGTGACCGCCTTTACGTCCACGCCAAGCGTGAATTTTTCCGGGTCAATCCTGTCGCCCGCGCATTCCGCGGTCAGGGACAATGCGGGTTTACCGCGGCCTTCCTTCGCGTGCGTTACCTTGAGCGATTCGACGCGCAAGAGCAGTTGTTTCGCGTCCTTGAGGAAGACCAGTTCCTCGAGGAGGCGGTAGAGGAGCATTTCCTCATTTTGCTCGGTCAGCCTGATTTCCTGCTTGATTCGCGGCTTGAGGGCGGCAGGCTCCGGAAGCATTACCTCAAGCGTTGCATCCGCCGCGGCGGCAAGCATCTCTTCGAGCGTTCTTCCCGTCGCGCGGAAGGCGACGTCCGAGGTCGCGATGTCGTCAAGGTACTCGTAATGTCCGCGGTTCATTGTCAGCCTTTCACGTTGCCGATTGGCTCGAACCGCGCCACTCGCCGCGTCAACCCGGCGATCTCGGTCGAGAGGACCACTTCGTCGATGTTCTTGTACGCCCCGCCCGCTTCCTCTGCCAGCCCCGGCATCGAGACGGCGCGCACGATGATGCCGCGCCCGCGCATCTCCTTGAGCAACTGGTCCCCGCGGAAGCGCCGCTTTGCCTCGCCGCGGCTCATCGCGCGGCCGCTGCCGTGGCACGTGCTGAAAAATGTCTCAGCGCCCGTCGGCTGGCCCACAAGAAGGTACGAGCCGGTCTCCATGCTCCCGCCGATAATGACCGGCTGGCCGATGCGCTTGTAGCACGCGGGCACGTCCTCCATGCCCGGCGCGAAGGCGCGCGTCGCGCCCTTGCGGTGGACGAGTAGTTTCCGCTTTGTCCCGCTGATTTCGTGCGTTTCAATTTTCGCGGTGTTGTGCGAAACGTCGTAGACCTGGCGCATGCCGAGCGCTTCGGCGCTTCGCCCGAAGACCTCGGCGAAGACTTGCCGTATCCTGTGCAGAATCAACTGCCTGTTGGCGAACGCCATGTTCACGGCGCATTTCATCGCGCTGAAGTATGCCGTGCCTTCAGGCGATTTCAGCGGCGCGCAGGCGAGTTCGCGGTCGCGGATGGGAATGCCGTATTTGCTTGTCATGACGCTGAGGAACTTCATCAGGTAATCCGTGGCGACCTGGTGGCCGAAGCCGCGGCTTCCGCAGTGGAACATCACTACCACCTGCCCGGGCGTCGTGATTCCCATGACCTCCGCGGCATCTTTGTCGAAAATGTTTTTCTCGCGCACGACCTGGATTTCGAGGTAGTGGTTGCCGGAGCCGAGCGTGCCCACCTGGTTGTGCCCGCGCTCGACCGCCTTGTCGCTCACGTCGTTGTGGTTTGCGCCCGCGAGGCATCCACGGTGCTCGGTGCGGTCAAGGTCTTCCTCCCAGCCGAGCCCGCGTTCTATGCACCATGCCGCGCCCTGTTCGAGAATCTGGTTGAACTCCTTGTGCGTGGTCTTGAGAAATCCCTTTGCGCCCACGCCGGCGGGAACGGCGCGATACAGCCTGTCAACGAGCGTCTCAAGGTGCGGCAGGACTTCCTGCTCCGTGAGGTTCGTGGTCACGAGCCTCACGCCGCAGTTGATGTCGAAGCCGATTCCTCCGGGCGAAATCACGCCTTCCTCAGCGTCGAACGCGGCGACGCCGCCGATGGGGAATCCGTAGCCCCAGTGTCCGTCAGGCATGCAGAACGCCGCGCGCACAATGCCCGGGAGGGTGGCGACATTTGTAACCTGCTCGAAGACGCCCTTGTCCATCTCGCTGATGAGTTTTTCGGTGCCGTAGATCATCGCCGGGACAAGCATGCCGTCCTTGTAGTTGGGCGGCAGCATCCAGCAGGCCTCGGAAAGTCTTTGCAGTTGGGCGGGCACGGTCATGCTCATCTCCAATGACACAAAGTACGATGGGAAACAGAGAGAAAATCGCGGCGGATTTGTTTTCCAGTTGTTTGAACTCTAGCGGAGGTTCTTGTCTTCCGCGAATTTCCTGAAAGACCGGTCATATGTCTTTTCGGCCTTCGCGCTGAAGAAGCACGCGGGCAGTTGGTTCATCGCGCGGTGGTATGCCAGGCACTGGCAGCATATTCCTTTTCTTTCGCAGTCGTAGGTGCAGTTGCAGTTGGCGCGGTTCGTTTCCTGTCTTGCGCAGTCCATAGGGATCTCCGTGAAAAGTGCGAAAATCAGCCGGCATCTTCGTCGCCAATTAGCAGTTCGGCGCTGATGCTCTGGTTTACCCTTATCATCAACTCGGTGTAATCGGCCTGCACGCGCAGCAGTTCCTGCAGCTCCGGCAGGCTCTGCATGCGCTCGCGCAGTTCCGCGAGTTTACGCTTGTCCTCCGGCTCAATCGGTTTGTTCTGCCGTTCGAGTTCCCCTATCCGCTTCATCTGCGCTTCGTAAGCGGTCGTGATTTCCTGAATTTGCGGGTTCTTCCGCGCCTTCAGTTCTGTCGCCTTCATCGCCAGGAACTGCGGGCTGGCCGCTATCGCGCGGCCGAGCCGCACGGCAAGGTCTAGGACATCGTCCATCGGCGTCTCCGAAAAGGATAGAGCGGTAGTATAATTGGTTTCAGGGGGAACTGCAAGGCGTTCAGAGGTGCGGGGGGGAAACGCTATTCGAGCGGCTCTATGTTCTGCGCGTTCGGTCCTTCGCGGCGGGCGCGGCCAAGCGCGCGTCCGGCGCGCGACGTGAGTTCCTGGAAGGAGACCGGCACGTCCTGCATGGCGTCATAGGACGCCCCGCCGACGCTTATCGTTATGGGCGCGAGTTTCCCGTTGAAATGCATCTCGTAGGTCGCGACGAGGTTTCGGAGTTTCTCGCCCACGCGCAGGCAGCCTTCCATGTCCGTCTCCGGCAGGACGACCACGAATTCACGCTCGCCGACGCGGGCGATCCAGTCGACGCCCTTGCGTGTGTTCTGCGTGATGAGCCGGGCTACGGCGCGGAGAATGTCATCGACCGCGGTCCGGCCAAGGTCTTTCGCGATCTTGTCAAACTCGTCCACGCTTACAAGCAGGAAACCAAGGCTCCGCTGGTAGCGGCGCGCGCGATTGATTTCGTTGACGAGATGCGTGGCGTAGTATTTCCTGTTAAACGCGCCGGTGAGAGGGTCTTCGACGCGGGTATCGTTGATTTTCGTGAAAGCGGCGCCAATCTGCGCGTTGGCGGTGCCGAGCGCGCTGGTCTGCCGTTTCATCTGGCCGCGCAGTTCCCGCAGTTCGCGGTTCAGCCGGTTTATCTCGTGGTTGTAATTGTTCAGGATTTTGGTCAGGCGGTCAATTTCGCCCTGCTTGGGATAGGCGATCATCGCGCGGTACCCGCCGCATGGCATCAGGAGTATGTCCGCGAGATAAGCCTGCCCGTGCCTGAGAAAGCCCACCTCGACGAGTTCCGTAGCGATACCGTTGTTGTTCTGAAGCAATGTGGCGAACATCTCGCGGCTTCCGGCGTCGAGGTATTGCGAAACCGACTCGCCGGGCGTGAAGCCGAACTCGTCCCGCGCGATGCGGTTTGCCGTGATAATCTTGTGGTTGTCGTCAAGGATGCAGAGGAGCACATCGGACGATTCAAACGATTCCGCAATCCGCATGTGAGTCGCTTCGTTTTGCTCCGACGCGGCGCGGCTTGCCGCGATAAGTTCCTTCAACGCGCGGCGCGCCTCGTGCTCATCGGCGGCTGGAAGGATGCCGGCGTCGCGCCAGCCTTCATACTCAGCGGTGGTGATGACTACGGCGTGCGCCGGCTTAAGTTTCGCGACGGCGTCCGTGATTCTTTCCTGCTCCTCCGGCGCGCTGATTTCCGCGGTTGGGATGATTATAAGGGCGTCCGCGGATTTTTCCTGCGGTAGAGATTTCACCCCGTTGAGGGCAAGGCTAACGCGCCATCCGTCGCATTCGAGCAGGTCCGTGAGCACTCTGCCGCGTATGGCGGGAAGGGGGTTCGCCGACCGTGCATCCGGGATAACGACGATGAGCGCATGTGGCGTGCGCGTGTCTTTCACGGGCAGATGCGGCTGGAGCCTTGCGATGATGTGCTCGATGCATTCGACGATGTTTTTCCCTGAGCGTTCAACGGAGATTTCGCCGTGCCGAGAGAGCGCCGCGAGAGCGGGGAGGAGTACCATTTCGCAGACTTCCGTGGCGGACAGGCCGTCGGTGATGGCGCGGTTCAGGATGCTCCAAGCCGCCTTTTCATCGCCCGCAGCTAGGGCTTTCGCAAGGGTGTCGGCCATGTTTTCCACTGAAATCCGCTTCACTTTCCGGCTCCGTCGGCATTTAGCATTTGGTTTCGCTTACGCGGTGAAAGTCTTATCGGAAAAGGGCAAGTGAAAGTTTACTGTCTTTCAAAACCGCTTTATGATATAGAATACGCGCCGCTTCCGCTCCGGCATCGGTGGTTTTTGACGCGTCTGGAAGGGGCGGGATTTTCAGGGCTAATAACGCGTTTGAGAAAAATAATACAGGCATGTCTTCGAATGAAACAGTTGCGGATGCAGGCCAAAGCGCGCCGTTGACCCTTGATGAACGGAACCTCGGGCGCAATATTTTCCGCCTCGCGTTGCCCGCGGTGCTGGAGAACCTTTCGCACTCGCTTCTGATTCTCGTGGACCTGATGATGGTCGGATGGCTGGGGAGCATTCCGGCGCTGAGCGCGGTCGGGTTTTCCGGCGGCATGTGGTTCATGAACATGATTTTGTTCATCCCGCTCGGCATCGGCGTGACGGCGCTTGTGGCGCGGAACATCGGCGCGCGAAATTTTGAGGGGGCCCGCCGCGTGGCCGGGCAGGGGGTTCTTCTCGCCGTGGTTATCGGCGTTATTGCTTCGGGCCTTATCGTCCTGTTTTCGCCGCGCATCCTGGACGCGATGAACATCACGGGCGAGACGAAGCAACTGGCCATCCCGTACCAGCGGCTGCTGTTCGGCGTGTTCTTGTTCGATTTGCTGTTCATGATTGCGTCTGCGGCGATCCGCGGGGCGGGCAACACGCGCACGCCGATGATAATCGCCGCGGTCGCGAACGGGCTGAACCTGATCCTTGACTGGTTCCTGATTTTCGGCCACGGGCCTTTCCCGAAGTTGGGCGTGCTGGGCGCGGGCATTGCCACGTGCATTTCCATCGTGTGCGGCGGCACGCTGATGACGGCGATGCTTTTCACGAAGTATTCCATTTTTCGCTTGCGCATGCGGGACATCAGGCGGTTCTCGTGGCGAATTGTGCGAGGCATACTCGGAATTTCCCTGCCGAACATTTTTGAGCAGTTGATTCTTGATTTGGGATTTGTGGCATTCTGGTGGATTCTTACCCGGCTTGGGGATGCCGCGATAGCCGCGCACAGCATCGCGGTGCGAATGGAGAGTTTCTCGTTTCTGCCGGGCATGGGATTCGCCATGGCGGCGAGCACTCTCGCTGGGCAGAGCGTCGGCGCGGGGGACACGCGGCTGGCCGAGACGAGCATACGGCGCACGGCGTTTTTCGGCGCGGTGATGATGAGTTTTATGGGAGTTTTTTTCGGGCTCTTTCCGCAATTCTTTGCCGGGCTTTTCGGCGCGGCCCCGCCGGTGCGTGACCTTGCCGCGATGTGCCTGCTCATCGGCGCGATGGAGCAAATTCCGCTGGCGCTGTTCATGTCATTTGCGGGCGGCCTGCGTGGGACGGGAGATACGTTGAGCGCTATGATGGTTACAATCGTGGGAATGGTGTTTGTGCGCGTTCCCCTGGCGCGGTTGCTTGCCGTGGAGGCGGGACTGGGGGTGGCGGGGATGTGGGTGGCGGCGGTGCTGGACTGGATAGTGCGGGCGTCGCTCGCGCATTTTCTCATAAAGTACGGCAGGTGGCGAAGGCTGGCAGTAAAGCCTGCGGAGGCGATGGTGCCCGTGCTTGAGGTTGCGCGGCCCGATGTGCAGATGCCGGATGAAATCTGAGAAACCAGACAGATGGAATCTTTCGTACCGGGCGACCGTCGCGCTGCAGAAACGGCTTGCGGCGAAGGTTTCGCTTCGCAGCGCGGTGGGGCGGCTGCGTTACGTCGCGGGCGTTGACGTCTCGTACGCGGTTAAACCGGACGCGATGTACGCGGGCGTGGTCGTACTGGACGCGAAGGACATGTCGGTGGTCGAGCGGCGTGGAGCGGTGCGGAAGGCGCGGTTTCCGTACATTCCGGGGCTTCTCTCTTTCCGCGAGACGCCGTCGATACTGGCGGCGATAAGGAAGTTGAAAACTCGGCCGGGCTGCATTATTGTTGACGGCCACGGCATCGCGCACCCGAGGCGGTTCGGCATTGCGTCGCATTTGGGCGTGATTCTCGGCATTCCGACAATCGGCTGCGCCAAGAGCGTTCTCGTGGGAGAGCACGGCGAGGTTGGCAGGGCGCGCGGCGCGTGGGCGGCGCTGAAATATGAAAACCGCGTCATCGGCCGGGCGCTGAGGACTCGCGAGGGCGTGAAGCCGGTTTTCGTATCGCCGGGCCACAAGGTAAGTTTTTCTCGCGCGGCTCAAATCGTGCTCCGGTGCTGCACGCGCTATCGGCTGCCGGATACGACGAGGCTTGCGCACCAGTTCGTGAATGAAATGCGCGGCGGCAGGATAAGTGTTACCTAGCATTGCGGTATCGTGGTCATGTGCGGAATCTGCGGCATAATCAACTGGGACGAGAAGCGCGCTGTCGGCGAAGATGAACTCGTCGCGATGCGCGAGACGCTGACGCATCGCGGGCCGGACGAGGCGGGGCATTGGCTGCGCGGCGCGGTTGGGCTTGGAGTGCGGCGGCTGAGCATCATCGACATCGCGGGCGGGCGCCAGCCGATTTCCAACGAGGACGGCACGGTCGTTGTCGCGTACAACGGGGAAATCTATAACTACCGTGAGATCCGCAAGGAACTTGTCAACCGCGGCCATCGCTTTCGCACGAACAGCGACACCGAGGTCCTCGTGCATCTTTACGAAGAGCGCGGCGAGGAGATGCTCCGAGAGTTGAACGGGATGTTCGCGTTCGGGATATGGGACGACGCGAAGGCGCGGCTTTTTATCGCGCGGGACCGGCTGGGCGAGAAGCCGCTTTACTACTGGCAGGGGCGGGAGCGGTTTGCGTTCGCGTCGGAGATGAAGGCGTTTCTGAAACTCACCGATTTCACGCCGACGGTGCGCCGCATCGCGATTGCCGAGTATCTCACTTACGGTTACGTGCCGCATCCGCGCTCAATCCTCGAAGAAGTCAGCAACCTGCCTCCCGCGCATTATGCGATTGTCGAGAAGGGCGCAGTCCGCGTGCAGCGTTACTGGCAGCCGTTCGGCGAAAAATCTTCTTTGCGTTACGAGGAGGCGGAGGAGCGTCTGCGCGAACTGCTCGCGGATTCCGTGCGCATGCGTCTGGTGAGCGACGCTCCGCTGGGGGCGTTTCTGAGCGGCGGAGTGGATTCGTCGATCGTCGTGGGGCTGATGGCGGGGTTGTCGGAGAAAGTAAAGACGTTCACAATCGGCTTTGACGAGGAGCGGTACGACGAGCGGCGGTACGCGCGCGCGGTGGCGGAGAAGTTTCGGACGGAGCACGTTGAGGGTGTCGCGCGGCCGGACGTTGCCGGTATCTTCGAAAAACTCATCTGGCATCTCGATGAACCGCTGGCGGATTCTTCCGCCGTGCCGACGTACATGCTTTCGCAATTGACGGCGCGGAGCGTAAAGGTGGCGCTGTCGGGCGATGGGGGTGACGAGTGCTTTCTTGGCTATCGGCGGTACACTGCGCTGTGGCTGGGGGAACAGATTGGCCGCCTTCCCGTGTTTTTGCGGCGGCTGCTCTTCGGGGCGTGGTGGCGGAGGCTTCCCGCGGCGGCGGAGCCGAAAGGGCTGATGCACAGATGGAAGCGCCTCATCGCGGCGATTAACAAGGATGCGCGGCAGCGTTTTAAGGACTGGATAAGCATATTTAACGCGGAGTCGGAGCGCCGCATCCTCACCACGGAATTTTCCGATTCAATCGCCTCGGAGGAAGACCGTTTGGAGTTTAAGCGGTACGCGCAGGAATCCCGTTCCATCTTCGCCAATGCCTCGGGATTTGACCTTGAGTATTATCTGCCTTGCGACTTGATGCAAAAGGTTGACCGTACGAGCATGGCGCACGGGCTTGAGGTTCGCGCGCCGTTCTTGGACCATCGGGTGGTGGAATTCGCCATGAGCCTGCCCGATGGGTTCAAGATGAAGTATGGAAGGAGGAAAAGGCTGATACGGTCGGCTTTTTGGGATGTTCTGCCGGAAATAGTTCGTAAAAGGGGGAAGATGGGCTTTGCGATACCGGTGGGTAAATGGTTGAGAAATGGACTGCGGGAGATGGCGTACGACCTCCTGCGAAAGGGGCAACTTGTCGAGCGGCACGTCATTTGCCCCAGTGGTATGGAGGCGCTCTTGGCGGAGCATGAGGAAGGGCGTATGGATCACGGTGCACGCCTATGGTCGCTGTTATGCCTCGAACAGTGGCTACGTTTGTTCCAGCCAAGGAGTTAGGACGTCCTGAGCGGTGAGAGGAAAGGTGGTCGCTTCCACGGCAGTAACCGGTGCCGCTTGTCAAAAAGTTTTGCATTTATGTAAACCCGAATTGACATTTGTGCCGATAAATCTTATAATTCGGCGTCAAAAAACGGGATTTTCTTCCAAGCGACTGTAGCGACGGCGGAAACAGGCAGTTTTCCGGCCTGAAGGGCGGCTTACCGATGCGACGTGGAAGAGGTGTAGTTGTTCATTGCGAACGTCGATAGAAGTGCAGGAGACCGCTCATGGCAACACAAGAAGAAGCAATTTTCTGTAAGATCGCCGTCAAGAATAATTTGCTCACTCCTGAGCAATGCCAGGAGTGCGAGCAAATCCGCAAGCAGTCCGGCAGTGAGAAGGGCCTTATCGATGTCATCATTGAGAAAGGCTACCTTTCCCCGAAGGTGGTGCTTGCTATTTTCAAGGCGCAAGCCGAAGTTACGGCCGCACGGCCAAAGCGGCCCGTCAAAGAAGCCAAAGAGGGGGATTCTTCGTTGACACTTCTTGAACCCGGCCAGGAACCTGCAATCCCGGAAACCCAGCCAACCATCCAGGGCGAAATCGTGCGCGACGATGCTCCGACTCCCGTGCTGCCGGTCGCTCCAGGCCCCGGAGACGAGTCTTACGAAAGGCTCAAAAGGGAAGTTACCCAGATGCCTTTCGCCAAAGATGGCGCAAAGACGGCCGAAAACGTTGTCTATAACATAAACATAAAGAACTTTCAGACCACCGAAACCGACAGAGCCGCGGGCGAGCCGCCGAAGGCGGAAGACGGCGCGCTTGTTCCCTACACTGGTGGGTTGACTTTGCGCCGCGACGATCTGAGCGAGGCGCAATTGCTCGCCCTGCTCAAAGGCGAATCGGTCAGCCTCCCGGCCAAGACAGAGATGCCGATGGCGCAAATGCATCCGGCGCACATGGCGGTGCAGCACAACATTCTGACCGCCGTCCGGCAGAACCTGCTTGTTACGCTACTCGGCCTCGGCATCATAGCCGCGATGGTGGTACTGGGCATCATCTTCCTGCATCAGACCAATCCCCCCCCCCCCGTCATTAAGGTAGAGACTCAGCCGCCGCAAATGCCTGTGATTACTCCGACCGTGCAGGTTGCCACCAAAGATACTCTTATGACTGAACTGCTGGCGAGGCTTGAGGCTGGCACGTCCGCCACCATGAAGATCGACGCCGCCAAGGAAATCGGCCGCAGAGCGAGGACAGGAGAGGATACTGACGGCATCAGAAGTCTCGTCAAGGCGCTCAGGGACACAGACCCCGATGTTATCCGGGAATTGAAGTTCCAGTTCCTGCAGTTTGCCTCGGTGCCAGACCAGGCGCGAGTGGTAGAACTGCGGAACGATACTTACAGCAACATGTCGGTTATGTTCGGCGAATACGACGCCACCTTCAAGGATAACTGCGTTACCATTCTCAAGGGAGTGGGCGTTCCTGAAAGCGACATGCTGACGTTGCTCCAGCGCGGCGTCAAGGACCCCGACGTTCGCGCGCGGCTGAACTCCCTCAACGCGCTTGCAGAATATACGCCTCAGGGCACTGTTCCACTCGTCGCTCCGCTCGCCTTGGACGGCGACCCGACCGTGCGCGCAAAGGCGAGGGAATTCCTCTGGGCGAAGGGCGTTGACGTGAAGGACCAGACGCCGCTAATGACCGCGGTGGCAACGCCCTCGATTGGCGTCGATGTCTTGAACGAAATGATTGATTTCCTCTGGCCCAAGAAAGACCCGGCGTTCAACGCGCGCATCGTGCTTTTCATCGCGCACCCGGATGCGAACATTAAAACCAAGATATTGACATTGCTTCAGCAGACCGGTCCGGAGGCCGACCAATACTTCAACGACCCGGCCTTCGTAAAGGCGTGGACGGAGTTGCGCGACGCAACACTCGCCGCGCAGCCTCCGGACGTTGCGCTCAGGACAACCATGGTCAACGTGCTCGGCGCGATACATGGCGCGAAGTCCGGCGACTTGGTGCTGTGGCACGCCGAGACGGATCCGGATCCCAACATCCAGAAACTTGCGCAGGGGATAATAGCCACCTGTCCGCCTGAGATTGGCCAACGCTATCAGGGGTACATAGACGTTGAAAAACGCAAACTCATTGACGCTCAAAAAGCGCGTGTAGCGGCCGCCATGGATTTGCTTGCGAAAGGCGACCTGGAGGGCTTCTACCCCCAGGCGGAGGCCATTATTGCTGACACGAATCCTATCCTGGACACCGCCTTTGGTGAAATACCGGACCTGAAGGACCGCGCCACCTTCAACGCGAAGTACCTTGACGCGCGGAACAAAGGCGGGTACGTCTATATCACCGACCCGAAGTCCTTGCTGCCTCAGCCGCCGCCGGACCCGAAGAACCCGACTCCTCCGCCACCGCCGCCGCCGAAGATATGGGTGAAGGTTGACCAGGCCTTTGACATTATCAGCAAGGGGGCAGAAGCGCTTGCCGGTCCGCCGACCAACGACTTCCCCGGCGCGCTGAAACTCCTGAAGGAAATGCCGCCGGAAGTGCTGGCGATGGAGGGCATGCAACAACGGCTCCAGGTCGCCATCCAGAACCTTCAGGCGCTTGGAGAAGGCTACGCCAAGAGCAGCGTGGACATCATCAACGACCTGATGTCGAAAGACAACTATCCAGACGCCGACGCCAAGATTAAGGAACTCGAAGGGAAGTTCACGAAGGATGACTTCGCGGAAGCATACAGACGGACATCCGAGGAGCGCAAAAAGTATGTTGCCCGGTTCCGCGACTGGCGCAGTCAACTCATGGTTCTGACCGGCAGCGAAACGGATGAGCAAATCCTTCAGAAATACGGGATTCCACTGAGACACATTCAGACCTACGGAATGCCGTGCATCGTCGTGCCTGAGCCCACGAAACGAACGCTCATGTTCGACCTTGATCCCAATAAGCAACACAATATCGTGAACATTACCTTCGCGTGGACGCTGGCGATCACCCCCCCGCGCGACTGCAGTGATTTCCAGATCCTGAAGGCCCACGTTGACGCACCGCTGGCGTCGACCGTAACCATCGAGGTCAAGTGCGGCGCGATTATATATAGGAAAGTGTTCGCGCCGGGCGACATCCTGATGAATCTGGACGACAGCACGCAAGTCGCCGGCTACGGCCAGAAACGACAGACCATAGATGCGGTCACTATCAGGGTCGCCAAGCAGGGCAATCCCAGGGAGCCCAGCAGTCCGCAGGTTTACATAGGAGGGATCTTTCTTACCGGCCAGCCGTGAGAACTGATTGAACAAAAGCCGGCCCTGTCTTGTGCAGGGCCGGCATTGTTTTTGGGCCGCGCGGCGCGCGCCAATCGCCCTTGACAATGGCCGTATTTTCGATAAAATAGAGTTTTGCAATTGATAAGAAAATGCCACAAATGATTAAGGGGTCACAAATGAAAAAGCCCTATACTGAGATACGCTGGCACGCGCGCGGCGGCCAGGGCGCTAAGACCGCGGCCACGCTGGTCGCCGAAATGGCCATCAACGAAGGCAAGTACAGCCAGGGATTCCCGGAATACGGCCCTGAACGAATGGGCGCGCCCATCCGCGGCTTCACGCGCATCGGCCAATCGCCCATCAGCGTCCACAGCGCCATTTACGAGCCGGAAATCGTCGTGGTCCTCGACGATTCGCTGCTCGACACCGTTGACGTGTGCGAAGGCATGAAGGACGACGGCGTGCTTCTTGTCAACACCAGCCGCGCCCCGGAGGAAATCAGGGCGAAACTTTCCAACAAGAAAGTAAAACTCCACACGATAGACGCCACGAAGATTTCCATCGAGGAACTTGGCCGCTCGATACCGAACGCGCCCATGATGGGCGCGCTTTCGCGCACGACCGGCATAGTGAAACTTGAGACCATCAACGACAGCATGGCGCACAAGTTCCAGGAAAAATTTGGCGACAAGGTTGTCCAGGGCAACCTCCGCGCAATCGGGCGCGCTTACAAAGAAGTGAAATCGTAAAAAGTTTCGAAAACAATCACCTTTGACACAGGTTTAACCATGAGCAAATACGACGAACTTAAAAACTGGAAAGAGCAATCAACTGCCGGCATGATTTTCGAGGCCGGAAACAGCGAGGCCTACGAGACCGGCTCCTGGCGGACTTACCGCCCGGAGTGGGACAAGGACAAGTGCATCTCATGTTTGCGTTGCTTCTACCTCTGCCCGGATTCAGCGATAATAGTTGAAGAGGGCAAAGTAATCGGCATCGACTACCAGCATTGCAAGGGCTGCGGCATTTGCGCGTTCGAATGCCCCAAGAAAGTCCAGGCAATCACGATGAAACTCGACAGCGAAACCGCGCCGAAAAAGTGAGCGCGGCCTTCGCGCTGGAGAGATGGTGTGAAGTGAACACGGTTGAACACGCCGGCGGCAAAAAAGCGGGCGGGATTTTGTCCCGCCCGCTTCATTTCATGGTGGGTGATGATGGGCTCGAACCATCGGCCTCCAGCTTGTCGAGCTGGCGCTCTAGCCAACTGAGCTAATCACCCTTCTCAGTGGCCCTGCTTTATACCAGAAGGCCGTCTCACGCGCAAGACCAAAGGTCAAAACTCGGCAGGCAGCCCCTTCAACTGCGCCAGCGTGAACACCGGCCCTTCCTTGCACACGTAAACCGGCCCGACGTTGCACCGGCCGCACTTGCCCAGGCCGCACTTCATCCGGTTCTCGAGCGTCGTGAATACATTCTCAGGCGCGAAGCCGGCCTTCTCCAAAACAGGCATGGTGAATTTTATCATTATAGGCGGCCCGCACACGACGGCTATCGTGCCGTCCGCCTTCGGATTGCTTTCTTCAAGTACCGTTGGCACGAAGCCGATTTTCCCCGCCCAATCCGGCGTCTCGCCGCCCGGATCAACGGTCTGAATCAGTTTCACGTCGCTCCGCCCGTTCCACTCGGCCAGTTCGTGCTTGTACACGAGGTCGCCTACCGTGCGCGCGCCGTAAAGGATCGTCACGTCCTTGAATTCGTCACGGCGGTCGAGGCAGTTCCAGATGAGGCACCGCAGCGGCGGCAGCGCGATCCCGCCCGCCACGAACAGCAGGCTCTTTCCCTTCCAATCGTCAATCGGAAAAACGTTTCCGTACGGTCCGCGGAAGCCCATCGCGTCGCCGACGTTCAGTTCGCGCAGCGCCCGCGTGACGCGCCCCGCCTGGCGGAACGTGCACTCGATATGGCCCTTGCGCGTGGGGGAGGAAGCGATGCAGAACGCCGCCTCGCCTTCTCCGAAAACCGAGTACAGCCCGAACTGCCCGGCCTTGAACTCGAAGGCCTTGCCCTCGTCCGCGTTCGCGAACTCAAGGCGCAGCGTCCGCACGTCCACCGTTTCGTCGCGCATGTCCGCGACGCGCATGACATACGGCTTGTAGAGGTTCGTGCCGGTCGGCGGATTTTCAGTCATTGTCTTCACGTCATTTCTTCCAGCCGGTTTTATTTTGCGGGCACGTCGTTTTCCGCGATGCGGCGCAAATGGTCCGCAATGTTCATGTTCACCGGGCAGTGGCGTATGCAGCGCCCGCAGCCCACGCACGAGACGCAGCCGAACTTGTCAACGTAGTAGCGGAACTTGTGCTCAATCCGCTGGCGCCAGCGCGCGCCCTGCGTCGGGCGCGGATTGTGGCCGGACGTGTGCTTCGTGAAAAGCGGGAACTGGCAGCCGTCCCAGTTCTTCACGCGCACTCCGCACGAACGCGTCGCCTCGTCCTGTATGTCGAAGCAGTGGCAGTTGGGGCACAGGTACGTGCACACGCCGCACGCGAGGCACTTGTACGAGATTTCGTCCCACAGCGTACTCTCAAAATTCTTCTCAAGCCACGGCTTCACCTTTTCCAAATCGAATTTCTTCGGCAAATGCGCGTACGGCTTCGGCGCGCCCGGCTCGTCGTTGAAGAGTTCTCCCGCCGCCGCGACAAGTTGCGCGCCCTTTTCCGTGAGCACTTCGGCCATGTAACCGGCTTCAGTGGCGGAAAGCACGATGTCGCTGCCCGTGGTGCTGTGCGGGTCTCCGCCCACCGAGGTGCAGAAGCACGTCTCATCCGCGCGGTTGCACGCGATGCTCACGACCGTCGTGTTCTTGCGGCGCTCAAGGTAAAAAGCGTCGTTATAGTCCCAGGTGAAAAGCGCGTCCATCGCCGCGAGGCTCGCCGCGTCGCAGCCGCGCGCGCCGATAATCACGGCCTTGCGCGAGGCCGTGGACGGGTCGTGCGTCTCAAAGCCGTTTTCCGTCCGGCTGTATTTCAGGACGCACTCGCTCGAAGGGAAGAAAAATTCCTTGATGGATTTCCGCGTGTTTATCTCGTCAAGGTGCATCCGCGCGCCGTCGCGCACCTCGGTGAAGAGCACAAGGTCGCGCTCCTTCACCGGCGCGAAGACCGCATACCCTTTTGCGGCAAGCGCCGCGGGGAGTTTCCGCAGGTTATCAGTTGTTATGCCTTTGGGTTTAGTCATTTTATCTATCGGCCTAAAAGTTCGCGGTTGCCTTCGCTGTTGAGCCAGTCCTTTATTTTCCCGATCGCCTTCGCGTCCGGCTCCGCGCCGAATTCCTTTTGCACGTCCTCAACCTCCTTCGGGAGGTCCGCCGGGTTCAGCGTCTTCAGCCGCGTCTCGGCGATTATGTTGAGTATTACCTCGTAAACCCGCTTGCCCTTGGCGCTGTTCGGGTTTTCCTCCAGCACCTTCTCCAGCGTCGGTACCGCCGGGGTGCCCTTTGTTATCAGCCCCTGACGCGCGACTTCCACGACGTCGTTCGCCAAAAACTTGTTGATGGTTTCAAGCAGTCCGCTCTTGGAGCGGTTGTTTTTCAGGTCGTCCATGAGTCCCTCAAGCGTCCTGTTGAAGTCCTCGTTATTTTCCTTTTCGATGCGCTTCTTCGCTTCGGCAAGTTTTTGCGCGGCGTCCTTGAGGTCCATCGGGCGCTGTTTCTCCGCAATCCCGAGCAGGGACGTCGTCTGGCCGAGCCAGTTGCTCTGCAGGTCGTCCCACTTCATCTTGAAATTCCGCTCCGCCTCCTGCTTTTGCTCTGCTGTGAATTCGCCGTTGCCTATGTAACTCATCAGGACGACGATATGCCGGTAAAGGATGACGTCACGGTCCGGTTCCCGCACCTGAAGGTTCGCGGACGCAAGAAGCCGTTCCGCCTCATTGAGGTCCTTTGCCTGCTTCGGCTCAAGGAAACTCGCCCGCAGGCGCACCTGCTTTTCCATCGCCGTCTCCGGCGGCCACAGCGTGAAGTACAGCAGCGCCGCGCTCCAGCAAACCAGCGCTACGAGCACGACCGCCCACCAGTACTTTTTTAGAAAATCAAACAATCCGTCTCTCCGTTACTTTATGAACTCCTCGTCGTCATCCTTTTTGAAGGACGCCATCACCGGTTTCCCGGCGTGGTCGTAGCCGGAAACGTAATTGAACGCGCGCTGCACTTCCTTCTGCAATGCGCGGTTCAGCGCCAGCAGCGGTATTCCCACCGGGCACGCGCGCTCGCATTCGCCGCAGTCGATGCACCGCCCGGCAAGGTGAAACGCGCGGACGATGTTCCATGCCATGTTCCCGGCGGGATGCGGGCTTGTGAGCACCCACTGCGGCAGGTTCTTCTCTACGATGCACTGCCGGCAGTAGCAGAGCGGGCACGCCTGCCTACAGGCGTAGCACTTTATGCAGCGCTCGAACTCCTTCGACCAGAACGCCCATCGCTCCGTGTCGGTCATCTTTTCGAGTTCCGCCACGAGCGCCAGTTTCTCCGCGGTTAGTTCCTTTGCGCGATAATTTTTCTTCAGCCATTCCTCAGCCTCGGCGACCGTCATAGCGCCGTTGAACCTGCATGTCGCATCGGCGCGGCCGGGCTGGTCACACGAAACGCTCAGCAGAATAATGCCGTCGGCCTTTATCTGGTCTTCCTGCACCAGGACAATCGCGGCCTTCATGTCGCATTCCCGCGCAACGACCGCGGCCTTGCCGAGGCGCTTGTGCTCATCGCGCGTGACGAATGTCAAGAGGTTGTTGTAGCAGAACGGGTTGAAAATCAACTCGTCGATGCGCGCGGGCGACGTGATGAAGACCGGCGTAGCGGTCGTATCGTTCGTGCCGCGGCCGTAACCCATGATGACGCCGGCCTCGCGCTTCTCAAGAAGTTCTTTCGCTTTTTGTCTCAGTTGCTCTATCATTTGCCCGCCTCAACCGGCTGGATGAACCGGCTTTTTTCCATGAGTTCCTTGTAGCCCTTGAAGGGGCCGAGTTCCCGGACGGCGTCCGTCACTTCGTTCACGAGGTCGGCCCACTTGCGGCCTTCCGCGGCGCTAACCGAGGAAAATTGCACGCGGTCTTCCTCGATGCCGAGGAAGTTGAGCAGTTTCCTGAACACCGTCCATCTCCGGCGCGCGTAGTAGTTGCCCTCGTTGTAGTGGCAGTCGCCCGGATGGCAGCCGCTCACCAGCACCGCGTCGGCTCCCTGTTCGAATGCGCGGATGATGAACATGAAGTCGATGCGCCCGGTGCACGGCAGTTTGATTACGCGCATGTTGCTGGCGTATTTCAGCCTGCTCGTGCCCGCCAGGTCCGCCCCCGCGTACGTGCACCAGTTGCACACGAATGCAGTTATCTTTGGTTCGAATTCTTCGCTCATGATTTCCAACGGTAAAAGTTGTTTCAGTCGGACAGCGCGCCGATTTCCGCGTAGGTCTGCCCGTCGTCGAAGCCGTCCAGTTCCACGCTCTTCGACGGGCAGATGGCGTTGCACAATCCGCAGCCGCCGCAGACGCTTTCGTTGACGTGCGCGACCCAGCGGACCGTGCGGCCCTGCCTGTCCTTGATTTCTTTCTTTTCGATCGCCCCGTACGGGCACACGTTGTAGCAGTACCAGCACGCCACGCAGGTGTTCTCGTTGACTCGCGCGATTATCGGCTCGCGCTCGAGTTGGTCGGAGGAGAACAGGCCCAGCACCTTCGCGGCCGCGCCGCCGGCCTGGGCGACGGCCTCCGGGATGTCCTTGGGGGCCTGGCACGCGCCGGCGAGGAAAATCCCCGCCGTGTTCGTTTCAACCGGGCGGAGTTTCGGGTGCGCCTCGGTGAAGAAATTGTACTCGTCGTAGGAGACGT
>Ga0315284_10003645_pt1 | contig 21909 bp, 25 predicted proteins | sample YL17G09_16_MG_FD_203696 | JGI IMG/M metagenome (GOLD analysis project Ga0315284, IMG submission 203696) | Sediment microbial communities from Yellowstone Lake, YNP, Wyoming, USA - YL17G09_16 | ecosystem: Environmental > Aquatic > Freshwater > Lake > Sediment | place: USA: Wyoming | collected... | reverse complement strand
ATTCAGGTCCGTAGTCCCTGACCAAGTCTGCAACCAGGGCGATCTCGATTTCGGGGACTCGCGACAAGCCGGCACGGACAGCCTGGGCCACTTCCTGTACGGCAAGCCCGCGGTGAACAAAAAGAGAGGGCGAGAAGAAGGCTTCCGCGTATCGGATGCTCTGCTTGGCCATGTCTCGAGCCGTCAGTTCGGCAACGTGCGTGAAGTCTTCATACTCACGCAGGAACTGGTTCTGCCACGACCATGCCTCGATGAACTGGGGAAAACCCTTGTATTCGAACCGCTTGGCCAGCGCAGGAACATCAGGAACTGACGGATCCCCGCCATATTTCTGAATAAGCGCAAATAAAGCCTCATGAGGTATGGCGCCCTCCAGATGGACGTGCAACTCTACCTTGGGAACTCTGTCATACCAAGTCATTTGGTAATCTCTCCAGACAGTGCCGTAACTGCCCGTCCACGATGTACTTTCCAGAACCCAAGGATTAGCCACACAGTGGCAACCGCGGGCACCCACATTACCCCTGCGATAGCAAGCTGACCGTAAAGCGGGGGGGTCCCTGTCAAACGAAATCCTGCTAAGATCAACGTCCCCTCGATGACGTAGGTTATGCCAAAAGTAATGATCAGGAATGAGATTACGTCTTTACGATCAATCATGGTGTGGTCTCTCACTGGCGATCTGGCTTGGTGGTCTGTGGCGCAGGATCCAATGTCAGGCCGCATAACGTCTCGCTTCATGCGTATAGCCTGCAAAGAGATACCTTGTCAATCTCGCTGGCAGCCCGTTTGAGGCCTAACGTCCTGGCGCTCACCCGCAGCGCCTCTCCCTGCAGCCCGGAATCAGCATCATGGACCCGAGGCGCCGCCGGGTGCAGCGCCTCGTTAGCCGGAGTTAAGGTCGGACATCCGCCGAATTCGTGTTGATGCACTGACTACTGCGAGCCGCCTGAATGCGACCATGCTGAGGCCTCCGACGACGACCGCGCCGGCGATACACAACGTGGTCGCAGTTCCGGTACGCGGCCCTGACAGGCGAATCAGCGAGGATCGCAGGCCGAACGTAACGACGTCGCCAAGAAAGTGCAGAGCGAGTGCCGGGAGAATCGATTGCGTGAGGTACGCAAGAAGACCGTAGACGACTCCCGCTGCAACGTAGAAAGGCGCCGTGCGAACTAGAACCGGGAGGCCGTGGGTCGCATGGATCAGAACAAAGGCGACCGTGCTCGCGACGATGGCCGCTTTGGGACCGAAGCGCTGCTCGAGCGGCGTTTGCATGAAGCCACGAAATGCTCCCTCCTCGCCGAGCGCCGTGACGGCTGAACTGACGATGACGAACATGAAGAGAATCGGCGCCCGCAGGGTGGCTTCGCTGCCTGGCGAGGTTTCGCTTCCCAGATTACCGAATGCGGCAAACAGCAGCCACAGGCACGTGATGGCCAGAATGCCGGCGAGTAAGGACCAGCGTGATTCTGCTCCGCTGAGTAACCGAGCTCGGAAATGGCGCCGTCGGAAGTCGGCCGTCGCTGTTGGCCATCCTCGACCATTCAAGTAGGCGACGACGAGGCCGAGGTAAGTCAGGCCGATCGGGATCGCCCACGGCACCTGTGACGACAGACGCAGATTTACAGCCGCGATAACCGACCACGGCACCGTCACGAAGGCCATGACGACCAAGCCGATCAGCAGATGGCGAAGTGTGACCCAGATGTTAAGCAGCATTGGCATTCTTCCTGTTTGCCCCTGGTATCTCAGGGCAGTAGGTTATGCACCATTGCTCGTCGCGCTCGAATACAGCAGTGAATTCGTTCGTCATCGATGCTCCTGGCAAGCTGCACCTTACACGCATCTCTGGTTTGCTGTGCCGCACCTTCGGCGCTCAATTATGATGCCCGTCCCTATCCCGGCCTGACGGCCGGGCCTATTCACTTCCGGCCCTTCGGGCCTTGTCAGGCATTGAATCGGGCCGGGGCTATCGCCTTGCCGTCTCCTGGAGGCTCAGGCTGAGCCGAGTTTTTCACGGTACGCGCTGACGGCAACAAACCCAGGCGCGAAGCGCCGGCAGTGAATAGCCCCGCGCGTAAGCGCGGGGTTGGGGAGACGTTGGCAACGAGGCCCAAAGGGCCGGCACATTTTATTTGCGCTCATGTCTTGGCCCACAGAAATGCGCGTAAGGGGCAGCTGGCAAGTGCGCTCTTTTATGATCATTATATCGCAACTCGATGGACGTCTGCCATTTTGGCTCTCTAACGTCCGGCATCGGCGGCGGTGCGGAGCGCCGGCCGCTGTATGCCGGACGTTGGGCGGACGTCTGCTTACTGCACCACTTTCATCGCTGGAGCCAGCCCGAGCGTCTGCAGGACGATGGTGCCCGCGACACATCCAATGACGGCGAGCGCAACCACTACCCAAATGCGCTTGAGGGACACGCCGTTGGCGGCCGCTCCAAGGACAGCGCCTGCGAGCCCCAGCTCAATCGCCTGGCCGATCCACCAGCCCACGAGAAGCGGTAACCCCGCAGTGCTGATCGAAAATAGACCGATCGCAAGCGCACCCCAGACTACCATGCCAACGATGCCCCCATGTCGGAGTCCCGAAGCGACTCCACGTATTTCCAGGCGGTGAAAGAGCCAGTAGAGGCTGAAGGTAAGAACGAGAAACGTAAGATAGCCCAGTGGAATGCGGCGAAAGGCCTCCTGGGGCTGAAGAAGGAACGGGCTTGCCTCAACATAGAGCTTCGCCAAAAGCCCCGCATGTAGGAATAGGTCGAAGCCCAAGGACAGAACCCATGCGGCCCCGACTGCGCTTAGCATGTGAAAAGCCCCTGTCTTCCCCGGGGCGGCATCACCAGACCCCGGTTCGGAGGTTCTTTCTGACCGCATCACACCCCTCCCGCAGCGAGCATGTGGCTTTGGTCGTACCGCCTGACGATTGCGCCTTAGCCGCGCCGCCACCCATTTTAATTATAGGCTACTTCACGTGTCTATCCTTTTGGCGCTTATGGCTCCGCCGCGAGATCGGCGTCAGCTGCAGGCGCGGGTTGCGTGGCCAGCCGAATTGACAGCCACCCGGGCTTCAACCCTTAGCCTTTTGTGCTTCAAATATCAACTCTCCAGCCAGATCCATGGGACTTTCCCTCTTGATGATGGAAACTCAATTAAACCAGGCCGCCCAACGATGTGGCGTTCACCCGCACCCGGTCGTGTCTTCAGCGGTTGCCGCCGGGTGCAACGCCGTGTTTGGCCGCAACTGCACATGCCAGAGAAGCGTTCCCAGACCAGAGCCTAGAAACAGACTGTAGATGCTGGCGTAAATCACGATTCCTCGCGGCTCGCCGAGGACGAGTCGCGAGTTGTATCCGATGAAGTCTCCCAGGAACACCCAGGAAGCCAACAGGAACCCGATCCTGAGGAAGTTCGATCGTCGGTCGAGGTAACAGGCGATTCCGGCGCCAAGACACGAAATGGCCATCGCTCCTGCGGCGTAGCCACCGATGACACCAGGAACAAGGACCAGGACTGTGGCCATCACGATGACCGCTACGACAAAGAGCACGCTGAAAATGACGACGAATCTCACCGTTGGCTTTGTGGAGACCAGCCTGGACAGAGGCAACGCAACAACGAGCGGGTACGCCAACCCAACCAGCAAATACGTGATCGTGGGTCCAAGCGTTCGAACAAGAACCTGGTCTCGAAAATCCAGCAGGTAGAAGCAGATAAGACTGGCAATCCACACAGCCAGTGTGCTCACTGCCAGTGATTTGGATAGTGACAATCGTTCGGTTGCCATCAATGTGTCGCCTGACTGCATAATGCTCGGCATCAGCCGCGGCGCGCTTTTTGCGCCGACGGCCGCAAGCCGTTGTCAGGCCGTTCTTAACTCTGCAATCGTCGAAGTAATGACGTCCTCATTGACCCCATGTCGGCGTAAGCTCTTGATCAGGTTGTCGAGCGTTGGTTTGCCCTGGATCTTCTCGAGATCTCGCCGCAATCCTTGACCTATGTATGCGCGAATCAAAGGTTGATAGCCGGAAAAGCCAAGAAGCGGGGCTACGCGCTTAAGTTCTTTGACCACATCTTCTGGCATCCTGATAGTGATGCTGGTCATGGGCCGATCCTTACGGAGACGCGCACGGAGATCACTGCTCTTCATAGGTCTTTCTTTCCCTAATCGTTACGGTGCGTGTGGAGATCAAGCGGATCGTCTCGAAGCGGAAAACGTAGACAACATTCAGCAACTTCCAGTCGATGGTCATTCCGATGACGGTCTCCCTCTCTTCACCGCGAACCACATCCGTTCCGATCAAGCAGATGAAGGGATCGCTGAAAACCTCGCATGCTGTCTCGAAGGCAATACCATGTTTGCAGAGGTTTGACTTTGCTTTCTCGCGATCCCAGACAAAATCGATACCGCTTAACCGATAAGCGACGTCCATGATCCATTATGGCAAGGCGTATGTACAAAGTCAATACGTGACACATCGGCATAACGTCTGGCGCTTCAGCTGTGGATGCCGAAGGTGGCCATCTGCTGGAAGCACTTGGGCTGACGATATCAGGTTAATGCAGCAGCGACCTCTCGAAGCGCCGCCAGTAGCGCCTCTCGATTCTGGGGCTTCCGGTTGACGAACATAGGACTCGGATGCGGGCACTTCATCAGGGGCAAGTCTGGTCGAACTGCGCGAAGCCGCGGCGCCACGCGTTGGGCCTTTCCCCCGACCAGAACGACAACTCGCAGCCGAGGAAGCATGTCGAGAAGGGAGAGCAGGTGCGGCCAGCCCTCTTCGATGTCCGTTGAGTCTGCGGGCCGTATCCGACCGCCCGAACCGACGTACCACGGCACAATGTTGCAGATGACGGTGCGATTGCGCGGCACGCCGGCTTTCGCATTCAGCTCCAGCCAGTTCTTGGCTGACTCGTCTGGGTTGTTGCGTGAGATGAAGCCACTTTGGACGGCTCTCGGGCCTGGAGCTTCGAGCACAAACAGACATTCAGCTTCGACGCCGCCGTCAGCCGGATCGAAGTACGGAACCTTATCGCCACAGCCCCGTTCACGCCGGATGCGGTCGACGAATGCGGTGAGCTCGTTCACGTGGGGTTCATGAAGGCGAGCGAGCCGCTGGGCACGATGGTGCGGATTGTCCAGCGACTCCTGCGAGCACGAGATTATTGATTCAGCCATGATTTTAGGCTACTTCCGGAAGGGTCACCATTGCAAGTTCGGCATCTAACTCAAATCATGCGGGTTTCGATAACTGGATAGGCAGCCAGTTGGCGCCTGCTTATCGCATCGAGACTGGAAAAGGACGGCTCACTCGTACCGCAAGGCCTCGACCGGGTCGAGACGAGCCGCACGCACGGCGGGATAGAGCCCGAACACGAGGCCGACGGCGGCGGAGACACCGAAAGACGAGATGATGGAGGCCGAGGTCACAAGCGTGCTCCACCCGGCATACAGAGCTGCGCTGCCAGGAAAATGACCGATGCCAAAGCTAGCCACGATCTTTACTATTTACCGTTTACCGATATAGAATATATCCGTGATCAAGTTGTTCCGCGATAAAGACACCCAAGCCCTGTACTCGGGGCGATGCTCACGACGCTGGAAGGCTGTTCGCCGCCAGGCAGAACGCAAGCTGGCGCAGTTGGATGCTGCTGCAAGCCTTGACTTTCTGCGCGCGCCGCCCGGAAACCGGCTGGAGAAGCTCAAGGGAGATCGCGCGGGACAATGGAGCATCCGCGTCAACGAGCGATGGCGGGTGTGCTTTCGGTGGGAAGAGGCGGATGCCTGGGATGTGGAGATTGTGGATTATCATTAAGGAAGGAATACCCATGGTAAGAAATAGAATGAGACCCATTCATCCGGGCGAGGTTCTGCGCGAGGAGTACCTTTTGCTGTTCGGCATGTCGGCCAATTCCCTGGCAAAGGCTCTTAGGGTAACTCCGACACGTATCAACGACATCGTGCGCGAACGAAGAGGAATCACCGCCGACACGGCGTTGCGGCTGGCTCGTTATTTCGGGACGGATGCCCGGTCGTGGATGAATCTGCAGGCGGCCTATGACCTCCGGGTGGCGGAAATCGCGCAAGCGAAACGAATTTCCGAAACGGTTCGGCCCCGGGCAGCCTGAGGCCATTGAAGAAAGGCGAAGCCAGGAGGCCTCGCGACAGGAAGTTTCTTCCATGAGGGCCGCGAGAAGGCCGGTGCCTGGGCTAAGCTGGACAGCGCCACCCTGACTGCGTCCGCGTCCGCGTTTATCGCGCTGATAAGGGCTACCGGGAAGCTTCAGGGGTTGTCCGCCCGGCTTAGGCACAGCAAATGAAACGTAGAAGCTCTCTGCAAGAAACGTGTCAAGGCAAAACTTCTGTCGGCAAATGTTCTGTCGAAAGGGCATTTCACCACAAAAAAGTCCTTAAAATTGTAGTTTCCGATAAATCCGTAATCCATTCCCTACGTCTCTCCGCCGCCTTGCCAACTTCTGCCTTTTTGGATCGCGTGCAGTTTTTTCCGCCGGGGGAGGTAATTTCTCGGAGTGTTGTATAGCGGTTCTGCCTTGAGTTGGGGTTCATCATGGGATAGGTCAATCTAGCTTCTGGATCCGCATCAAGTAGGACAGCGCAGCTTATCTCTTGTCTGCAACTTTCGTCAGTCTTCGAGAGAGGCGCGGCCGAAGAGGGGCTGGCCGCCCATGGAAACGTGAAAAGCGTAGAACGTCAGGGCGAGCAACAGGGCGAGTCCCGTCAGCCCGATCCCGGAATACCAGGCCGACAGCTGCGTGGTAATTGGGAAGCCCATCAAGAGATTGGCAAATAGGAACTGCGCGACGCATGCCACAAGGCCATAGCGTGCAAGAGTAAATAGAATGCTCGCGAAGATCAGTAAGCACTCGACCCAGAAGATGAGCGATTGGCCGCTGCCGACGGCAAAACTGGAGGCACCCAGGATTACTATGGCCGCTGCTGCTACCCAAGTGCTTTTGAGCAGGATCCGAAGCAGGAACAGGAGGAAGAGGATAAAGAGGCTGCCGTTAATGCAGACATTGAGCAGTCCTAAGGTGCCGGCCATGATTGCATGAGCACCCGAAAAGAGATACAGCGTTTTTAATAATATCCCAATATGCGGCAGCAGCCGGGAGTCGCCGAACCACGCGGCCGCGGCATACATAAGACGGTTCAGCAGAGCCCATACGACTCCCATAACACAGCCCGTGAGCAGGTCCCGGCCGACGAGGGGATCCCTGAAGCTCCCCGCAAGCAAGCGGTTCCATGCAACCAGCCAATCCGGCCAATGGCGCCGGACAAATGGCTCGATAGCAACATACATGAGCCAAAGAAAACCTGCATTGTACAGCGCTGCACCCGTGAACATGGTGAACTGGCCAAACTCGCCGAGGGCAAGCGTGTGATGCTCGCCAAAAACCCAAGTGATCGCCCCCAGTCCGAAAGAAAACCATGCCAGGCGAGCAGCCCCACGTCTATCACCGCGCCCCATGCGCAGGTTTCTTCGTGCGAACAACACGCTTCCGACAAGGCACGCCAGGATCATCGCGAACCAGATGATGTTGGTATTGTTCTGCCAACTCGAACCTGCGCCAGGTAATGAGGGGGTCATGCGGGTCGAGGGGTCGTCTTCGTCCCAAGGGGGTACTATCAATCGCCACGAAACAGGCTTGCCGCGGAAGGCAGCCGCTTCGATGCGCATTGACAGGTCTGGACGATCCGGCAGCACTCCCGTCCATGCCGCCCGCGTATCCGCATATGTCAGTGAAGTCCATTCCGGGTCCACAGAAGTGCACTGCGCCGGATCGATGCCGGCCGCCTTGAAAAGCACAGACCAGTCTGGCTGCCGAGCTGGACCGGATGGTTGGTCCTTCTCCAAAGGAATCACTCGCATACTGGTCAGGTAACCACGGGAATCCAGCCAAACCAGGGACTCCCCTGGAAGCATGGGGGGATCTGTAAAATCTACTCCTCCCATTACCGCCGAGGATTGACTCGCCCCACGGCCCCAATGTTCGAGGGTGTGGGGAGACTGCCTGTACCAGAATTGGATCGCAAAGGCGGGTGGATTGTCCCAGCGCGTAAACCATCGGTCGTTCGGGTGCGGATTTGGACTCTGTGCCCTGGACTCAAATCCAGATGCGCTGTCGACGGGCGACTCGGCGTAATCGACATTCTTCAGGATTTCTCGCGCTTTGTTGGCCAGGACCTCCGGGGGCAGATCCACCGGGACGCGTTGAATGAGATTAGCCCACCGGCCAAGCAAAACAACGGCGCCTATCCCCAGGATTACAGAAGCCAGGCAGGCCCAGGCAACCCAGGGGCGGAATCCCTCCATGCTTCCCGAGGCCGCCACCATCTCCGGAGACGGCGTCTCGCCAGCGGCAAGCGCCGCCGCGAGCGGATCGCCGCCGGGAAGCGCGGCCGCGACCTGTATCACGGAAGCCGGGCGCTGGCCAGGATCCTTATCGATGCAGCGCAGGATGACCCGCTCCACGATCGGATCGATATCTCTCGCGATTTCCGAAGGGGCCGTCGGCGGCGCGCCCTCCTTCTTCGCCCGCAGCGCCGCCAGTGATTTCGCTTCGAAGGCGCGCTGGCCCGTGTACAGCTCGTAGAGCACCAGGCCCAGCGCGTAGATATCGCTCTGTACCGAGGAGCCCTTGCCGGCGAACTGCTCCGGCGCCATGTAGGCCGGCGTTCCGGAAACGTCCCCCGTCGGCACTTCTTCCCCTGCCGCCACGGCCAGGCCGAAATCGGTGATGCGCACGTGGCCGCGGCCGTCGATCATCACATTCGCAGGCTTCAGGTCCCGATGCACGACACCCTTGTTATGCGCCGCCGACATCCCCGCGCACAATTGCCGAGCCACGTCGAGCGCCTTCGTCCCGTGCAGGTTGCCGATGCGCTTCAGCAGCGATGCCAGGTCCTCACCGTCGATAAACTCCATGGTGAGGAAATGCCGGCCTTCGAGTTCACCGATGTCGTAGACGCGGCAGATATTCGGATGCGAGACCTGCCGGGCGATGCGCACCTCGGCGTAGAAACGCTCGCGGCGCACCGGATCGTCGGCCAGCGCTTTGGGCAGAAACTTCAGGGCGACGGGCTGGCCGAGCTTGAGGTCATCGGCGCGGTAGACTTCGCCCATCCCGCCGCGGCCAATCAATCCGATGATGCGATAGCGATCTGCCAGGATCATGCCCGGCGTGAAGCCGCCCACCGGGATCGAATCCGAAGAAACCAGGCGGCCGATGGGGGAAGCGATCACCGGCGCTTGCGCAGCCGGAGACTGGAGCGGGGCCGCCATTGCGGTCGGCATTTCGGACAGGGTACCGACCGGGGCCGCGCAGGAAGGGCAGAATTTGTGGGACGGCAACAGCTCTCCAGCGCAGGAAGGGCATTGCATGGCGTCTCTCCCAAAGAGAATTCAGCAAATCTGGAAATCGATTGGAGCATGCCCGCAAATCAGAAAGGGCTTTTGCTTTGAAACGCGCACCCGAACATATCACAGATTGATTCTTCAAGAAAAGCGATGGCTGTCGGGGAGATCCTCGGAACAGCCCAAACCAGCCACTTTGGGAAGAGAAAGCTGAGATTTTGCCGTATGCCCCGTTACCAACTCCGTTGTTGATATGGAGCCGCATGCCAATTTGGCGCTGCCTGCATCAACTACTTTAGAATCTTCAGGCCAGTTCCGAATCGCGATTAACATCGAACTCATGTAATTCCGGCAACACTTCTGCTGCAAAATGTGCGGACGCTAAAAGCACTGCATCTCATTGGTTTGACAAGACTTGTTATGATGAAAACAGCTCAACGGACGTAAAGTGGCGTTATCGGAAACTACCCGCTGAGCCTCCAGGCGAGCGGCTAAAAGCACGGTTTTGCGGTTTTCAAAATGACCTGAGCCCCCGACCCGGGATTTCGCCGTTCTGATGAATTACTGAGTTGATTCGATGGCCGCTGCAATTCTTGTATGGTTTCGCCGCCCGGAACGTGTCAATGATATTGAGACACCTGCTTGTCGAATTTTGGGTCGTCTCTAAAAACATGACGTGCACCAAATGCAATATGCAGGGAAGCTCAGGCACGCTCAAGCGGGAACAGCTTTTCCGGAGGAGGCGCGTCGAAGGCGGCCGGCCAAGCCCGAAGCCTTCTCTAGGTCAAAATGCTCGAAGGCAGAGGCCATTCGGTCGATCTTGGCCGGAGTGAGGCCGAGCTTCTCTGCCTCCCGACGCCACGTGGCTACCGCCTGCCCCACTTATATACGGTTCAGTGATTTATGCGGACCCTGTTGAAATCCGTTGAAGCTTGTTGAGCCCTTGGGATCTTAGCAGCTACGAAATTGACTACAGACCACCTGCCTTTTTGGCAGGTGCCCTTCCGCTTCAATTGAGCGGGTAAGGGTGGAAATTGAGCAGGACGCTTCACGGATCTGCGCCGTCTCCGTTGGCGGGTGCGCTCATGGGCGGGGTTCCGCACCGACATACGGGAATCGAAAGGCTGCGCGTCGCGCGCTGCAGGGAGGAGCAACTCGAAAATGTCTATGCCAGATGACCTTCGGAGAGACCAAAAACGCCTCGTCCTATTACAGATGCTGGATTGCGTCGGGGATCTTGATGTTGTCGAATGTGCTGTCGAGCCAACGGATGCAGGTTTTGTTGACGTCTTGGCTACAACATGGCGTGAGCTACTGGATGACGGACTGATCGATGACAAAATGAGTACTATGGGACATTCCGCTTTTAGACTGACACCGGCCGGGTGGATACGTGCGCTTGCATATGGCGATAGATTCGATGATCCCAAGCTGCGCGATCGTTGCATTCGCCTAGCGCGATCGCTCAAGGCAGTGGTCAAAGGACGGCCATCACACTTCGATGAGTTGGCGGACTTGTCCTCAATATCAGCCGAGACCAGGATTCCAGATGGCTGGATATGCAACGCCCTTCGGGGGCGACTCCTGAGCGTGGTGTTCCCAAAGGACAAGTGGGACGCCCGATTAGAGCTCAACACAATTTGGGTTTCTCCTGCGTTTGGACTAAATCATCTCTTCGATTAAAGGTGTCATATGGGAATCGAAATCACGGGACTTGATGAAATTCGGCGCAAACTTGAGAAATTGCAGCATAGGGTGGCAAACCTGAATGGCCCGGTGTCGTTCGATGATCTGTTTCCACCTGAGTTCATGCGTCGATATACCGATTTCCTCACGATGGACGACATGATCAAAGCATCAGGTCACGAGGTAAAAACGGCCGCAGACTTCGAGGCAATTCCGGATGACGAGTGGGACAATCTTGTCAACGAAAGAACACGATTTAAGGATTGGAGTGAAATGAAGAATAAAGCGGCGGGAGAATATGCAGAGAGACGTCTCAACCTCGAGAATCTATGACGGCTTGAGACAATTCCGCCAGACTCAATCGGATTTGTTTTTTCAACCCGCGACAGGCTGCTTATGTTTAAGATGTAATTGAGCCCGCAAATCTGGCGATGCGCATTGCAGCTGTTTGAAATTGCGGTCCAACCTCCATGGAACTCGGCGGAGAAGCCAGGCAGGCCCTATTGCCTCCCGGGAGCCGATCCTGGCATTGCGGCAAGTGTGCTAGCCTCCTACCTGAACACGGAAATTCCTGATACATGTGCGAAACCTGAACTGATGTTCAGGTGACCCACTCACTGTCGATAGGCCACTGGAAGGTAGCTTTGATGACGCGCTGGTAGTTTTCGTCGAGCGAGGGCTGCAGCGCGATCAACGCTGCCAGGCGGCGCGCCATTTCCGTGACGTAACGGACTTCCTCCGGCGTTAGGCCGCGGCCCAGCAATTCCTTTTCCCGATAGGAAAGCCACTTCTTGATGACCTGATAGCCGCCGATGGTGTATTCCCATACCGGCTCCGGAATATTGCGCCAGCAGGAAACTTCGTTGAGCCACACATCGAAGGCATTTTCGCCACACGTAATTATCCGCCCCTTGCCCGGCATGGTTACGCCGCCCTGGCCGGCGTGACCCCAACCGGCGGTGAGGTCGAGATCGCCCGCTTCGGGCCGGGCCGGTTTGCCGTCCAGGTGCTTGAATACCGCGATGTCCTTGAGGTCTTGGCGGATTTTCCCGGTTGTGACTCCGGGAACGGGGGTATCCATGTCCAGCAACGCCGCGATCTGGCGGCCGAGCGCGCCGGACTCCTGCAACGCCCGATGCGAATCCGGCAGCGCAACCCGCGGCCAGTCCTGGCGCAGCGCGCCGGCGTTCTCGGCGCGATAGACGGGCGCATGCAGCATAGCCAAGCTGTGATAAAACAAATCTTCCGGCGAGGCTTTTAACTTCACCAGATACGCCGCCGCGCCGCCGCTGAGGTTTGGCTTGCGCCCTGACGGCTCGAGCAGCGAGCCAGCGCCAGCGAACAAATTTAGCGGGAAACCTCTCGCCCCGCTGTCCATGCAATTGAGGTCGCTTAATAGGCGAACGGGCAACGCCGGTTCAATCAGAGTTTTTCGCGTTCGGCCGGTGGTGAAAAGAAACAAATTGTCCTCGCCAAGGTGCCGAAAATAATCCTCGCGTTTGCGGTCGAGCAAGTCTCCCTCTGGTTCCCAATAGATCCAACGCACGTCCAATGGTCGATAGCAATAGCGGACTACATATTCAGGTTTGAAACCACGCTTAAGTAGGATCTCACGCGTTTGCCCAGCCTTAAACGTGCTGGTGTCAGTCATTGCCTGAGGCGCACGGCGGTGGATCTCCTCGTGGCTGAGCTTGAGGTTGAAGTAGTCCTCCATCCGTTGGATGAGTCGGTCACGATCAATGTCCACCACCACATCGTCGCGGCTGGTCTTCACGCCGGGGAACGAAATAGGAAATAGTTCCGGCAGTAGCGGCCAGCCAAAGTAGGCCGATGCCACCTTCCCGGGCATGAACGACAGGCCCATGCCGAGGACAGGTTTTGTTTGGTAGTATTTCCCGGGACCCTCGGAAAGTTGGGCGCGCTTGGTTTTGCCCCAGAGATGGCGGAACGCGATTTCATTACGGGATTGATGTTTCTGTTTACGCACGAACAATCCGATCGCGGTGCCGACCTGGATGCCTTCGGGATTGGATTCGGTGGAGAAAACGCTGGGATCGGATTGGCCATCCGGCGTGAGTTTCCCAGTCTTGTATTTATCGCCATTGAGGCAGTCAATCCAGATGCGGTCGAAACGGTCGAGGTAGCGTTCGCGCATACCGGTGAAGGAGAGGCCGTCGAGCCAGGAATAGTTGGAGATGAAACAGATCACGCCTTGGGCGGACCGGTTCATCTCGATGATGCGGCGTTCGGCCATGCGGAAGAAGCGGATATAAAGATCGTTGAGCCCCTGGCCCTGCGGCGCGGGCGCGCGCTCGGTGGTCCGATAGGCGTTGGAGAGATCGCGTTCCTCGTCGACTGCAACGCCCGCGTAACCGTTGTAGGGCGGATTGCCGAGGATGACGAGAATGCGTTCCTTGTGTTTGACCTTTTCCGCGGCGTCGCGCTCTTCCTCCATCTCCGGAAATAACAGCTGGGCCTTGGGCTCTTTGGGCGGTTCCCAGCCGTTGAGGGCGTTGGTGAGATAGACGCCGACACGTTCGGCCGATGCGAAGACCGGGTCCGGCCGCTTTGAGCCGCGGCGCGATCCCGCATCCGCGGCCGCGATCTGATCGCTCAGCGGCGCGCCCAGCGTTTCCAGTTCCAGGCCGATCTGCAGGTGGGCGATGACCAGCGGAGCCGGGAGGATCTCGAAGCCGAAGACGCGCTCCATCGCGGCGCGCTTGAGGTCGTGCGCGATGAGCGCGTCATCGCCCTTATCCTGCAGCGTGGCGGCGATGCGGCGCAGCACGGCGCGCAGATAGGCGCCGGTGCCGCAGCAGGGATCCAGGACGATCACGCGCGGATCGGCCAGGCCATCGGTAATCTCCAGTTCTTCGCGCAGGACGGTGTCGACGCGCTCCACCTGGTAACGAACGATTTCTTCGGGGGTGTACCAGACACCAAGCGCCTTACGCAGTTCGGGATCGAAGGCCTGCAGGAAGGGCTCGTAAAAATATTGCACTGCGTGCCCTTCGTCGAAGGACTGGAAAAACGCGGCGCAATCCACGCGATCGAGTGCGGCAGCGGCCCGGTCCAGGATCGCGATCAGGCCCAGGCGGCCCAATTGGTCGGGATTGGCGGCCTGCATAAACAGCGCCCGCAGCATCGGCACGCGCAGGAGAAATTGGGTCAGGCGCCAATCAAATGGTCCTGCCACTTGGTAGGGCGCGGAGGTCTCGCGCAGCGCGTCCGCGAACAGGGTTTTCTCCGGGGCGGCCGCGGCCCGGCGACGTGCCCAGAGCACCCAGGCGGAGAAAACGCCGTAGAAAAGCGTCTGCACCAGCGTGGAGCGGAAGAAGTGCTCGCCCTTGTCCCCTTCGAAGCGCAGGCCGAGGGCCTCCTCGAGAGCGTGGCGCAGAGATGCTAGGGCGGGCAAATCGGCGCGCTCGATCTGCAGGAGGGCATCGTGGGCGTAGGAAGCCAGAATCGTGGCCACATCGCGCGGTTCCGCGAGCGGCGCATTGTGCAGCAGCACGCGGCGCAGAAACTCCCGCATCCGTTCGCCCTGTTCGGACGTGGTTTTGCGCGCGTGGAGGGCCATGCGCCAGAAGTCGTCCGCGGAGTCCGCCAGCGCGAAGGATTCCAGAATGCGCGGCTGTCCGCCCGCGTCCCGGCCGACCAGGGCGAAGGCGCGGAAATTGGTCACCAACACCATGCCGTAGCGCATCCAATAGCGCTCCACCTGTGCCGATTCGGCGATTCGGCCGACATCCTCGGAGGGTGACTTGGCTTCGATGACGCCGCGAGATGGGGTTTGGGAAAGGAAGGGATTGTCACGGTCATCGTCGCGCGCATGCCGGGAAAATTGATCGGCGGTAAATAGTCCGCCGTCCGGCAAGCCCGCGCCGCGATTCGCGATGTGGATCACGCAACGCACGCGGGGCGAAAGGAATTTCCCGAGTCCGGTAAGAAGATTCTCCAAGGCGGGATAGAACGATATTTCCGGTGCATGGGCTCGTGTCCCGTGCACTTCCGCGATGTCCGTCAGATATTTTTCGATCGGATTTTCCGACATTCAAGCCTCATCAGCGTAGCGACTTTAAGGCCTTTCTTGCGTAGGGAGCAAGGGGAAAGATCAGTTGAATTTCCACAAAACAGAGTGGCCACACGATCTCCCGCCGAATATCCAACCAGCGGCCCCCGGTATCATTGCGCGCGAGTGCCCAAACTTGGGCCGCAATTACTTATCTATGTTTGCCTGGCCTACGGCCTGAAGTTCCTCGCCCGCCGCTTGCCGACGGAACCTTCCCAAATCATCGCGTTCCTGATTTTCTTGTGGTGGTCCGATGACTGTTTTCTCAACTTCGAACGAACAGGGAAGAGCCTGAACCTCATTCATCTTTGCTGAATGAATATTCCAGTTTTCCGTTCCCAAGTTGAAAAAAGAAACCGTTGTGGATAGGTGAGAAAACGAAAGATCTTGATTTCATTCTGGCGAAATTCGGCGCCCAGGAACAGACTCAGAACGGCGCCGACCATCAGTGGCATGCAATAACTTGACACTCCCAGCCTGCCTGCTATACTTTAATCAACGTTAATCAATTGACACGGAGTTAGTCCTTGAGAAAACCCGCCACCCTTATGGTAAATCGCATTCCCATTACCAAAGCGCGTATCAATCTCGGCCAGTTGGCCAAGCGCGCGCACCTCAACAACGAGTACTTCATTTTGGAGAAGGACGGCATTCCTGTTGTCGGCATCATGGATGCCGACGAAATGGAGGACTATTTGGAACTCCAGGATCCGACAGTAAAAGAGTTCATTGCCGAAAGCCACAAAGATTACATTGCCGGCCACAGCCGGGCAGCCGAAGAACTCCTGGCGGAGCTCAAGCAGCGAGCACCAGGACCACCCAAGAGACGTAAACGCGCCAAGGTATGAAGGCATTTACCGTTCTCACCACGCCGCTCTTTGACCGGCTGCTTGCCAAGCTCGTACAGCAGCACCCGGAACTGCCTGACATCTTCGAATCTGCAATCGCCATTCTCAAGACCGATCCCCACAACCTCAGCCGCAGTCACGCCATCAAAAAGCTTCGAGGCATCCGAGGCATCAATCCCGGAGATGGCCGGTATCGCCTTCGGGTAGGCCGGTGGCGATTTCGGTATGATATCTGGGGCAAGCGGCAAGAAATTGTGTTCCACTATTGCGGCCTGCGGCGGGAGGACACCTACCGATGATCAGAAACACACGGACCGGGCCTAGACCCATCAACTGTCCCCGGCTTCGAGATCATCCCAGATGAAGGCTACCCGTGTTTTCTTGCCTTTTTGAACTGCTAAAGCGAAAAGAGTTTTTGCCAGGCGATATTCTCCCGGCTTGGATGGCGTCTGATCTCTGTGATGAAACTTGAGGAAACGACCAGCCACAAAATCCACTACAGCGGATTATTCGGGGCGGGCAGGAATGGCCGTAAGTGCTGGATTCTATTGGTCGGGGCATCCAGATTTAAACTGGAGACCTCCTGCGCCCAAGGCATTTTGCCCTGCTTGGAGAAAAGGCTCTATTTTCAACTATTTACGGTTCAATGAGTTACGCGAACCCTGTTGAAACGTGTTGAAATTTGTGGATCCTTGGGGATCGTACCAGCTACAAAATCGACTACAGGCCACCTGCCTTATTGGCAGGTGCGTCCCCCATTCCACGTCCTGGGCTAATGCGCAGTCGGTGCAGGGGTTGCCTAATATCATTTTCGGGGCCCTTGAAGAGTCACTTGTTGCGCCGGCTGCGTGCTGGAACCCGAATAGCTTCGGCGCAAGGAGCGTCCAGACCATTGCCGATAGACTTCTGCCATCGCGGCCGGAAAGCCAATGTTTTCAGTTTGGACGAAAATTTGTCGAAGTTTGGCCCAAAATCTATTTTCAATCTAGGGCGCTGATCTTCGTAATCGGCGGGCATGAGCTAATCACAGGGCGGCTGGATGGCATCAACTCCTTGTGCCAAGCCAAGACCAGCGGTTGTCAGCCTCAAGCCCCTCGTCTCTCTTTCTCGTCTGTCAATCGCTCCTCGACAGCGGCACGTGAGTCGATTTATGACGTCCCGCACTCCTGACTTTGACAGGGTCAGTCCTTTGCATTCCGCAATTTGGCTGATAGACAAATCGTGGATGAAGTAAAGCCGAAATATCAAACTGTCCCGTGCATAGTCCTGTCCTGAGAGATTGCCTATCATGCGTTCGCACACCGCTAAGATCTCGAGTGACAGAATTCTACGCTCAAGATCCCGGTGGGTGGTGCCACTCCGGTCATGGCCATAGAGTCCGAGCGGGTCGGAAGACAGGATTAGGGTACTTCGGTAGCCGAAGCGCTTTGATCTGCGTTGCCGCCGTGCTGCGTCACGGACGGCTGAGCATGCAATTTTGGCCAGATATGCCAGCCATTCGTCTTCTGTAGTTCCGAAAAACCTCTTCATGACGGCGCAGTCATTTTCGATCAGGCGCACGATCGTAGTCTGAAACAAATCGCTTTGTTCCTCTCCGCCGAAAACTTCCTCTGCCGAATGACTCGGCCCCGAAAGCCACAAATTCCATGCTTTTCTTATGAATTGCTTCATCCGCAGGCCGTAACGGCTCAGCAGCTCCCCCCAAACGGCGGAATTGTCGGTATCCATTGCACATGCAGCAACAAGCTCCGCGCAATCCATCTGGAACGGATCCTTTCTGTTGGCTTCGAAATTGTTCTTCGCCATTGTATCCGAATCGTCAAAAAAAGACACTCCCATTGACTGGGATCCTGGTATCCAAAGCTCCTATTCCCAGGGTCTTTTCCCAAATCTGCATTACACGGCATCAGCAGAAGATTTCGATTGATCGATTGTCGCTGATTGGCCTCTCTATATTTGGGTACAAACGAAATTGCTACATCCGTCTCCTCCCAGGCCTGGATAGAGCGCTTCCTCGAATTGGGGCGCGGAATGTCGGGAGAAGGCGGCCTGCCGGGTGAGAGAGGGACCTTCTATGTCCCTGACTGGAGTACGAGGCGTGATCGGAAGCTGGAAAGGATGGCTGATAGCAAAGCGATCACGTCCATATGCATTAACCGGGAGGCCGTCAGGCGGTATTGTCAAATTAAGTAAACTTCGGTGACAATTGAAGGATGGAATCTACAAATAGAGATCATCGGTTTTCTGCGGATATCATCAGCCATGCCATCTGGCTCTACCATCGGTTCACACTCAGCTTTCGTAATATCGAAGATCTGCTTGCCGATCGGGGTATCTCTGTCTCATACGACGCAATTCGATGCTGGTGTATTAAGGTTGGGCCGACCTATGCTCGATATCTCCATCGGAGAAAGGGACGGCTTGGGGACATATGGCATGTCGATGAAGTGTTTATTATTATCCGAAGCGAACGCCACTACCTGTGGCGGGCGGCGGATTGGGTTGGGATGTCATCGATACTCTAGTAACGAAGCGGAGAGACTGTCGAGCCGCTAAGCGTTTCTTTCGTAAGGCATTGAAACATCAAGGTCAGGCGCCCTGGCAGCTTGTGACTGACGGGCTTCGCACGCACCCGGTTGCACACCGTGACATCTTTCCTTCGGTGGTGCATCGAACTGGTCGACACGACAACAACCGGGCCGAAGTCTCACACCAGCATACTCGCGAGCAGGAGAAAATTATGCGCCAATTCAAATCACCTCACCAAACCCAACGGTTTCTCTCGATACACGTTGTGATCCAAAACCTATTCCGATTTGGTAGCCACCATCTCAAGGCAATTCACTATAGACTTCTCCGCGACCGAGCCTTCAGTGAATGGAGGGAGTTGACGTGTGTCTTCTGAAAGAGGAGACATCACACCGTCTGGTTCGGCCAAAACTGCTCGGCGGTCATTAACTCGACAGTACCCTCCAACACCTTTGCTGTTCTTGGTGCGGTCGCGCTCCATGAAAGTAATTACATGTTGTGACACAGCAGCATTAGCGACACAATAGGAAATAGGTCATGAAAGGATGAATAGGATGTTGCGGAGAATCTTAATTTCTAGAATAGCCGTCCCAAGCATATCGCTGGTTGCCTTTACGGCTGATCTCAATGGCCGATGGGAACGCAAACTTATCAGTCCGACTATCCATTTCCCCTCAAGTTCTACCTCAAACCAATCTTTATTTGGTTCCGGGTGAAGCCCCTTTGGGGCGGCGCGTAATACCTTGACGGTGTCTGAGAATCCAATGCTTGATAAATACAGGGGAAAGAGAAAGCGCCACTATTTTGGATCTGCAGGCTTATCGCTCACCCCCTAGTTTATGGATATTTGGACATCCTAGATTTAGGGCTTGTCATCTCTGGTATTGCTAGTCCACAAGTACACAGCTCTTTTCGGGAAGTTTTCGATCCGCAAGAAATGAATGACAATTCAAGCAGTCAAAGAAGCTCGGCCCTTTCGAGGTGAACCATGAAGACGCTATTTTGTCGCTTCTGCGGGCGTTTAACACCCCATGCGAATATATTGCATTCAGCTATAGTTGCGCAAGTAACTCGGGAAACTATTTATGCTTGGATACGCAGAGACTTGGTACATGGAATTGAGCTGCCAAGTGGTCGGAGGTTGTTATGCATTGAGTCACTTATTAAATACAGAGGATAGGAGGGGGAACTCTCTTGGCAGATTAGCATGATCTAGAAATCAAAAGACTGTCCATGGATAGAGGTATGCGGGTTCCCGGAAGTTCCTGTTTGTGAGGCTACGCGACGTTGTTGCACCTGGAACAGGGCTGCTGGTTATCGCCGTGATAGGCACCTCTAACAACAGCAGCCCCTCAATGCTTTGTTCTGTTACAATAGGCGGGAGAAACAGCTCTGTGAAGGAACAGAAATTTGGGGGCGCATAGCGGCCGTCATCATACAAGTCCTGAAAAGAGCATAGGAGGTAGCGATGCGGGCATCGATTAGCGCGTTCTGGGGGCGGCTGATTCATTACCTCCAGCGCTCAAGACCAGGGTCTTCGATGGACAGTAAACTGGGATTTTATTGTGGACCGGAGATCGAGAAGAATCTTCGGCAAAGGGTAACTGCGGAGGATGAGCGGCGACTCGCATTAGGCGGAATAGCGCAGACAAACGAGAAATCTCAGGAGGTGCGCGGAGTCCAATGGCTTGATGAACTTTGGCGCGACCTACGTTACAGTGTACGCTCGTTGCGCAACGCACCGGATTTTTCGATTACAGCCATCCTCACCCTTGCAGTCGGCGTCGGCACTTTCATAATCACCTTCAGCATAGTCGACGGCATCCTCTATCGTCCAATGCCGTATCAAGAGCCTGATCGAATTGTGCGCATCATGGTCAAAGACCGAGAAACCGTCAGTCGGTCAACAATCATGCCAATTGAGGCTTTTAACCGCTTCCAGCGAGCCCAGTCGTTTGTGAAAGTCGCTGCCTACAACAGGGCTCATTTCATACCATCTCTCACGCTGACAGAGGGTCTATTTGCTGAAAGACTCCAAGCGGCACAAATCTCTGAAAGCTTTCTTCCGTTACTAGGAGTACAGCCATGTTGGGGGCGTGGTTTCCAGCAAGAAGATATCGACTCAGGGAGGCAGGTGGCAATTCTGTGTTTCGATCTGTGGCAGCGCAGCTTTGGTGCGGATAAATCCATCATCGGACGTACGATTACATTTGCAGAAGGTTCTCGCACAATCATTGGCATTATGCCCGCTAGTTTCCGTTTTCCTACGGAAACGCCTCAATATGACCCACAGATCCTTTTGCCAATGCCTAATCAATTAGAACTGCCCTTCTGTACGCTATTAGGACGTCTCAAACCAGGCGTTACACTTAGAACGGCGCAAGCGGAAGCAGAGGTGATCATAGGCCAGGTGCTCAAGAATCCGCGCAATGTAATTTGGATTGCTCAACTCCGGAGGATTGAGTATCTCGAACCCACGACTCTGCTGATGCTTTTGGGAGGCGTCCTCTTTTTGGTGATGATTGCTTGTGTAAATGTTGTTGGTCTGTTTACGGCACGCAATGTGAGTCGTCAACGGGAACTAGCGATCCGGTCCGCAATCGGCGCCGAATCGGGCCGTTTGCTCCGGCAGTTGATGACCGAGAGCATTTTTCTGTCAGCAATCGGTGGGCTTGTAGGTGTGATCCTCGCCTATGGGAGCTACCATCCACTCGTGGCTCAACTGCCGTCGTTCTATCGTCCGCTGGCCAAGGACCTTACAATTGATTTCAGGGCGCTACTCGTTTCCGCCGCCCTAACAGTCATAGCCGGAACCATCTTTGGCTTGGTATCCGCGTTAGAGGGGTGCTCGCCGAATTTGAGCGCGGGATTGAAGCCAGCTGAGAACCGGGTATTCAAATTGTGGGGTCGCTGTAAAGTTAGGGGGGCTTTATTGGCAGTGGAAGTAGCCCTCTCACTTGTACTGTTGACTGGTTCGGCATTGCTCCTGAACAGTTTCATTCGCTTGCTGAGAATCGATCTAGGTTTCGATCCCGCCAACGTAAGCGTCATACTTCCTATGCCCACAAGGATTACGGCCGAGAGAGATCTCGTGCGGTACCATGGTGAGGTGTTGGCACGGTTACGAACGATTCCAGGGATACGATCAGTCGCACTCGCAGAGACAGCGCCATTTTCCGGTGGGAGCGCCTCAGCCAAAGTCGCTGCTGAGGGGCGAGAAGAGACAATCCAAATTCGCCGGGTGACAGCAGGGTATTTTGACACGCTTTCCATCGCGTGCATGAGGGGCCGCCTATTTGTAGATGAAGACGCAAACGGGACCCCGGAAGTTGCCGTGATTAGCGAGAGCATGGCGCGACGCTTGCCAAATCAGAACGCTCTCGGCCAGCTGC
>Ga0315284_10003644_pt1 | contig 21911 bp, 19 predicted proteins | sample YL17G09_16_MG_FD_203696 | JGI IMG/M metagenome (GOLD analysis project Ga0315284, IMG submission 203696) | Sediment microbial communities from Yellowstone Lake, YNP, Wyoming, USA - YL17G09_16 | ecosystem: Environmental > Aquatic > Freshwater > Lake > Sediment | place: USA: Wyoming | collected... | reverse complement strand
AGAATCAGGTACAGTTATCAAGATAGCGCCAGTACTTGTTTTTGCTGTATACAAAGAAGAGGAAGCCTTTTCTATTGTTATCTTATAGAGTCCGGTTCCCTCGTATTCAGACGCCCATATTAGATCAAGCTCAAAGTATCCATCAGCCCATGCAGGATGCAGCACTTGCGGTCCAGTTGTTACAGACAACGGGCTTTCTATAATTGATGCACTTGCCTCTTTATATTCCCCGCTTGATCTATACAGCGTGGCTGTTACTGTTGCCCCATTTACTCCGATTCCTGATATATCACGATAAATCCCATAAACTATGCAAGTAGTAGGAGACGTAATTACCGCAGCATAATCATATGTTACTGACAATTCATCTATATCCGGAGTTGACACGGTCGGAACAGATGTCTCAAGCAACATATACATTTTAACTGTCGATACTACAGTAATAAGCGTTGTAAGATTTGTAATAATAGTTGCAATCGAATTGGTTTGAGCCACCGCACCATTACTCGTTGACCATGCCGCCCCATCCCACCACTTAAGAATACCGTCTACTTCTATCGCATAGGTTAATGTTGTCGATGCAGGCTTTGTTACTGTTTCAACAATCAAAGAAATGCTTTCACAAGTAAATCCACTTGTTTTAACCGATCCACTTAAATTATATTTTTGTCCAGTATATGTAATATTCAAACCATCAACATTAGATTGAGTGTTTGAATCGGTAAACAATATGCTTACCGAATATGTTGAACCAATCGTTAGCGTACTAATATGCGCATTAATGTCCGTCTTTGTGTTTGCCTGTGCATATACTCCACTGCTAGCAACCCACGCAGAGCCATTCCAATATTTACTATTTATTGTATATCTTGGTGTATTTGCTTCGGTTGTAGTGAATCCTGTTAAAGCTTGGATTGTTCCAATATCTGAATATGTAAATATAGGAAGATCGACATTGCTTGCACAATATGAGCTTTCTACAACAGTATAACCGGGAGTATAATTTGATGTAAATAAAACTGTAGAATAGCAAATTAAATCATTAATATAAAAATCTGATAGATCAGTTCCGGTAGCTCCAGTACCAATGTTAAACGTTCCTATGCTATTTGATCTTGTGCCAGTTGAAGAAATAGTGCTTCCAAACTGTATTCCGTCAATAAATGTTTTTGTTGATCCAGATGTCAAATCATAACAAATACAAAATTCATATTCGGTTCCAGATGTTGGGTTCCAAAAACCTAAGTCTGTTCCAATTAACAACGCCCCGGTTGAAGAATACATATATATACGCAAATGACCAGTAGAATCATGATAAAAATTAAATTTATTATTTACAGATACGGCTGATTCTGCAATTCCGAAAAAAAATCTGTTAGCTGCCGGTGTCGTAGAATAATTGGGAGTATATTTTAATCTAATTGTTCCAGTTTGTACTAATGATGTTATGTTCGCGGCAGGATATGATACAAACTTAAGTCCACCTCCAGTTAATACTAATTTCCCAGCAGAAACAGTTGGAGACCCTGTTCCGGTTCCAGTTAAACTACCGCTTCCCCATGAACCATTAATATCTGTTGTATATGTTGCCCCGAATGTTGCATTCGCCGGACGTTGGTCTTTCTGTTGTACTTTACCGCCAGAAAATTCTGCCTTCGCCGCATCAAATGTGAATCCAGAACTAGAAGTGAATGGCTGATTAAATACTTGCCCTGTATTGTTGGTTAGCGTTAATTGCGCCTTACCTCCAATAAGTTCAGTATTGGTTAAAGTATAATTGCTAGGAGAATCACTAAAAGGATAAGTAATAATCATTCAACACCTCAGATTTTGTAACATTGATAAACATTGCCACCAATAGATTCGCAGTCTTTGACAATAACTTTTCCAGAACAACCCATCACGGTACATGCTGCAAAAAACATCACAACTAACAATAATAAATATTTCATAATACCCCCTATTCCATTATTTGAGACAATGCATCCCTTAATGCTATTGCATTCGCTTCTGTTGTCAACGTCTCGGTGTGCCACATCCCTGTTGGTGTCATAAATGACACATACCATGTATTAGCAAGCTTTGTATCCTTCTTTACGGGGAACAATATTTTGATCCATGAGCTTGTGAATTTTGTTCCATTTACTTCTATTGTCGCCATTATTTGCCGCCTATACAATACACATCGCAATCAACCGTTGTTAAATCCGACCCGTCACTTGGTTTTGTGGCATACAGCGTAAACGCCGTTGTGCTCGTTGGGTTCAATTGGCACCTAACATCTTTCGTTGTACCAATTGCATTTGCAAAACATCTTGGCGTTGTCGTGAATATCCCACTAGTCACTGTTACTGCGCATGCGCCGCTTGAAATATTACCGATTGCAGAAATCCAAGTCCCATCCTGTGAAGTTATTGATGATCCAGAATCACAATTAAGCGTTGCGCTATTAATGCGTAAACCACCATTTGAAGATGTGGTAACCATGTTCAAAATGTTAGGCATCGGAAGTTGATTAGATATATAGAACATATCCCAATCAATTGGGCCATAAAGATTAGTCTGCCCCCCTGTATCGACTGCTAATCTAATATCATATTGTTTTTGTGCAAAAGATGTTATTTTGTCCGTGGTACAAATTACTAACGAAGAAGAAGCGGCAGCACCGGAAGCTTGCCAATATTGAGAATGTTGATTAGTAATAGCGACACCATCAGAAAATAATTTTGCAAAAGCTGTTTTATTCGCTGTTTGATTCATAAGATAATTTGCCTGCGCACAAATAAAAATTGTTCCTAATCTTGTAGGAGTAAATTTAATTCCCGGTTGATTACCAGTACCGTCTGCAACGCTTGTTATTGTTGGCCAATTAGTCGATCGGGTGGTGTCAAATGAAAAATTGCAGGTTGCATCACCAGTTGGTAAATCATATGTTGCGTTAGTATTTAACCAACTACCACAGATAACATCATGCGACGCACGCCCGATTTGTGTCATTGTCTCATTCGTTACCGCGAGTTCTGAACCTGAGGGGACATAGAGAACATTTATTTCAAAGTTCTGTACCGTTTGTTGATTGTCTATTCTACAATTATTTGTTGATCCAGAACGATATGCCTGAATAATAAATGTTTTAGCAGCAAATGATGATGTATATGAAAATTTTCCAATTAAAGTCGGAACACTTTCATATGAAATACTTGTTAGTGTTGCCTTCCCACTTTTTGTTGTACCATCGCTAATTGTAAAATAACAAGTATCGCTAGAACTAACAACTTGAAATGCTCCCGTAGCGAACACATAATAATCACCGCTTTTACCAGCTCCGGTTGTCACCGCTGGTTGATATCCAGTACCGGTTCCTGTTGCGCTTCCAGATAGTGCTACAGTGCTACAGTCTGCGTCTGTTGCAAAATCAGTAAAAGATCCGGCTGTACTTGTCCATTCACAACTAGCTTTTCCAGTAAATTTTGCTCCAGCAAAATTGTATGCCTGACTTACCTGAGTAAGATTCGTTGCCAATCCTATATATAGATCGTCCAGGTATCCTATTGCGCCGTCTGCGCTTGATATAATCTGAAATCTTACTGTAGTCCCGTCGCTATCAGGAACAAAATTAATATCAACCATTTGATATGATGTATATGCTGTCAAAGTATATGTTGCTAATACGTCGTTGTCTTCATCGATTATATTGATAGCATAATTTGCATCGAATCCTTTTAACCATACACGAGCGAGACAATGCTTTTCACGCATATATGCTGGTAATGTAAATTGTGAAGTTTCAAAATATTGTGATGTATTGCTTGCATCAAATGAACATGCGCGCTTTCCGTCTGCTACGTTTGCTGCTGTTGATGTAGTTGTAAATGTCCCGCCGCTATTTGTCCATTTCGATGTTCCGTTTTCACAGCCACCATTTGTGTTATCCTTCATATTCAGGAATTGATATAATTGTCTATCCGCATCGGGTAGCGGTGAGGCAAGTATTAACGATGTAAAAATTAAAAGTATTGATAATAACTTCATTCTTTCCCCCTTACATTATAAACCAATCTGTACCATTTGTTACGATATTTATTTTGTCATACAATCCAGTGAAATAATACACCGTGTCACCATTAAGTTGATTTCCACCAACTGTTGACACCTTGCATTCATTTGCAGCGCCAGTACAAATCAATGTCAGCATTCTTCCGCTATTACTTGTCGTGGTATAAAGCGTAATATTCACAGTTGCGCTGGATCCATCTAATAAAATAACGTCATCACTCGTGGTTGCTGTATAATCTGCTGTTTTTGTTACTACAGATCGAATTCTGTCTTGTTTACCTGAAAATGTATTCCAATCCGTACTACTAAGATACCCAGACTGTGCAGTTGCCGCCTGTTTAACCTCAACGGTTGTTCCGCTTCCGATTACTGCGCCAGTTCCGCCAGTTATTGTTAAAATAGAGCTTGTCGCTTCGGTTAGATTTCCCTTAGTAACCGGAGGCTCATAGTCTGTTCCACTTGACGCAGTTGAAGGTGTTGCAACGCCAGCAGCTACCGATATTTTCAATAATCCGGTTGTTAGTGCTCCCAAATTTACTTCAGCACTTAATCCACCTTCTGCTGTTGCTGTCAGATATGATGCGCCTGACGGTGCCTTCCCGTTAAATGTAGACCAATCTGTTGAGCTTAGATAGCCCGATGTTCCAGAACCAGATTGCGCAACAGTAATTGTAGTGCCAGAGCCGATAACAGCTCCTGTTCCGCTTCCAATCGTCAACACAGAGCTTGTAGTTTCAGTTAAGTTTCCAAACGATAATGCGCCTTGTTTACCGTTGAAAGTTCCCCAGTCTGTTGAACTAAGATACCCAGACTGTGCTGCCCCTGCCTGTTTAACTTCGATTGTAGTTCCTGTTCCAATTACAGCATTTGTACCGCTAGAAATCGTCAATACGCTTGATGTAGTTTCAGACAGATTCCCTTTAGTTAATGCTGGTTCTTTAGCATTAAATGTTGTCCAATCCGTTCCAGATAATGCCCCTGTAACACCACTTGATGCTAATCCAAGGCTCAACGCCTGTGCAAGTATCGATAAACCATTTGCTGTTGAAATTGTTACCGCTGCATGTCGCGCCGAAGTGTTTAATGCAATATCAGAATGTACATACGTTCCTTCATGTGTTGATACAGCAGCACTACCAGTATCAGAATTGGTTAATTGAACCTTTTTGTCTGTAGTTCCAGTTATTGCCTTTGTAAGTCCAGTTGATACGGTTAATTCGTCATCGAGATATCCCGCAACAGTATCAGCAGCGTTTGTGAACATTTTACCATATCCGCCACCAACACTCTGCAATACCCAAACTAATCCAGTTGCATCATAGCTCCATATTGCATCTGTATCCAATTGAATTACAACGTCACCATCGTTAGGAACTAATGCAAGACGCGCCGTTGCATCTGCTACCTTTTTTATACCAGCCCCACTACCGCCAACTGGCCATTTATACTCTGCCATGTTAGCCCCCAATCTGCTTGCTTGTTAATTTTACATTAAGCGTTCCGCTTCCACTAGTTCTGTCATAATAAACGCGTATTTTGCTATATGGGAACTGGTTTATATTGATTAAGAGGTTCCCGGGTGTTCCGGTAACTGCAATAGGAACTCCGAAATCTAAATCTGTATATGTAATCCCATCATTTGATCCTTGTACAAGCAATTCGCCAACAGGAGCAGTCCCCGACCATGTGGCTTGCATTCCAATGTTGTCAGTAAACAGCACATCGCTTACCGTTCCGGTGATATCTCCGCTCATGTCTCCTGCGCTAATACTTGAAAACCCATCAATTACATTCTTTCTTCCCATTTTACCCCCCTTGTCGGTTAAAGGTTGTTGCCTTTAGGTATTGCTCCTACTGGCTATTTGTTGAGAACGACTCGAACTTTGACTAGCTAATGTAAACTTTGCATTGCTCATCCTGTTGGTTTCCTGTTGCTGTTGTATGTCCATTTGTGCGCCTTTCATATGACCGAATTGAAGATCAACAATGTGTGAAAAACTTCTATCAATTGGAGCATCCATAAGCATAGATAATTTAAGACGTTTTTTGAAATTTAATGGTTTCATCTTTTTTTCTGTTGCAGTATCAATAATCTGTTGCTGTATTCTTTTCAGTGTCTCCGGATATATCGCCCTAACGGCTTCAATTTTATCTCGTGTCAATGTATCATCTTCATAATCATGTAATATACTGAACGGATCTTCTAGCGCATGCAATTTACGCTCAAATGCTGCTATCTCTGAATCAGAAGCTTTCCATTTCGTCTGATGTAGCGGATTATCAAAATAAGGATTCTTTGGAACGGCTCCGCGTAAATAACCAATCATATTTTGCATTTTAATTCTGAATTCTTGAGATATTCCAGGAGCTCCGGTTGCAGCTAAATAATCCGACAAATCATTTATCGGTTTATTATTTACAAAATTCATTTCAACTTCTTCAAGCTTTTTATCTATGTCTTGAAGCATTTCTTCTTTGTTTTTACCATCACTTTTTTGTAATAACCTGCGCATTGCTTCAAGCGGTAATGTTTCACGTGAAACACCGGATTTACCTTCAATAAAACGTGAAGCAAGTCCTATTTTATTTGCTTGCTTTTTCATCATTCCAGATACACGCATTAATCCATCATTAGACATAATTGAATAAACAGTCGATGCACCATATTTCTCGCCGAGCTTCTTTGCCGCAAGCGTTGTTAGTCCCAACATTCCGATATTTTTCAATTCTGATATTTTATCAAGATTTTCTGCAAATGCCTGTAACACTTCACCGCCTATAATTGTATCAGTCAAACCGATAAATTTATTACCGACTTTACCAGCAAGTCTTTTTTCAAGAGCCAATCCTGCGTTTAATGATGCTCGATATTCCTTTTTTGCCTGCATAAATGTATCAAATAGGCCGGGGTCTTTTAACTTTGATGCAGCTAATTCCATCTTATTTTCAATTTCTTTATTGATAATACCGTATATTTGACGATACATTTCTTTTTTATCGTTATCAGCGCCTTTATATCCAATATTGAAATCACTTTTAAGCTTCTGCGCATCTGCAAACGATATCGGTTGATCTCCATACATTCTTAGATTTTCAACACGTTTGCTGAATTCATTTGATATCTCCGGAAAAGCTTTGTTTGCAGTGTATTTATCTCCGAGAGACATTTCAACAACATCTGCAAGCTCATTAGGATTAAATACTTTCATTCCTTTATCATCGACAACTTTAATTACATTACCAATTTTACTACCAGCATTATCAAATACGTTAGATACTTTTCCGTGTATATTCTCGATAGAATCACCAAGCTTTATAACTTTTTCACCATTGCTTGTTACTGTTTGCCCAAGCGTATCTGCAAATTGCGCAGCTAAATCTTCGCCTTTTCTTGCAAATTTATTCATCTGATTAATATCAGACTTGTAAAATCCTAATGCTTTCTCGGCTGACCACGTTCTTATTTTGTCACCAAGCGTTCTATTTCCTGTCACCTCTATTGAACTACTTAATTTAGGTGCAAATGCTTTTAATCCTTTTATTCCTGACAATCCAGTACCAAGTACGGCGCCAAGTGCTCCATTCATCAATATTGCTTCAGACGCAGTATCAAAACGCTTTCCTTCGTCTGCCAATGCTGTTTCAGTTATTGTTTGTGGCAATCCTTGAACTTCTGCCTCAACTCCCATTCTTGATGCATTTTTTATAATATTTGATGTTATTTTACTCGCTATTCTTTTACTTCCAGCTTCAATTCCTACTTTTTCAAGTCCTTTTGCTAATATTGACGATGCGGCGCGCCCGGCAACAGACGATGCTTTAAATAGTGGCCCGCCATAAAGAAAGCTTCCACCAAAACCTGCAATACCGCTTGCGATATTTGCGGCAGAATGATCTTTCTTAAGAGCTTCCCATTTTGCTACTTCAAGCGGGTCTCCTTTTTTCTCTGCTACTATTTCAGGTAATCCAAGCAAGAATTGATTACTAAATTGTCCAAGAGCTACTTTTGTTGTTCCGCGTAATCCTTTATTTTCTTCGACATAATTTCGAATAGTTTGTTGAGAAGGTGTTTCAATTGAATATCCCTGATCTATTGCATCTTTAATATCTTTAGAAGATACAGAAACAGTTTCTTTTGTCGTCGGATCAATAACGTTAATTTGTTCATTCTTTTTAAATGCATAGTTTCCAGACTTTACAGCGTCATCGATCTGGCTTTCTGGAATATTTGCAGGTTGTTTTGTCTGAACATCATATAATGTTGCCATTATTTAACTGGCCTTCCTGTTTGTATTTGTTTTTGTTCTTTTAATAATCCACGTTTTGTTAGTGTCGGAAATCCTTTGTCATCCGCTGTTTTAATTGTTTCTATCAATCTTTTCTTTTTTAATGCTATTGTTTCCGGTGTATCTCCCTTGCTTGGAGTAAGTGAATCAACTATTTTATCAACCTGTTCTCCTCCTTTTGGGAACTTTTGTGCAACATCAGCAAGCAATAATCTAACTGCCGTTTTATTCATTTCTTTTTGTCTTGTCTTTTCAAGTGGGCTTGTTAAATAACTTTTTTCTTCTTTGATACGTGCAAAATCACTAAAAATAGTATCAACTTGTTGTTCTTTGCTTTTCATTGATTGTAAACGTCCATACTCTTCTGTTGCTTGTTCTCGTTCTTTTTCATCCTGTATTGTATCAATGCCGCGGGCTATGTCTCCGGTTCCTTTTGCTTTTAATTCATTAAGCATAGATGCTTTAAATTGCATATTCATCATAATTCGCTGCTGTTCAAGTTGTGCTGATGCATCCATTGCTTTTTGACGTGCTTCAATGCTGTTTGTTTTAAGCGCATATTTGTTAAGCTCAAGTTGTGCTTTTTGCAGATATAAATCTTTTGTCATTGCCATTGCAGCGCGTTCGTTACCGAACTTATTAAGCATATCGCTATAAACTCCGCGTGCTGCTTCATATTTTTTTCCTTGTATCGTAATCTGATCTCTTTGGTCTTGAATATCACGATCAATTGCATTGTTCATTATTTGTAATGCTGAATTCTCTTTACCAGTCAATCCGGATCCGATTCCACCAATTACAAGCGCAAGGCTTGCCATAATCTTTTGACCTGTTCCCATTTTACCCCATAGACGACCTGAATCGACTTTCATTCCTTCATATTGACGTTTAATTTCATCGGCAGATTGGATGTGTTTGTCGAGTTGTTCGTTTTGGAAATCAACAGTTTTCTGTTGCTCCTCTGCGATTGTTCCAAGCTTTGATATTGCACCTGCCGCAACGCCAGCTTCTCTGTCTCCCTGTTCATATCCAGACAATGCAGCTTGACTTCTCATTTTGTAAAGCTCATCTAAAGCTTGCATGTCTTTAAGTTTTCCAGATTCGAGCATTTTTACATATTCATCTTTTTGATCGCCAGTTTCTAGTTGTGGCTCTTCTGTTTGAATCATTGGCATAGAAGCTTTTTGTATGTTCTGTGCTTCAACTGGATTAAATGGAGTAATTCCTTGTGCTGTCTGCTGAATATTTTGTGGTAATGTTTCCAAGTTAGCCATTTCGCTATATTTCGGAAGTTTAGACAATGCGTCTAGCGTTTCTTGGCTTACATTTGGTATTTTACTATATTGATCCAATGAATAATCTGTTAGAGCCATTTCATCCCCCTATGCATAGTTACCATAGTTTGTATAAGAACCGCCAGCCATTCCACCGGATCCGGCAGCCGCTCCTGCTCCTCCTGCAAACAATCCAGCTCCCATTCCAGCACTTAATCCAGTAATTGCCCCGCCAATCAGGGCTGATGCCAATTGAGACTTACCAGCTTGAGCCTGTTGTTTACGCGCCGTTTCAGCTTGGCTCATTCCAGTCAACATCTGTGTTCTTAATGCAGCCTCCTGAAGCATGGCTTGCCTCTGTTGCTCATCCAAGGCATTCAAGGCTTGTATTGCCTGTCCCTGTTGCCCAAGCAATCCTAGGCGTTCCTGTGCGCCAACCTGTGCGGCCTGTCCAGTAATTCCGGCCATTCCGCTAGACATTGCCCTACCAGCAGCAGACGGTGACATCCCGCGTTGTGATGCCATTTGAGCTGCCAAACTTTGAACACCTTGTTCTCGGGCAAATTGTGAAGCTTGCTGTTTATAGTTTTGTAAAGATGTCAAATAATCTGACATCTGACCGCGTGTCTGTTGATAGTATGGATTAATTGCCTGATAGTTTAATGGCATATTGCCAGTCATTAACGCGCCAGAATCCATTTCTCGTTGTAGAGTCTGGCTATACATTTGTTCAGGTGTTAAACTAACCGTTGATCCGCGTCCATAAATATCACCGCCCAATACTGGCATATTAAACCCTCCTACTTGCTTTAATTTTATAAGTACCTTTTTTCAATCCAACCAATAACGTAATATTCGATATTTCAAGGCTGTTTCCATTTGATCCAGTTGGTGTGTCATATATAGTAAATTGGATTGATTCGCATTTCTGCTTTTTAAGACCTACCAAGAATTGCCACAATGTTGATGAATCAGTCTGAGTATATGTAAATGTGTCAATAATTGTAGGATCATAATCATATGCTACCTGAACAACTATCGAATGATTTGCATCAAATTTGCCAATGAATAATGCTTTATAAATGCGTTGATATCCCTGTACGGCATTTAATTTTATCCAGCTTGTTTTTGCTTTAAGTGTATATTTAACGGAATCATCCTTATAAATTGTGATATCTTCTTTATAAACAATTCCACTTTCGTTTAGCATGTAATAATCGCCATTATGCACAATAGAATCAATCATACTTTGAGCATAGAACGTACTCCAACGATTAGTATAATAATCGAATACAAGCGTATAATAGTTATTAGTTGTAAATCTCACTTGATTTAGTTTATCGCATAACTGTGCTGATGTTATCACATAGCTATTATATGCTTCTACATCTGCGCCAATATATTTAACTGCCAAGTTACGCTCTACAATGTAAATACCTTTTGCGCTTTTGAACATAATCCCTGTCGGCATAAGCGCAACACTATTTGGATCGGTACATCCGACATCCGACATAATCAATTGTGGCATTATGAAGTTCTGGCCTTGCGCCATTGCGTTTAATCCATCGCCTGCCGTGAAATAAACCACATTCTTTTTAAATATAAGCAGCTTATCATCTAGGCTTGCCAGTGCTGTAATCTCGCCGCCAAACGGATCAACGCGTATTTCAAAGGTTTCGTTAAATCCGATTGATTCGCCTAGTGAAAATTCTTTTGAGTATTGAATTAACGTTGGATCTTCGGTACCAGATACAAACAACCTATTTTGATGCGTTTCAATAATGCTGCCATTTAATGGAACAATATTCTCAATGATTCCACCTGTAGTATAAAGCATTTCGTTCTTTTGAAGGTCTGTATCACTAAGTTTATCAACACAAACAACGCTATTCTTTGTTACATCGTTTGCAATTGTGGCACACCTATAGAATACAGAACCGTTTCCGGCTGTTCTATAAAGCTCAATGCTTATATTATCTCTTGGTGATTTTCTAAGCGTCAATCTATTGCAATGTATGGCTAATTGAAAACTGTCAGCACTATCTGTTGTCAAATCTGTAACCAACACATTAGAAGGTGAACTTCTGTGTATCTGATTGTTATTATCTATCCAAGTATATATGGCTACATGCTGATATATTGCTGCCGTGAATGCTGTTCCTGTTGTATCTTTTGCCCACTGGCTATTTGTAGCAACTCCAGTTGCCGTATTTGTAATTGATACTTCTCCGGTTGCATAACTTTCTACAGCCGTGAAGTCAGCACTTGCCGCCGCATTGATCGCTGTCACAGTAGCGTCAATAATCGTCTTATTGTTATAATATGATGGATCTATTGATACCTTAATAAGCGTCCAACTTCCTGTCGTGGTTGGAGTAAACAAAGCATCATACGATGCACCGAAACCATACCAAACCTTGTACTTTGTTGCATCGCCTGCTGAATAAAGTGTGAAATATTGACCGTGATAGATATAATCGCTGCATATTACTACAGTTCTACTTTCTTTTACAACGGGAGAACCTTTTGGATATGTGGTTATTAATCCGATAATTGTAGAAAAATCATTAATCGTCGGATACACATTATAACCGGATTCAAATACACTTACTCCATCATATTCTTGTAACGATCCGCCCGATAAAAATAGATTCTTTCCAAGCTTGGCAGAATCATACAAATTGTTAGTTATGAAATCCAATGTATATTTAACTATTCCATTGTTTGAAAATATTACTCCATTTTGATTTATTAACGAGCCAAGCTCTGTTAACGCACAATTATATATTCCAGTGCTTTTCAATACTAAGCCTGTTAAGTCGGATGTTATCCAAGATACGTTCCTTATTCCAGCATGCAACGATGCTATCTTTGTTAATATTGATCCGTCATCTTTGATTAAATAATATGTAGGCTGTTGATATACGTTTCCAACCGAATAAGTCAAACCAGTCCTTATATTATCATCGCTATATTGAACAATAACGCACTTGTTTCCATAGATAGTCTTCATTTCGCTTGCCAACACAACAGAATTCATTATGGTAGCAGGAGTTCCGGCGCTTCCGGTGATATCTATTGTATTTTTTACAACGTATGATGTAGTTTTTAATGCGGACGATATTCCAGACTTTTCATAAATGAATGTTAATGAGTTTCCGGTATCAGTATTAATCGCTGTCAAACGATATACTGGCATATTAACGTCAGAATCAAATATGGCAGGTGCAAATACGCTTGTTAAGTCTTCCAATAAGCAGAAACAACCTAACCCACCAGCTCCTGTATAATCATAATAGAACACGAAAATATAATAATGTGATGAATAACTGAGTACATATACTTTGTTCAGATAATCATTATTAACTGTTACCGTTACTTCGGCGGGGGATGTTACCTCGACACCGCTTGCATTCATGTAGAATACTTTTATTGTTGCTGCCGCAGAATGTGCTATCGTGCAATATTCTGTTCCACTAATTACTGTTTTAAATATTTCAAATGACAATAATCCAGCGGGAGTTTTCAATGTAGTTGCACTTGCAAAAGATATCGGACTTGTTATGTCTATTCTTCTATATTTAATCGCAGGAGTGCCGCCGTCAATGTATAAAACATAAATATAATTACCCATTGAACAAAGCCTTAGATTTCTCACATATGCACTGGTTGATATTTCACAATTAAATAATATATTTGTACCTGTTGTTTCATCAATTACATTGCATTTTATTGCTGTATATGCAGTTGCAGTATTTGAATCCGATTCGCACCATGCAATTACAGTTACATTTCCATTTGATGCTATTTGTGGCTCTTCGTGATATTTAGAACTGTTAATAATATCACTCTTTGTTATTCCACATGAAAATAGATTACCTTTGTTAATCCAGCTTGTCTGTGATTCGAGATAAGAATAAATATTGCTTCCGTCTACTAGATGTAACTCATTATTGTAATCTGCCAATGCCTTACCAAGTGAAACATGAGACGATGAATTGAAAATATCATTTGATAGTTTTGTTGATCCGCCTCTTTTTGTAATGGCCCTAAGCTTAGAAAATGTTCCATTCTCAAGCTCGATTAACTTTGCAGGTACAGTTAACTTATCGTCTGTCTTTGTGTCTAGTCCATCACTAAAATCTATTGATACTGGTTGTTTATCTAGTGGCATTTAAAACACCCATAAATCAATTGTAGCATTAGAAGTCGATTTTAAAAACACAGTAGTATCCGGCAATATATTATTTTCAGTATCTTCCCAAACATCAACGTTCGCATATTTACGCGTTACGATCCATCCACTTGGTTTTTTGCCTAGCTTTGTTGATACGTTTGTTCCAGTTGTAACAATATTGATTCCAGTCAACAATGCACCGTCAACTATCTTTCGACCTGCAATATCTCCAAATACAAGATCGCAGTTGTCTTGTACTCGATTAAGGTCTACATCTCCGCTGTTTATCTTTCTAAATATTAACACTTACCACCAACCATAAGGTGCGGATTGATAACTATTTTGTTGTGCGTCACTGATTCGCTCTGTCTTTCCATAATCTCGCTCCGCTGCTGCATCCTCTAGTCGCTTCTTAATAATCATCTTCTGTTGAGTTAATTGTGACGCGTCGCTTTCTTCTTTTGTTAATGCTTTGATTGCTGCATCGATTATAATATAGTCGCGATAATCTTCTAATAGACCCTCAATTACATCAGAGTCGCTTACAAATGGAGTATATCTCGGCGCATACCACATTTGATATGTTCCCGCTGCCATATCATCAGGCTGCATCATACACTTGCCAGCCATAAGACGATACTTAACCTGCGCGAAGCGATAGAACGGAAACCTTCGAACATTGATAAAGTTACGTTCTTGGAACATGTACGGGGAAACAGTCGCCCATTTCCCCATACTGTCCACCTGTACATCAAGACCTAAAAGCTTATAGAAGTCGTCTGGCAATAAAAAGTAATTGTTCGGAGAAGCTACAACCTTTGAAACAGAAATACCAAAATACTCTGGATGCGCTTCTAACAGCAAGTCGTACAACTCGCCTAACGATCCATTCAAGTATGTTGTCCATTCAGCGTTAGAAATGAAAAGGTTATTCTCCATATCACTTCGACGCTGTGCCTCAATACGTAGGTTCGCCAAACTAATAGCCATTTATTCCCCCTCGTACTCCTCTTCCTCTTCGCCTTCCATCATGTCTTTTTCATCATCACATAGATAATGAAATTCTTTCATGGCTTCTGCGAACTTCTCGGCATCATTTGCCTTGATCGCTGCTAACATTTTAGACGATGCGGCAAGTTGTCCGGCTTTGAATTCAGCTTCAGACATTCCTTCATCATGCTCTTTCATGCCAGCAACAATAACGGCTCCGATGCCTTTGCCTTTACCAATCATAGGCAACATATTATTCGCCCTTCCCTAGAACAGAAGACTTTCTGAACAGTCCCCACATCAAAAGAACTACACCGGATGCAGGATCCGCAGCAGATCCAGCGGCGTTGTAACATTTAATCTTGAGTACTCCGCTTTGAATATTTGTCTGGATTGAAAGGTCGTCAATCTGTACGTCAACGATGCCGGAACATGTCGTACCGACAAATCCGTATCCACCGCTCAGCATTCGATTGTATCCTTCATCCAATGTGATTGTATATGCGCCCTGTGCATCTCTAACAATAGACTTACAACTTCCTTTAATAGTTCCAACAGCGCCAGTTGTTCCAACAACGAAATTGTATTCAAGGTACACTACTTCTTTCTGAAGAGTGAAAACGCCTTGATCGTAATTTCTTCCACCAATAGTCATTTATTTGTCCTCCTAATTAAGAGAAAAGGGAGGCCGAAGCCTCCCAACAGATTAATTAAAAACTAATAACCGCATTAAAACCGGGGGCTTTACAAGCTAAGTTTCCATAGCTTACCCAACGCATTTCCATGCCGTCAGCCGCTGCCTGACGAAGGCTTGTTACGCCGTCAAGGTCAAACAATCGAACAGCTTTTCCAAGAGACTCAAGAGACCAAGTATCAAGCTGCAACATGTAAGCTTTTCCATAAGGACAGTTACGATCCGGCACGACTTTGATTGGCCCATTGGCTCCGTGAATCAGAATACCAACGAAATTAACACTGGCATTAACTGACATATCGACATAGTGAATTTTTGAACCCAAAGATTTCTCAAGTGAAGCATAACGAAGAGGGTTCATGAAAACGTAATCAGGCATTCCGCCTTCTCGGCTTACATATGCACTGGTATCAATCAAGGACTCTTCTATACTAACTCCCGAAGCGCTGTAGGCATACCCATAGAGCCTACTATCAATAGAGCGGTTGATACCAAAGAAACTATCGGATCCGCCCGGGGCAGATGCAGGAATCCAACCATCAAGGCCAGTTAATTTAAGGCGAGTAGGAGTCGCGCTGTTTTGTCTGTCGCCAGCCGCAAAAAGTGTATCTGCATTAGCGATTGTAGGAATACCATTCGTTGCATCGTCAATAGCATAACCAAAAGTCAACACGCCAGTTGAACGGTTAATCTTTGTGATAATCAAACCATTACCGCTGGATCCGCGAGCTCTAAGAACGTGTCCGGATACGGAAGCGGCAACGTCTAATTCCATTCCAACTTCAAAGTTTGTAACATCATTGATTGAAAGAAGGGTAATTGTTGACGATCCAGCTACCGTATTGTTAATCGTTCCGATATCGCCATATCCACTTTTGTACATGGAAATGCTGATCGATCGAGCAAGAGCATGAGCCGCTGTATCCATTACAACACGAGCTGCTGGTAAAAAGGCTCCAACGTTGTTCTGAGATGCAAGCAATACTTCACTCGATAGATAAGCAATTGAATAATCGCTAGCGCGAGTAAGTAAGAACTCATTACTTAGCGGAGAAGTAGCAGCTCCTCGTGTCTGTGCATTAGCGAACGTTGCGCTACGGCCCTGGGGATCGCCATAAATCAACGGAATTGGTTTGTACTTACCTTCGAAGTCTTCTTTCTTAGGACAAAGAGCATAGAAAGGATTTCGAGGATAGGTCAAGTTCTCGACGGTTTGTCCGTCATAAAGTTCCTTTAGAATATTAAAATTGCTAGTAGAGAGAGTCATTGTTTACTCCTTAAAAAGATGTATTCTTCGCAGTCGCTCCATGCTTCTTAAGCAAGTATTCCATCCTTGCATCAATATTATTGATTTCTTTAGGAATTATTGGCTGCGAAGTTGTGCTGGCATTTGTCAGCGTTTGTGTATTTGGAAGTTCTTTTTTGTCAGTGGAACTTTCTTCGATATGCTCACCAAATAATTTCTTAAACTTTTTGTTGCCAGATACTTTCTTCAATTCTGATTCATAATAATCTTCTACACTTTTACATGCTTCGTCTAGTTCTAACATTTCATTGTTATTCTTATAATAAGCACTCATCACATCAATAACAGCATCAACTGCATTGTACGTATTTATGAATTCGTACTTTTCAGCGTTACCTTTGATGTGCTGCGATACTTCATATTTTAGAGCATCGATATTACGTTTGTCTGACTCTTCACGATCTCGATTCTCTCGCTCTTCTTTCCACTTCTTAATCTCTGCAAGCTCTTGTTGAACTGTTTTGATTTGATGCTCTGGTTGTTTTTCGTACTCTTCACTAAGCCCTGCTTTAATAACGTCATCATATGTGATACCCAAAGTTTCTAATAGTTTCTTTGGGTTCTTTTTGCCTTCATTAATACCATTGAACCGTGACTCATAGTCTGCCAGTTTCTTCTGTGCTGATTCATAATCCGCCATTAAACGTTTGTTGCTTGACTCTAGCATGCGTTGCCGCTTGCTGATTGCTGCGATACGAGCGGACACGTCATCTTGTGGTGCTTCTGTTTTAGGTTGTTCGTCTTTCGGTACCTGTTGTGATACTGGTTCTTTTGTAGCCATTACTTCTTGTGTAATTGTGGCAGCTTCTACGTTTGTTGGTCTTTCTGTTACGGTTACTGTTTGTTCTGTCATTTTAAATTCCTTTTCTTAAATTGGTTGTTGTGGAACATTCGGTAATAATTCTGTTCTTTGAGGTAATTGCGGCAATGCTGTCGGCTGTGGTGCCATTGCCTGTTGCTGCGCCATTAATTGCTGTTGTGCCATATTCTGTAATTCTTTTATGTCTTCATAGAATCTGCGCAGTAATTCTAATCTCTCTTCAGGAACGCTTTGTGTCTTTGCACGCAGGTATGCATTCTGAATCATTGTCTCTGCTAATTGAAGATTGAAATACGGTTCGGGCGGATTATATTGATTGTCTTCTAACATAAGCTCAATATATTGATTAATTATCTCTTTTGAAGATGTATACATCGACGTGTAATTATCCAGATCGGGGAAGTCCAACAGAGATAACGCATCTTCTTTACCAATGAACCCAGCCTGAATAAGCTCTTGTATCTGTTGTAATCGACCCGCAGGAGTTGTAGGAAGCATGGATGTTGGAAAAGCTCGGATAACATATTCATCCTCTTCCATGTTCACATCTTTCCACTTAATTGTGTCAATGAACCGTTTATTCGATGCTTTCACAGATACACTTTTGTCTGTCTCGTAAATATCTTTCATCAAGTCGATACAAATATTAGCGGCATTGATATAGAACTTTTCGTATTTCTTTTGAAGCGTTGAGAATCTCTCGCTTTCGATATCTTGATATTCACGAAGAGCAACGCCTGCATTAAGTCCGGCTGGCTTTTGTGATGTAGCAGATAGCAATGATATACCTGTAATTTCAAACGCTTTGCGATAAAGATAATCTAAATGCTGATACATTTCAGGAGGGAACGCCATTGATGTGCTAAACTCTGGCTTAGTTCCTGAATATTTAACTATTCCGCCTACGTTATTATCGATGTGTGCTGATATTACTTTAGAACTGTTTTCAACAAATACACGCGGAACACACGATAAATGTTGACCAATTTGAATAGTCCGACACATCTTATTGATTTCCATTTGAATCGGATAGATTTCCTCTACCAATGATTGCCCATAAAAACCAACTGTTCTGTCTGTCCATTTCATGAACACAAATGGGAAATATTCTTTTGTGTATTGTTCAGACACTAGATTTCCAGTATCAACGCATATAACGTGCTTGCCGTCCTTGGCATTCTCACCCGATCTTAGATGCCACGCTTCAACTACACCAACTCTATCGGAATAAGTTAATCCGTCTTGGATAGTAGCACTTCCGGCTGTATTAATAATTTTTGCTTTGTCTGGAAACATATCCAGTAATGTTTCACGATCAATGAACTTTGTCTGATATAAAGTCTTAGGATTGCCGTACAATCCTTCGGCATAATCAACTTTAATCTCAAATGGCATTATCTTCTCACATTTAATTTTGCCATTGCAGATATAGAACTTCAATACTCCGATATCGAGTATGCATGAATCGCGAAACGATTGGATCCCAAGCTCATAAACCTTTGCTTCATCAAACAATCCATCGATAAACTTTGTGAGCTTCTTTGCTCGCTGTTGCTTAGACCAATCACCATTTGTAGTTAAAAATGTGACACGCGGATCATTCTTTCCGACCTTTGAAGTAATTGTGTCAACTGCTGCCTTGCAAACATTCAAAGATATACGGGCATTGAAATAATTGTCATATAATGCACGATTGTAAAAGCTTGATAGATAACCGATAGATTCCATATTTGAGTATAATTGCAGATACTTAACATTCAGCGCACGCCTGATTCCCTGCATATTATCGATAGCGGCAGCGGCGGCAAACAAATGAGTATAAATATCTTCATCGTTTATCAGCCACCAACGCGCGTTGATGTTATCAGGAGAAAGTTTTGATTTTATTTTAACTTTGGTAGTATTAGGAAGGGTTTCTCGTTCCATTCATTGCACCCAAAGACATAAGCATGGTTTGGGTCACTGGATCGACAATGTCTCGTGATTCAGTGACTTGGTCATTTTTCGTCTCTGGTACAATGTGAATTCTTTTATTTATTTTTATACCTTCACACTCAACGGAATCAATCTTATATTTTTCCATTAAGCTGAATATCTTTTCTAGTTTATTAATTTGCGCAGGTTTAGGCATATAGTTTCAGTTTAATTTAGTTTGTCGAAATGTCAAATGATATTTTCACGTTGCCATATAGGCATGATTCCGTCGTTATATTCTTTTCGCATGCGCGCTTCCTCTTCCAGTTTTTCAATCATGTAATCTTCGCCATATTTATTTTTTGGAAGCTGTTTGTGTGTTGCTGCATATTGATAACAATAACGCCACGGATAAAGAAATGAATCTGTGCAATGATTTGCGCAGTTTGGATGCTCTTGCTTCTTTTTTGAACGGTCATCCCATATTAAGTTTGTCATTTCGTTTTGCAGTTGCTTAGTATTTTCACGCTGAAACTTGACATTACCTCGTATTAAGTCAGAATTACATATCTCGATGAAGTCTGATTTGCCGGTTTTATCGGCAGCTTCAAAGCATATTCCATAACGGATACGCATCTCTTCAACCGCCTGCTTTGCAGAGTTATCAACTAATATCTTGTGGATATCATACTTAGATTGCAATCGCTTAATCTCCATTGCAACATCGTAAAGAATCATATGCGACTTCTTGCTAGACTCTTGCACATATAACGTCGTGTCATGGTCTGCATATGAGCACACAGTGAAAGCACTATCGTCCTCATATCCAAGATCAATCCCTAGCACATGATAATAATTCTGATTCGGCAATGTGTCATAAATGTTGCGTGTCGGATCAAACTTATAAACCAACTTGCTTGTGTCAGTAAACCATTCACCTTGATACATCTGCTTATATAGCGGTGTGTCAATAATCTGAGGTGACATGTTGGTAATCTTGTCTATTTCTTCCTTCCATTGAGCCGATATAAACGGATTATCGAACGCAGACCATTTGTGTAGGCTCCATCCTGCCTCTAACCCTATTGTAACGTCGTAATACAGCCCTTGGTTGAAGTTTGTCGGTGTACCAATCAATACGATTGTCCCATTTAGATCGACCGTTGCAGGCCGTATAATTTGATATATGAGCCTGTGCAAGTCTTGCCTGAAGGATCCGGCTTCATCAACTACTACAAGCTTATACTTTCTACCAAGGAACTTCTCCATTTCATCCGGCCCACTGTCTGCACCCGCCAAATTGATAGTTGATTCATTTGATAAAGTAATCATCAACTCTGTCTCGTTATACCTACACTCAATGCTGTTATCTTTCGCAATGCGTTTAAGAATATCTTGCCACATTATCTTCTTTGCAGAGTCACGCGTCAACGCTATGTATAAACAACTTACTCCCGGGTTCTCGTATGCTTCTTTGAAAAGATACAATCCTACACCGTAAGACTTTCCAGCCCTACGCGTACAAAGCGCAGCTTTCATCTTTGCCGGATCGACTATGAAATCACTTTGCTTTTTGAATCTTTGATCTAACAGGTTTGGTTTCCACTTCCTTCGGATCCATTCCCTTCTGATCTTTTTCAAGTCGTCCAGAGATAAATTCTTTAAGTTCACTGTCGAGTTGTTCATATTCCATATACAGCGTATTAAAACGCGATGTGAGTACGTATTCTTTGCTTGTTATATCAACCAACAAAATATAATTATCATCAATCTCCCATGCTTCTATTAAATTAAATCCCGTACATATACTAAGCTTCTCTCCAACTTCTTTTATTGCATTCGTACCAAGTTGAACTGCTTCTGAGAATTTAATCTTTTTTAACTTCTTTGTCTTCATTCTTTACCTCGCCTGCTTTGAACAACTGATTATATTCTTCGTCAAGCCTAGTACCAATTACAACACCACGCACTGCTGCTAGGATTGAATTACCAAGCTCAAAACATATTTGCCTATAATCGCTTGTCACATCCTGAACTGTTCTCTTTTCCTCGCTCATTTGTTTCCTTTCTGTTACCGTTTTTAAGATAATCATCTATAATTTGTGGATTATAAATAAATGTACGCTCTTTGAATCTTCGTAGCCTTCCAGTATTCCCACACTTGTTACATGAGTTTGATTTTCCATGACATGAACACTCAAGATAATTAAACCTGTTCGTATAAAACGAAATGATGACTGGTATATTTTTATTAGGCCATAGCGAATATATTATATCTCTTGCTATTCCCATTTTACGGAAATCTCTTTTGATATAAATATAATTCAATATTCTTTCTCCGGGCATATCTATATAACAACAAAAACCGAATATGTTATCTTCGTCGTCTTGGTC
>Ga0315284_10003643_pt1 | contig 21911 bp, 30 predicted proteins | sample YL17G09_16_MG_FD_203696 | JGI IMG/M metagenome (GOLD analysis project Ga0315284, IMG submission 203696) | Sediment microbial communities from Yellowstone Lake, YNP, Wyoming, USA - YL17G09_16 | ecosystem: Environmental > Aquatic > Freshwater > Lake > Sediment | place: USA: Wyoming | collected... | reverse complement strand
TTTTTGGCTGCTGAGCTGCGTTCATTGCCTAAGCAGCCTGCCAAAATTCAAGCAGTCATTGACCCTGTAATTACAGGAATGGACCTGCTTGCTAGCGGCCAAGAATGGGCCGCTGCTGCTGCTAATGCTGCTGCTGCTGATGCTGCTGATGCTGCTGATGCTGCTGATTCTGTTGCTGCTGATGCTGCTGCTGCCGCTGCCGCTGCTGTTTATGGTGTTGATGCTGATGCTGCTGCCGCTGCTTATGCTGTTGCTTATGCTGCTGCTGCTGCTGTTGCTTATGGTGCTGATGCTGTTGCTGCTGCTGATGCTGTTGCTCATGCTGCTGATGCTGCTCATGCTGATGCTCGATTGTCACAACGTGACCTGCTGCTGCGCCTAATTAGCGAAGCGCCCGTGGTGGAGGCCCTCAATGACTAAGCCCGACTTCCGCGCCGTACTTGCTAAATGGGGGTGCCAATGACTGACACAGCAACGGGTAAAAGCTATATTGTCACCAAGATTTTTGATGATAACTGCGACATCTGCAAGCAAATGAGCCGGCATGATCGAGCAATTTTCGAAAACTTCGACGAACTTGCGTATCAAGAAGTCGCTCTTGATGACGTTATCAACCACAACGGCAATCTGACGAAAGTTAGAATCTACCAGTGTTTGGAGCGGTACTGTCTAAACTCGGATTACTCAATTGATCTCCCTGTTTATATGTTTCTTGCCAAAGATGGAAAATACGTGGGGCATCTCCAAGGGGCGCTGGCAGTTTCTGAGCTTCGGGACGGGGTAAAAGTTATCATCGACCAGACGGGCAATGAAACCACGGATTTACACTTACAAAGTAACATTTGAAGAAACCCCTCACTGGTAGTGGGGAGCCCATAAAGAGAAAAAGTTCGGGGAGCTGTACCTAGGCTCCCCTGTTACTCACAAGTGGATGTGGGAGTTCTATACTCCGAAAGTGCAAATTTTAGAGGTTTTTCCTTACACTGCAGAAGGGTGGAAAGAAGCACGTTTGGTAGAAGACAGGTTGATTCAACCGAACTTAAACAGTACCCTATGCCTAAACGAGCATTACGGTGGACTCATGTCCCTGGGAGCTTGTTCCGCAGGCGGTCTTAAAGTTCACGAGGTTAAAAATGAAGAAGGTAAAAGCATACAAGCTCTAGCCAACATTAAAAAAAAAAAAAAAAAATCCACTTAGAAAAAGATAAAGAGGGGAGAAGTGCTCATTCAATGAAGGCTCATAAGGAGAAGGATGAAAAGGGAAGAAGCTTGCATGCCCTGGAATGGGCAAAAAGAACCCAAGAAAAAATTCACAAAGACAAAGATGAGCTAGGAAGAAGCATCCATGCTGTAAACACGTTGTTGAAAGCACACGACAAAAAAGACGAAGATGGTAAAAGTTTGCATGCTAAAAAAGTTGCAAGCATCACCAACTCCCAATTATATCAGTGCCTAGAAACAGGAAAAATCTCCACTGCAGGTCCATTGGCACGTTGGCAAAATGCTAGAGGAATAGACCCTAAAACAGGGTAAAATTAACACTCAAAACGGAGTCCTCGTGAATTGGGCCACCACATTCTAGTTTCACTCTATGGCATCTCATTTGGTTTGCTGGATGATCTTGCAGCAATCCGAAACGCATTCGAGAAAGCGGTCGAAGCCTGCGGGGCTACGGTACTTAATCGTTTCTCTCATCAGTTTCATCCGCAAGGTGTCACGATTGTCTATGCTCTCGCGGAGTCGCACATAAGTATACACACCTTCCCCGAAGGTGGTTCTTGTGCTATCGATGTCTACACATGCGGCAAGATGAATTCAATGGACGCCATGAAACTACTGATCGATCACTTCAAGCCTATCGAAGTTTCTATCCAGGAGGTAAACCGATGAAGAAGAAGAAATTGGTTAAAGAGGCACTCAAGCACCCTGAACTGTACGCTCCAGGGGAACTCTCTTTCTTTCAACTTTAATTAAAAGAGATAAAGGAGAAGAAACAGGCAAAAAAGTCCCGAATCCGCCTAATCCTTGAGCGGATGTTCCTGATTTGAGTTTACCTCTACTTTCGAACGTTATAATAATCCTGATACTCAAACAACGATGACGATTTCTACTGAAGACGGCGACAGGCAAAACGTTTTTGCCAAAGAGCCGCAAATGTACATTGACCCTAACGAGGACCACACCGTGACTCACAACGAAAAGGCAGAAAAATTGAATGGCCGCCTGGCTATGCTTGGCATCATCGCCGCCCTTGGCGCCTACGCATTGACAGGGCAAATCATTCCTGGCGTTTGGTGACCGACCCGGTATGGGGCGTCAATTTCCTAATCGCGGTACTCTTAGCGGGCACCGTCTACATCATATACAAAATACTGACTTATGACTGAGGTTGTCTTCACAACAACGTTCGTAGCTTTCCTCATCTTACTGGCACATGCAATCAACCACCTCTCAGAAACTTTCTGACAGCTCATTTTGGTGGCCCTCCCTGGATGCGTTCAACGACCTCACCGTTACAGACATTGACGATGGGTGGGAGTTGTCAGCCCCGGACGACACCGAACTGGCTGGCTGGCTGAACTACTGGAATCAAGATGAAGAGCACCACGCTCTATTTCAAACAGTCTTCGTCAGGGCACTGACCAAACACGCAAACTTTGTACTAAACACACACGAACAACATGGCGAAACAGAAATCATCGGCGGGTGCCCAAGTAATTCAAAGCAAACCGAAAATGAGTGCTCAGGGCCGCAGCCGTAACACCAATCTGGCGGCGACTCCCTCTCGTCCTAAGCAACGTAGGTACAAGGGCCAAGGGAAATGACTCTTCTTGCAATCACCGTTGGATCCCTCGTTGGGACCCTTCTCGGCAACCTGAGTTTATTCTGGATCATCGGGCGAATCGCCCAGAACCATGAAAGGGAAAAGCTGCGCGAAGTTCAGAGGCTCCAGCAAGGTTACCTTGAAATGGTCCAACGCGAACGCGAACGACTCGAGAAGTACGCACAGATGGAGGGTTAACCGCCCTTTACTGCGTGCTTTTTTCTGTTATACTTAACTTACCTGTTCCAAACCACCGTGAACATTTTTGCCGTCAACGATGATCCTCGCCTCGCTGCTCGCGATTTGCCAGACAAACTGGTTGTCAAGATGCCTACAGAGTCGCTGCAACTGCTGACTCCGTGGGCTTTCAACACGCATGGTGTGTACACACAGAAACCAGACGGAACCAACTACGGCATAAAAGGTTTCGCTCATCATCCTTGCGCTAAGTGGCTTTACGAAAGTGATGCCAACGTGATGTGGTTGCTTGAGCACGCAATTGAGATGTCTCAAGAATACACCCGTCGTTACAATGAACAGCATGGGGTTAACTATGCCATTGAACAGCTGGTAAAGTTGACTCAGAACTGGATGCCGGGCATCTCATGCGATCACACAGAGTTCGTCCAAGCAATGCCAGAAGAGTTCAAGATCCCCGGCGGTGCAGTTACAGCGTACCGCAACTACATCAACGGTTACAAAGGTTACGCCGAGTGGCGTTACAGCGAAAAGCCTAACTGGTGGGACGAAGCCAAACACGAGCCCGTCCGACAACAATATCTTCTTGAGAAAGAAGCCAAACGTATGAAGCGTCAACATGACAAGCATTCTCGAGTACCGACAACCGTATAAAGTGAACGGGAAGTTTGAATTCCCTGAGTTTTTCGAAGCCTATCACAAGGCTCAATCGTCCCAGTGGCGCCCTCAGGAGGTTTCCCTCGAGAGCGACATTCGTGATTGGCAAAATGCGTCGCAAGACGAGAAAGAAATCATTGGCGGAATCCTGAGAGGTTTCACCCAACTTGAAACCCATGTGAGTGACTACTGGGCAAACATTCCGAACTGGTTCCCGAAACACGAAATCGTTGCGGTTGCCCGTGCTTTCTCCCTCTCTGAGATTGTTCACGCCGAGGCTTACAACCTTCTCTCCGACACACTGGGGCTAGATGAATTTGAAGCATTCCTGGGTGACCCAATCGCCCAACAAAAGATCGGCTACTTCCTCGAAAGTCGAGGAGTTAAAGAGTCTCTTGCTGTGTTCAGCGGTGCTGGGGAGGGTGTTTCTCTATTCAGTTCTTTTGCTGTTCTGTTATCCCTTAACCTTACTGGGCGTTTCAAGGGAATCGCTCAAATTATTTCTTGGTCGGCTCTTGACGAGCAGCAGCACTCCAACACGGGAATCGAACTCTTCCGGCAGCTAGTTAAGGAGGATCCGCTTACACCTGACGAAGCCAGAATGATCTCGCAGGGATTTAAAGCCGTGTTGAGAAATGAAGAAGCCTTCCTAGACCAAATATTCAAAGGTCGCACTCTAGGCACGATCACCCTGCACGACGCAAAACAGTACCTTCGTTGGAGGGCGAACGAGAGGTTGACGGAACTCGGGGCTTCCGTTCCTTTATTTCACGTCGACAACGATGCGGCAAACCGCATTAAATCGTGGTTCCACCCTATTATGGCGGGAGCAACAAGTACCGACTTCTTTGCCCAGTCAAAAGACGGGGGAAATTACGTTTCTAAACCAACTCAAGACTTTAGTGGAGTGAATTTACGAACTCTGAACCTTGTCTTGATATGAAGCATCGCCACCATCTGAAACCAAAGCACGCGGGGGGTGAAGACAGAGAGGATAACCTTACTCCCCCTATCCCTATCATCAGGCACGCAATGTTCCACTGGTGTGAGTGGAAACGAACCGAGAATGAATTCGACAGGATTGCGTGGTTGTCCCTTACGGGTCAGATTGACAGAGACGGAGTAAAACAAAAAGTCCTAAGGGAGGCGGGGTTAAGAAGGGCGGCAGTAACTAAAGAAAAAAGAGAGCTATTTTTGACCCTTCTTGGCAATCTGAGCAAGGAAAGAAAGGAGCCTTTAAAAATCTGGAAGTTAATTGGGATCTCGTCGTTGAACGACTTAGAAATAACGTCATTATTCAATTGCAAAAAGGAACCCATCCCTTTCAGAACCCTAACAGAAGCTGGAGTCAAAGTGAGTCCTCTAAGCGTTCCGCTCAGACTCAAATAAAGAAGGGAAACCACCCATTTCAAAATCCATCCTGGGACCGATCCGAAGCCGCTCGAAAAGCGGCGCAAACTCAAATGTTAAAGGGGAACCACCGGTCTCAAACAATGGATAAAGGTGAAAACTTCCGCATAGTCCAATCAAACAAGGACAGAATAGTCGACTGGTGGGAACGAAATAAAGGCCGGAAGGCAAAAAATGGTAGAACGGTTGGCCCGAAAATCTGTAACGAAGAACTGTCACTTAACTTAACAAGTCTACAATGTCTCAAAACTTTTTTAGAATCTCTGAAGTAACTCCGGTATCCCCAGACTGGATGTCGGACGAAGGGATACACACTCTGTCCTCAGGATACCTTCTTCCCGGTGAAACACCCCGGGACATGATGGTTCGACTCGCATCCACTGCTGCTAAAATCAATCAGGATCCCTCTTTGGAGGATGATCTCTTTCACTGTTTGTGGAGCGGGTGGATCGGCGGGAGTAGTCCTGTTTGCTCCAATTTCGGAACCCCTCGGGGTTTGCCAATCAGCTGCTATTCAGTTCACCTGAGTGACTCAGTAAGCTCGATTTACAGCCACCTGAAGGAGGTGGCCCAACTCTCCAAGAATGGGGGTGGGGTTGGTGTTTACTTTGGCGATGTTAGACCCGCAGGGGCACCAATCTCGGGTGGAGGAAAATCGACAGGAGTGGTTCCTTGGTGCCAACAGTACGATTTAGCTGCTCAGGTTGTTTCTCAAGGTGGAGTTCGCAGGGGATCCTTCGCGATTTATCTTCCAATAGACCACCCCGATGTCCCCGAGTTGCTAAGGTCTAAAGACCACAGCAAGGGTGATCCGCGTAAATTCGTGGACAGCAATGTAGCACTAACAATCACTGACGAGTGGGTGGAGTCAATGATTGGGGGGGATCTGGAAAAACAAGAGCTCTTTGGAGAAGTTCTGAAGACTCGTATGATCTCTGGGTCGCCTTACCTTATTTTCATTGACAACGCAAATCGGCAAAACCCGGAGTGCTACACCGAACGCAGCCTCTCGGTCAAAACAAGCAACCTTTGTTCAGAAATCTTCCTGCACACCGATGAGCATCATTCGTTCGTCTGCGTCCTTAGCAGCCTCAACCTTAGTCGGTATGACGAGTTTAGTGGGTGGAAATCTCCTATTACAGGACGTACAGTCCCCCAACTCGCGATTCACCTCCTTGACGCGGTCGTTAGCGAATTCGTTCGTAAGGCAAAAGATAAAGTGGGTCTCGGTCGCTCAGTCCGCTTTGCAGAAAAATCTCGTGCCCTAGGTCTTGGATCCATGGGTCTGCATACGCTGTACCAGAAACGTGGATTGCCTTTTGCTTCCTTAGGCGCTCGGCAACTTAACATCGAGACGCATCAATGGGTGCGAGAGCAAGCCGAGATTGCCTCACGAGAGCTGGCACAACGATTTGGCGAACCTGAATGGTGCGTGGGATCCGGCATGCGCCACACTCACCTTACTGCTGTTGCTCCCACCCGGACAAACTCTGTCATTTCAGGTGCTTTTAGCCAAGGGATTGAACCAATCGATTCCAACTATTTCGTAGCCAAACAAGCGAAAGGCACCTACGTACGTAAAAACCCTGTTCTCGAGAAACTCTTCTGCGACCGCGGAATAGACGACAGCATCTGGGAACAGGTACTAAAGGCAAAAGGAAGTGTGCAAGACCTTGACTGCCTTAGCGATGTTGAGAAGGAAATTTTCAAGACTTTTCAGGAGATTGACCAATTTGAACTAATCAAACAAGCGTCTGACCGCCAGCCCTATATTTGTCAGGGTCAGTCCCTTAATCTGAAAGTTGACCCGGAGTCGGATGCAGCGTATATCATGCGATTGCACTTGTCAGCATGGAAGATGAACCTTAAGTCACTCTACTATCTGAAGTCCTCGTCCCTGTTGACAAACTTGAAAGTTGTACCTGCTCTTATTGTAACCAAAGAGGATTGCCCCTGGTGTGACAAACTTAAATCCGCGTTAGCAGCTGACGGAATCCATTACGAGGAGATTACAAAAACGCAAGCCGAAGAGAAAGGATACTGGAACCCTGATTGGAAGACAGTTCCTCAACTTTGGCTATACAAGAAGCACATTGGCGGCTATAATGACTTCATGGCTCACACCGAAAAAGCCGAATTCCCCCAAGAAACTGAGACAACAAACTATGCTGAATGCATCCCCTGTGAAGCCTAAGATGACACGTCGTCGCAACAAAAAGTACCCAAGACTTACGCCTGAGCAACAGAAACTTGTCACAGATCACACTTGGATCGCAGGCAGGCTTGCCTACGGGGCAAAGTGTTTAACTGGGGGTCACACAGGTTCACTGACACGGGAGGACTTAGAGTCCGTAGCAAAATTCGCATTGTGCGTTGCTGCAACTCGTTACCGCCCCGAAATGAACGTGAAGTATAGCACTTACGCGTGGAACACTGCACGGGGGTACATTCAACACGCCCTTCGGGATTACTCTCGTATGGTACGGACGCCGCGCTGGATTGCCAACTACCGGAACAAGGTAGCCGACCTAGTGAAAGAGGGTAAGACTTACAAGGAAATCGCCGAGATTCTAGGACTGGACGAAAGTAAAGTTCTCAACTGCGAGATGTCCGAGAACAACTATCATGTGTCTTACGATAGTTCACCCGAGGACTGGGCCACACCCGAGTTTGTTTACAACTTCGATGAGCATAAAGCAACTCTGCTAAGCCCTAGTCTCATACGTCAGATTCGTGCTTTGTCAGACGCTGAGATGATGATGCTAATGAAATACGTGGACGGGGATTTTATGAGTGAGGAGGAGAAAGAGTATGCCGCAGAAAAATTCTTTGACCTTCGCTCGATTGCGCATGGACTCCAAGAAGAACTTTGAAGTTAAACCGTTTCCCCTTGAGTCAGAGTTTCGTGTGCTTTCCGTTAGACGAAGGTTACACGAACTTTCAAGGGAGGAGGTCGAAGAGTTTCTGACAGAGGCGCTTACGATCATGGCTAAATTAGCTCACCAGGTAACTCAGTTGCGAGATCATGTCAAGGAAATTGAGGGTAAAATAGGTGATCTAGATCAATAGTTATGTCTAAGGAATTGCCCGAAGGTCATCCTATGTCTGCCCACAAGGACGAGGTTGGTCAGGTGATGCATCGCTGGAAGCATCACGACCCCAAATCTTTACATAGCGGTCGCGGAAAAGGCGGCAAGGAAGGAAAAGTGGTGAAATCACAAGATCAAGCAATTGCGATCGCACTATCGATGGCTGGAAAATCAAAAGGGAAAAACTCGGATCATGCTGAGCGCCTGGCATCAATGGGCTACTCAGAGGACGTGGCTCAAGAAGTTTCCGCAATGCTAACTGGAAACTACGACTTCACCACTTGTGAGCGTCCGAATGGCTCTCGCTACGGCACGGGTGGAAAGTGCCGCAAGGGTACTGAAGTAAGCGACGACGAAAAGGACGTCATGGAGCAACTCGCCGGGATGCTACCGAAAGGCGAAAAGATTATTGATAGTTCAGGAAAGAGCCACACGGTGGGTGCACCGAAGATGTCTAAAAGCGAAAAGATCGCTGCAGACGTTCTCTCTGACAAAAGGTTTAACTCAGATCGCAAAAGAATTGCCGAGATGATTCGTCAAGGAGTTCCTGCAAATACCGACTTTATTTCGCTGGTTGCCGACGCTCGTCAGAAGCTCGGAGGAAAACCTACCGACACGATTCGTAGTTTGACGAAGGAAATGCCCAAGAGAAGAGACGAGGAAGATGTGAGACGCCCTAACGGGCAGATGATCGGAACGTCGCCTCGTAATATGTCTATCGACGGTCTGGCCGAACTCAAAAGGGAAGCCAGCGACTATAAGAAGCAGTTCGGTAGCCGGGCAGGTGAAGAGATGATCGGCAATGTCATGAAAATGTACGACGAAAGGATAAAGGCTCAAGAGCAGTTCATCAGAGACAATTACGGAAACGACTGATGGACATTCCCGGTTTCTCGCCTGAATCGCTCTCAGAAGTAACAATGTTGCTGGATTTCGCGGACCCCGACTGGGAAAAGCAGTTCAAGACCGGGAAGGGTGGTCCGGTCAACAAGCAAAACTACGAGACAGATCCGTGGTTCAAACGGAACACCAACTTGAACGCAGATATTGACTCACGTCGCGGAAAGCAGCCCGGCGATCAAGGTAAGCTCAAGGAAAACCTGGATAGCGAAATGCTGTCACCAGCTTCATACCCACGGGGTCCAGGCAACCCGCAGGGCGGAAGTAGCAAAGAAGTTCAAGGGATGAGAATGTTAGGATGAACATCTCTGGATTCTCTCAAGAGGCGCTTGACGCAGTTTCGTCCATGCTCTACGCAGAGCCAGGGCAGGCGGCAGCAGAGCCATGCCCGCCCAAGCCACCCCCGCAGCCCAAACCACCCCCGCAGCCACCTCAGCCTCCGCAACCCAAGGTGGTACAGGCTTCGCAGCCGGACCCTCAACTCCAACAGCAACAACAAAAGCTGAAGAAACCTAAGTGCACTCAGCAACCGGCGCAGCCACAGCAAACAGTTAGCTATAGTGAAACGCTTGACTTTACACGATGTGTACGACCGAACGGAACTGCGTATGGTACCGGAGGCAAGTGTCGTAAAGGGACGGAGGAGACGAAACCCGTTGAAGACAAGGGGGCGAAGTCAAAAGACCTCGTCATGGCCGGCAAGAACGTTGACATATACGAAGTAGAGAAAAAAGCAGAATCGTGGCGAAAGAAAGCGGGCCTTGAAGCAACCCCTCATACCTTAAGCTGGAGTCACGACAATGTACATGCCCTCGTTCATGAATTCTTAGGAGGGGACGATAAAATCGGGAACTGGATTGGTGAAGGCCCGAAAAGTCCAACTGTTGCCGAAGAAACTCTGGTGAACATGGTTCATAGAGCGGCAGCCCTAAAAGCGAGGGGGGATAACTCTACCCTTACAGACAGGGATCTATCAATGTATTTCTCTCGCGACATTGGGTTTATGTTAAGCCGTGGGGACATACCAAAACCAGTCAAGAACCTGTACTATGCAGACACTGACAGTGGCGTGAATGCCCCCGATGTTAAGAAATTTATGGCTAAATACAGAGAAATGGAAGCGACCCCGGGATTTGACAAACTCCTTGACGCATCCCATTCGGTATTTGTAAACGCAGGTGACATTTTCTTATGAACAAACAGACGATCAAAGACTTCCTCGCCGACCCATTCGTTCAGGAAGCAATGAAAACCGATGGTCCTGGGGAAGTTGGCCGCATGGCAATCATGGCTGGCAACATGGAGAAAAACCAAGATCTTCGGGTATTTGGTGAGGAGCTTATGGGCCGAGTTTACCAGTCGAAGGGGTAAAGTTATCTAGACAAAACCATCCTAAGCATACTCAGATAGAAATGGATCTTAAAAAATTCGTCAATTCAACGACTGATCCTGGTGCTTTTCTGGCAAAAGAGCTAGATCAGGGTCTCGAGCCTATTACGAAACGGATTGACTCAATCGAAAAGAAGTTAGACCTCCTTCTACTCACGCTTGGTCGTGTTGAAGCTCTTCTTACGACTCTGAAACCGCTCGCGAAAATCATTAACAAACTACCATTCTTCAAGTAATTCTCGCCAGGGCCTTTTGGCCCTCTTTCTTTATGATCGGTCCAAAGAAAAAGCCACAGGACTTTGGTTTCAAGGCCAACGACACACACATTCTAGTTAACGACATCACTGAAAAAGCCACCGCATATGCGTTCGGCGGCATCAAACTTTGGGAAGTGAATTGCCTAGCGAGAGGTCAAGGCTCAGACACCGAGTGGAGATACACAAATACCGACACTCCCCCAGGTCTTTACAGAATCGGTCAGATTTATAACGATTACGCGATTAACGGCGCTAATCCTCCGTACGATCGCACTCTGATGGCTTACGGTTGGGTTTCCTTTGACTTGATCGAATTGGAAAACCAAGAGGCTAAGAATGGACGGGCTGGTATTATGATTCACGGTGGTGGTTCAGCCAACGGTTGGCCTGGTGCCTGGGCACCCCGTCAACCACTGTGCTCTACTTACGGTTGCGTTCGCATGTATAACCAAGACTTGCTCGATAAAGTTCTGCCTCTCGCAAAGAAAGGGACCGTGTTTGTGTCTGTTTACCAAGAAGGTTGACGGGTAAAAACACTTAAATGAACAAACCTGATGCGCAAAGCCGGGAGTAAAAAACGTTGCGTTCGCGGAAAAAGTTGCGGCTCGACTTGTATCGCCTCTCAGCGGTCTTGTCGGGTCGCTTTTTTGTCTTCGGGGCAGCTTAGCAAGACGGCGGAGCTCCTGGACAGAATGTCGAAGGCGTATGATAGAAATCGTCGAACATTCGAAAATTCCTCGACTAAAGTAGGATACGACAAGTGGAAACCAATCAATCAAGGTAACTATGGAAAAATTTCAATCAGTCCAGACGGCAAGCGTGTTGTTAAAGAATTGCTGGTTGGAAAAGATGGGAAGAAGGGGGAATTTGGGGAGTTTGAGCTGGAATTAGCCACCCGAATGGGTCAGCTAGGGCATAGTCCGAAGATCTATTCTAGTTCCGCCGAGCACATCGAGATGGCAACGGCCAAAGGAAAAACTCTCTGGGCAGGTTACTCTCGAGGGGAAGGTGAGCCTGTCATGAATGCGACCCAGGCGACGAAAGCATCGGCGGCGATTCGTGACCTGCACAAGTTGGGTTACGCTCACGGTGACCTTCACGCCCTCCAGTTCATTGTGAGTGGCAACAATGTTCAGCTCGTAGATTACGGCCTGAGTGTTCCTACCTCACGGCAGCCTGCTCGCGTCATGCAAGATCTGTCTAAGATCGGAAGCCTGGTTGGTTGGAAAAATCCCGAACTTGCAAATGATCCCTACGTTGGTGTGGTGAATCGGTACCTTGATAGGTACAAAGAAATTCAGGGAAACAGTCAGGGAGCGAAAAACAAAAGAGCACGATTAGGTGAAGAGTACATTCAAGAACTTGGTAGAATGCAATGAGCGAAAACTTAAAGAAGATGATTCAGAGAAAAGAGCTCATCCGGAGAGGAACTGATGAAGCGGAGGAGAGAGCGGAAGAAATCCTGCAGTCGGTCCTTCAGTCAGGGGGACTGACGACTGAGGAAGTGTACGCTTTGATGGCCCACTAAATAGCCAAACGCTTGGACGAGGCCGATGGAGAGGACTAGTGAAGAAAGACGCACCTGGAATACACCAGTTCGCGAACCCTGGAACCCGGTAATTAAGCACTGCCTGAAGGCAGTGGACGAGCACATGCGTCTATATCTGAAAACATACGACCCTTGGCACTTAGCGCAGGCGGAAGTTCTACGAACATACACGCTAGAGTTAAAGAAGTGGATTCACACCACGGAAGCACCGGTAAAGTCTGCGTGAGGTACGGATACCCGCCCTCTCAGAAAAGTTTACAAAAGCACACAGAAGGGTAAAATACATGTGTAGGCGGCGTTTCCACGGGGATTCCCAGCCGCTGAGTTATCCCACACACATACTTACTATGACTAATGTCTTCATCTGTTTTAACCCGTTCCAGTAACAACGTCTGGAATGACTTCTGCGAGTGGGTAACCTCCACCAACAACCGCCTTTATGTCGGCTGGTTTGGTACCCTCATGATTCCAACGTTGCTTGCCGCAACAATCTGCTTTATTGTTGCCTTTATTGCCGCCCCTCCCGTTGACATCGATGGAATTCGCGAGCCTGTTGCCGGATCACTCCTTTACGGTAACAACATTATCTCTGGTGCGGTTGTTCCCAGTTCTAATGCGATCGGATTGCATTTTTACAGCATCTGGGATGCCGCTTCTCTAGACGAATGGCTCAACCCGTAGGGCCATGTAAAATCGGGTGAACTGCTGGAAACCTAAACAAATGAACATTTATGAGCAATATTTAGATCACGTCCGTAATAAGGCGTACCCTGAAGGGACCCTGAAAGAGTTCCATCACGAACCACCTCACCATACAAAACAATCCTCAGATGATTCTCCCCTTAATGTGGATGCTTCAGTAGAGGATCATATTCTTCTTCATCAATACCGCTGGATCGCCTATGGCGAAAAGGGGGATTACCTGATGTTCAAAGGTCGTCAAAATGACACCCAAGAGTTCAGAAAAGTGTTGAATGAACGAAGGATCGAAGTTACAAAGGAAAGAGGAAGTGGGTTCTGGGACCCCGTATTACAGTCAACCCTTGGTAAAAGAGGAGGATCTAAAGGTGGCTCAGCCAACACTGAAGAACAGTTTAAATCTCGTCAAAAGGTAGGACAGACTTACGGGAAATCCGTGGGAGTCAGTCGTCAAGACCCTGTTACCAAGGAAACTTTATCCAGAAGGATGATCTGGGAACACGAGAAAACTGGAACTCATCTGATTATGCCTCAAGAAACTGTTACAGATCTTCAGAAGGTTCTTACGGACCTTGGGGATCGAGTTGTTAAATGCAACATTGCAGGAGTCATAAAAGGACACAAGAAAAAACTTCATGGTTGGAGACTTACGTTCGTTTATATGGCAATCAGCAGCCAAGCCGCAGGCGCTCCTGCGGAAGGTTCAGAGACTAGTCGGTGAGCCAAGCGTGGCTCGTAACACGACATTAGCGCCCGACACTCGTAAGAGTGATGATATAGTCCACGCCACTTGGAAACAAGTGGATGCCACCCTGCTACAACGGTGGCCCGTTCCAACTCGTTGTCTTTCACTTCCTGATCGGTATCTACGCCTATATGGGACGTGAGTGGGAACTTTCCTACCGCTTGGGAATGCGCCCCTGGATCTGTGTTGCTTACAGCGCACCTGTTGCTGCTGCGAGTGCCGTATTCCTGGTCTACCCTTTCGGTCAAGGTTCTTTCTCCGATGCGATGCCTCTGGGGATTTCAGGAACGTTCAACTATATGTTGGTTTTCCAAGCTGAGCACAACATTCTGATGCACCCCTTCCACATGCTGGGAGTGGCTGGTGTCTTCGGTGGTTCACTTTTCTCTGCGATGCACGGTTCACTCGTAACCTCCTCGCTGGTTCGTGAGACTACTGAAACTGAGTCACAGAACTACGGCTACAAGTTTGGCCAAGAAGAGGAGACCTACAACATCGTGGCTGCTCACGGCTACTTCGGTCGCCTGATCTTCCAATACGCAAGCTTCAATAACTCGCGTTCACTCCACTTCTTCCTGGCTGCCTGGCCCGTGGTTGGCATCTGGTTTACTGCTCTGGGCGTTAGCACCATGGCGTTCAACCTGAACGGTTTCAACTTCAACCAGTCTCTTATTGATAGTCAAAACCGGGTAATTCCTACTTGGGCTGATATCCTGAACCGTGCTGGTTTGGGTATGGAGGTTAGCTTCGCATAGCTTCCTAACCGGGTTAAACGGGGAAACTCTCAAGTAGACAATCCCGTAGCAATCCAAGGAGGGTTTAAGTTCCTTGGCCGCTCTAACGACTAGGTGGTGAGTCCCAACAATAATCCACCCACGAATGCCCGGCACCGCAAGGTGAAGAGATAGTCTGAACTTACTGGCGACAGTAAGAAGTAAAGGATAAAGAGCCTTTACGATAACACAAATTGTATGCATGAACGCAACGCACATAATTTCCCCTTAGATTTGGCTGCTGCTGCTACCACTCAGGTGGCTCTTACAGCTCCTTCTATCGGCTAATTTAATTTACTTCCCGGCCTTCAAGGTATAATAACCTTGGAGGTCTTTTTATATGGCGAATCAGTACGCACAACGCGACTGGAAACAAGAGCTGGCAGAAACAGCAGGGCGCCTAGAGATGTGCGTAGTGTTGCCCAAACATCTGACCGCTAACGCCCGAGTGCGCTGCTCTTGCCCCCACGGGGTGGTGAAAGATACTACAGTGGTACGGCTCATTGAGCGACAGTTCTGTTGCAAGTCCCAAGCATCCAAGGCACACGACTCCGAGAAAAAGCGGAGAGCCGCAAACACAAGATGGAGTAACCCGTTTGCCACAAATCCTCCTCAAACGCCTGAGTCAAACCTAAAAAGAAGCAAGACAATAACTCAGACAATCAAAAACAAAAGAGAGAAAGGTTGGATTAACCCTGGATGGGGGTATGGACCAACCCCCGAACAACGCCTCCTCCCCGGTCTCCTCTACCTCATCCGATACCTCGACGAATCCGGAACTCACTTCAAGATTGGTATTACCAAGTTAACACTATCTCAACGGTTCAACAAAGGTCAACTAATCTCAATCATCCACCTCCACCACGCCACCCTCGGTGAGTGCTTCGACCTTGAGCAGGAGTTGCTAAAGTGGGCCAAAGCAAACGGTCACCGCTATTCCTCACCCACAACCACCGAACTCATCCACCCGGACGGTTTACCGTACCTCTTCGACCGGTTAACCCCCCTTTGCCTTTCGTGAGAAAGGCGCTATAATAAATACAGTCAATCAAACCACACCATGCCTTCCGTCTCCACCTGGACCTCGTTCACCTCGTCCGACCTCGCCCTCGCTGTCGTTGGCATCGTTGGCATCACCTCCGTCTTCATTGTTCTTGCCACTGCTAGTCGCAATACCAACCGTCGGGAACTCTCTCTCCGCGCTAATGTCCGAGCACAGTCTAACGCCTCTGATTCTTGAAATCGGAGGCTTTTTCATCGGGGTTGCCATGTTGGTAATACCGCTTCTTCTTGTACTACTTTGACGACTGTGAGTCGCTGTAAAAGGTAGTTTTTAACACGGGGAGGGAAACCTCCCCTTTCTTGTATGTCAAACCGTTTGAAGTGGGGTAAAACCTTGAAAAGAGTGCTGAGCCCACTGGTTAATGGCATACAATTTTCCATCAAATCCCACTCTCGGCCAGGTATACACGTTCAATGGAAGATCTTGGAAATGGACGGGAGTGCAGTGGCTTGCCGTAAACGTTCCGACATCTTCTTCGGCTCCTGTATACTTTAGTGCCGCAGCGCCCAAGAACCCTTTGCAGGGGGCATTGTGGTACGATACACTTAACGAAATCTTGAAGATATGGGGTTTTCTGAATGGGGAAACAGAACCCCGTTGGATTGACATCACTTCCTCAATTCCTCAGCCAGAGCCACCAGTCCTCATCAGCTCTTCCGCGCCGTTGAATGCGGAGCCGGGGTTCCTTTGGTTTAATACCCTTGAAGGAGTTCTCAAAGTTAGAGTTAACACCCCCGGCGGCGGCGTCTGGGAAAACGCTGCTTCTTCCTCAACGTCTTGTTGCGACGTAGTCACAGTCAGCGTTTCACCTCCTACCGACCCACAGCAGGGGGCGTTGTGGTTCAATGATAATACCAACGAACTAAAAGTTTGGAAAGAAGCCCCGTTTGGCGCATCAAGTTGGATTCTGATCTCTCAAGGAATTCCCGAAGAAGAAAGCCCCGTTCTCGTAAGTGTCACCCCCCCTGTCAACCCTCTAGTTGGCTACCTGTGGTATGACACAGTAAGCGATCTGCTTAAGGTTTGGACTTTAGGCCCGCAGGGAGGTGTGTGGATTGCGATTACCCCTGAACCCGGTAGGGCTCCCCCACCGGTTCTCATTAGCGCTACTGAACCAACCAACCCTGTAAATGGGGCTCTTTGGTACGATACGATTCAAAACGTTCTCTACCTTCGAGACAACGGTGGCGTTTCGGGAGAATGGATTGTCCTAACAGAGGTGATCACAGATCCCGGGAATTGCACCAGGACCACCATAAGTTCGTCGCCACCCTCGAACCCCACTCCTGGAGATTTCTGGTATGACGCCGAAAGTAGTAATCTGAATATGTGGTATGTAGATACCGACGGAGGTCAATGGATTTCCGTTGTCCCCTACCCACAAGAAATGGTTACAACGCAAGGAGGAACTTTCGAAGGTCCGATCTTAGCCGGATATTTAATTCCGGACGACCCTTTAGCTTTTGTCACGATCCAGTGGGTTCAAGATTACATTGCCGAATTTGGAACCTCGGTTCCGCTTTCGGATCTACCCGATGTCAGTGATGTTGGTTTGACAAACAAAAGCACCCTTGTTTACGACTCTTCTACAGCAATCTGGCAAACCGACACCACCATTCTTGACATAACCAATGGGGGAACCTATTAATGGCCAACACTATTAGAATTAAACGGCGAGCAGGCTCTTCGGGTGCCCCTTCGTCCCTCGCTAACGCCGAATTAGCGTTTAACGAAAATGACGCTATCCTGTACTACGGTTCAGGTAACTCAGGGGGTAACGCGACCTCAATTATTGCAATCGGTGGTGCTGGAGCCTTTGTTTCACTGAGTGCCAACGCGACAATTACCGGAACAAAGAACTTTACCGGCGCAACGATTACTGTACCGACTCAACTTCAGTCGGATAACAGTACAAATGCTGCTTCGACTGCGTATGTTCGGTCTGCCGTTGGCGCCGTTTCTTCCACGTTTACCGTAACGGGTAACGCCGGAAGCTTCACGTTTGCAACAGGAAGCACCTTCTCGATCACTGGTGACGGAACGATTCTGTCCTCGACTGCAACGCAACCTTCTGGAAGCAACGTAACGGTTTCCCTGTCGATTGCGAACACCTCGATACCAAATAGCAAGCTGGTAAACAGCGCAGTAACTCTGGGTTCGACCTCAGTTTCGCTTGGCGCTACCGCAACCACGATTGCCGGTCTAACTAGCATCACGGGTCTTGGCACTCTGGCGCTTCGCGACACCAGCGCAGCGTTCGACGTTTCAATCGGTGCAACTTCTTCCACTGCCCTGACCGCCGCTCGTGCTCTGACACTTGACGTTGTCAACGCCAGCCGAACCCTGAAACTGGGTGGCAACATTGACATCGCCGGAAACTTTACAACCTCGGGCGCAAACGCCTTAACTCTCACAACAACTGGTGCCACCAACGTAACTCTGCCCACCACGGGTACGCTGGTTAACACCGCTGTTACATCCCTGTCCAGCCTGGCAACCGTTGGAACTATCACCTCCGGCACCTGGAACGGCTCAGTTATCAGCCCGACTTACGGTGGAACTGGCGTCAACAACGGCTCAAGCACGATTACGCTGGGTGGAAACCTAACAACGTCAGGTGCGTTCACAACGACGTTGACAGTTACAGGGAACACCAACGTTACACTGCCTACTTCCGGTACGCTAGTTAACACCGCTGTAACGGCACTTTCCAGCCTCGCAACTGTTGGAACAATTACCTCAGGCACGTGGAACGCTGGTATCATCCCTGTCTTGTATGGCGGTACGGGAACTTCAACTGGGTCGATCACGGGTACTGGCGCCCTAACGTTTACGGCAGGTGGTACAAACACTAACGTCAACCTCGTTCCAAATGGAACAGGTGTAGTTGATGTCAACGGTGCCCGAATCACACTGGTTGGCACACCAGTTTCTGACTTCGACGCCGTTACCAAGCAATACGCTGACTCCATTGCGCAAAGCCTAAACGTTCACGCTGCGGCAGATTACGCTACTACCGGAGCTGTTTCGTACGCTTACACTTCGGTAGGTACTGCACTTACAATCACTACTATCACTGGAACAGACACAATCACGTTCAGTGTCGCCAATACTCTACAGGTAAACGATCAAATTCGCACCGGCAATACAACAACAGGCACAGGTCTGACAGCGAACACTACATACTACGTCACCACGGTTCCAGCCACGAACCAGGCCAAGGTTTCGGCTACGTACGGCGGTTCAAATGCTGTTCTTACTAACGGCACCGGACTCAGTATTGGCGTAATTGGTGATCCGGGTGTCGGGGCCACTTTAGGAAGCACACCAAATATTGTAGATAGTGGTTCTACTCTGGTTTTGGGTCAAAGGATCCTCGTTAAAGACCACACAACTACCAGTTATAACGGTGTTTACACCGTAGCGACTGTTGGCACGGGTGCCAACGGTGTATGGACTCGCGCCACAGACTTTGATAACGCCCCTACTGGAGAAATCGCACCTGGTGACTTCATCTACGTCACCTACGGAACAACCAACGGAGGAAACGGTTTCGTACAAACTCAGCCTGCACCCATTCGGATGGGTGTTTCGGGTGCCGGTTTCACAACTTTCACTGGCGACGCAATTCTCTTCTCCCAGTTCTCTGGCGCTGGTCAAATCACCGCTGGAAACGGTCTTTCCAAGACTGGCAACACTCTTGACGTTAACGTTGCCTCAGGCCGCACTGTCATCAACGGCTCAGATCAAGTTGACCTGGCCACAGTCTCGCAGACTAACACGTCTGGAACTGCTGGAATCAACTTTGTTCAGTCTCAGACGATTGATGCATACGGTCGCGTAACGGGTACTGTTTCGGCGGATGTCCGTGGCGGCACAACTTCGGTCGCGGGTATTCTGCAAATTACCGATTCAGTCTCCTCGACTTCAACAACAACTGCTGCTTCCCCGAACTCGGTCAAGACTGCCTACGATCTGGCAAACGCCGCGCTGCCGAAGTCCGGTGGCACGATGACCGGCAAGATCACTCTGGTGAACGCTTCATCCGCGACCGCAAGTATTAACTACGGTACGGGAACGGCGGATCCAACAACTCCTGCAAGTGGTGATTCCTGGAACAACTCTGGAACAATCAAGTTCTACAACGGAACCGCAACCAAGACCCTTGCTTTCACAGACTCCAACATTACTGGAACGGCGGCAAACGTTTCAGGTACAGTTGCAGTTGGCAACGGCGGCACAGGTTTAACAACCCTTACATCAAACGGTGTTGTTTACGGTAACGGCACAAGTGCAGCCGGCGTTACAGCCGCTGGCTCCTGGGATGCTACAAACTCAATCGGACAAATCCTATCGGTTAACTCCTCAGGCGTTCCGACTTGGACCAACATGATTGACGGCGGTTCATACTAAGTTTACTTTTCTACTCATCCTGCTATATAGCACTTAAGAGGATAGCCACATGGCGCAAACAGTTAAGCTAAAAAGATCAGCTGTTGCAGCTAAAGTTCCCTTGACGACCGACTTGGCGTTGGGGGAACTAGCTGTTAACACGAATGACGGAGTGTTATACACTCTGATGAACGATGGCACGAACAAAATCGTGCAACTTGGTGGACAAGCAGTCTCAGCCACTGTAACTGCGGGTACTAATGCCCAGGGGCAAGGTCCGCTCACCAGCAATCTCAATGTTGTCAACACTACAACAGCCAACCCTTCCGGTGTCACTCTGCCAACGGCTTTACTTGGCAAAAGCGTCTACGTTTTCAACCGGGGAACAAACCCAATCAATGTCTATCCTGCTACGGGTGCGCAAATTGATGCCCTGGGAACAAACGTTTCGTTTCAGATTGCCGTAGGCGGGTGGTTGCAGTTTAACGCCACTTCCCTAACTCAGTGGTACTCGTCGGTCAATGCTTCTTCAACTACTGTTTCAGACGACACAACTACAAACGCTACTTACTACCCTGTTTTCTCAACTGTCACGAGTGGTGCTGCCACGCTAAAGGTCAATTCTACCGGGTTTAATTTCAATCCTTTTTCATCTTCCCTGAGTCTTACTGCACCTTCTGGTAATCCCACTTTTAAGCTGTTTAATAATACGAATTCAGCGCCTACTGTTTCGCTGGAACTGCAAAGGGGAACAAACTCAGTATGGGGCGCTGATGCGTTCTCTGACTACAGGCTTAGCGCAACAACAAGCGGACAACTTGCCCTAGAACACGGCCTGTCCGGAGTTACTACAGAAAGGATCCGCCTTTTAGACACGGGGCGAATTTTATTAGGGGGCACAACCGAACTCACAATGGCGGGGGGCATTCTGCCCAGAGTTCAAGTATCAGGCTCCAGCTTTAGCAATACTTCAATCGGTTGCCACAGATTTAGTGCGGATACGTCGTCAGGCGTTATCTATATGTCAAAGTCAAGAAATGCTACCATAGGGGGTCACACTCTGGTAAATGGGGGAGACACGCTGGGGCTGATGAACTTTGCGGGCTCCGATGGCACTCAGTACCTAAATGGTGTAACACTAACCGCTAGCGCAGAAGGAACCCCAACAGCGTCTAGTGTTCCGGGCCGCTTTACGATTTCCACCACTCCGGAGGGTGCTTCTATACCGATTGAAAGGATTCGCTTCAGGTCGGACGGTGGAGTAGGTATTGGAGGAGTAGGCAGCAATAATAATGCTCTGTCCTTGTTGAGAGAAGCTGCAACCCCAAACTACACTACTCTCAACATCTCCAACCTGATTGGGAAAGAGGTCAACGGGTCCCTCATCTCCTACATAAGTTTCCCTAACTTTGAGGCTGCTCCTTTTTCGCTGCCGCTCGTCTTTCATTATGCGGCAGGCCAGACAGCCCTAAGTTCCGGTCCGATAATTGACATTCAGCACGGTTTCAACGCTTACTCTTTCCTGACTGGAGGAGATACTAACCGGGGTTTCTTCTCTAACCTTGCTGCCCCTGTTACTGGCCCCTTCGGGCCGTTTACAGTTAGTACAATAAGTAGTTCTGGAACAACAGTAACAGTCAACACTACTGTCTCCCATGCTCTAGTAAATGGACAGACGGTAAGCGTTTCGGCCCTTGCTAATGCTACGGCATTGGTGTCTGGTGTTTCGTGTACTATAACAACTGTCGGCACTACAGATTTCACTCTTATTGGTGCAGCATCAAATACTGTTGGACTGTCGTTTGTTGCAACGGGTGCGGGCACGGGCAGTGGCACTGTTACATTGAATTGCCAGGGTGGTGGTCTAACAGTTGCCGGTTCTAGTGGCACTAGCTTTACCTACATAGCAACCGCAAGTGCAACCTTTGCAAACGTAACGATTGTCACTGGTACAGTGGTTGTCTCC
>Ga0315284_10003642_pt1 | contig 21913 bp, 14 predicted proteins | sample YL17G09_16_MG_FD_203696 | JGI IMG/M metagenome (GOLD analysis project Ga0315284, IMG submission 203696) | Sediment microbial communities from Yellowstone Lake, YNP, Wyoming, USA - YL17G09_16 | ecosystem: Environmental > Aquatic > Freshwater > Lake > Sediment | place: USA: Wyoming | collected... | reverse complement strand
AGGCCGCGGCGGTATCGCGCAGGCTCGCCGAAGAGTCCGGATTCCGTGAGGACATCATCCATACCGGGCAGCACTTCGATAAAAAGATGTCAGAGGTTTTTTTCGAGGAAATGGATATCCCCGAACCCGCGGTGAACCTCGGCATATCACGGGGTTCCCACGGCAACATGACCGGCAGGATGCTCATCGCACTCGAAAAAGAACTGCTCGACCGTAAACCCGACTGCATTCTCGTCTACGGGGATACCACCAGCACCCTGGCTGGGGCACTCGCCGGTGCGAAGCTGCACATTCCGGTCGCCCATGTCGAAGCGGGGCTCAGAAGTTACAATCGAATCATGCCCGAGGAATACAACCGCGTGATCACCGACCGGCTCTCCGTGCTTCTCTTCTGTCCGTCCAGACAGGCCGAGGCAAATCTCCGGTCGGAAGGAATCGGGGTCAAGGGCATGGATGCGACGGTTGGCCCGGCTTCCTTCGCCGCCACACCGGAGATCGTGGTTACCGGCGATGTCATGGTGGACGCTCTCTATCTGTTCCGTGAAAAGGCTCCCGAAAAACTGAAGCTTCTCGACCATCTCGGCGTTCAGACGGGTTCGTATGCCCTCGCCACCGTGCACCGACAGGAAAACACAGACGATCCGGAAAACCTGGCATCCATCCTCGGCGCATTCGGGCAGATTGCCGAAAGCGGGATTCCGGTGGTTCTCCCGATTCATCCGCGGACCCTCATTTCGATCGGGCACCATGGCCTTACCATCCCCGCGGGCGTCCTGGCGATCGACCCGGTCTCCTATATCGAAATGCTGATGCTCACGGAAAACGCCAGAGCGGTTCTGACCGATTCCGGTGGTCTTCAGAAGGAATCGGTTCTGCTCGGCCGCCCGTGCGTGACCATGCGGACCGAAACCGAATGGATTGAAACGGTTGAATCCGGCTGGAATATTGTCGCCGGCCCGAAAACAAGGCGAATACTCGAAGCGTATCATGCGGTTCTCAAACATACCGCCCATGAATTGAAGCCACCCGAGGGTCTTTACGGCGACGGTCATGCGGCGGAGCGGATCGTCATGGCTCTCGCAAAACGGTTCGGTTCACACGAGAATCCGTCCTGCCTGTAATGAATACGACAATACAAGGCGGTGAGGACAGAGCAACGCAGCTCTGTCTGCTACCCGGATCGGGAACCGGAGTAGACATGTCTTTACAGCATGTACAGCCACATCCTGATCAGAAGCCGGCAAATCATCCCCCGCCATTCCCGGAGACCGAGGATACTCGCCCGTGAAAATCCTGACTTCGCACGAAATCGCCGTCATTCTCGTTGAAATCGGCATCATCATCGGATTCTCACGGTTTCTGGGGGAAATCGCCCGCCGTTACCGTCAGCCCATGGTCGTTGGTGAAATCCTCGCGGGAATCATCCTCGGCCCGACCTTTCTCTGCATCATCACACCCGACCTCGAGAGCGGGCTCTTTCACTTGAGTCCCAACACACTCATCGTGATGGAGGGGCTCACCACGGTTGCTGTGGCGCTCCTTCTTCTGGTCGCAGGCCTGGAAATCAACCTGTTCTCCCTCTGGAACCAGCGGAAAACGGCGTTCCTTGTCAGTTTTCTCGGCATCGCCTTCCCCTTCGCGCTCGGATTCGGCGCGTCATCAACATTCCCGGGATTTTTCGGGCATGTGTCCGGTTCCGATTCGATGATATTCGCTGTGTTCTTCGGGACCGCCATGTCCATCTCCGCCCTCCCGGTCATCGCGAAAACCCTCATGGATATGAACCTTCTCAAAAGCGACATGGGAACCCTCGTGATGGCCTCCGCAGCGCTCAACGACCTTGTAGGCTGGCTCATTTTCAGCATTGTCGTGTCGCTCATAGCCGGACAGGCTGGCCAGGTAAACAACCCATATGTCACTATCCTCCTTATCATCCTGTTCACCGTTTTCATGTTGACCGTCGTGCGCCGGGTTTTCCGCAGGATTCTGCCCTGGCTCGAGCGCAGAACCGTCTGGCCGGGAGGCATTCTCGGGTTCGTGTTTGCGTTCACCATGATCGGGAGCGCCGTGACGGAACAACTGGGTGTTCACGCAGTTCTCGGCGCCCTGCTTGTGGGCATTGCCGCGGGAGAAGCCGAACATCTCACCGAACGGACCAAGGATGTGATCACCCAGTTCGCCACCAATATCTTCGCCCCGCTTTTTTTCGCATTTATCGGTCTCAGGATAAACTTCGCCGCGTATATCGACCTGCCGCTCATCGCCGCCGTGTTCGTGATTGCCTGCACGGGGAAGGTTGTCGGGTGTACGCTCGGGGCGAAATGGAGCGGCAGCTCCACAAGGGAATCCCTCACCATCGGGTTCGGGATGAATTCCCGCGGCGCGATGGAGATCATCATCAGTCTCCTCGCTTTCGAATACGGACTCATCGGTGAAAACCTCTTCGTGGCGCTCGTGATCATGGCGGTCGGCACCACCATGATTTCCGGCCCGGTCATGGGATGGTTAATCCACGAGAAAAAACCACTCAAGATATCTATGCTCCTGAAACACGAAGGATATGTTCATAACCTGAAAGGGGCCACACCCCGCGACATCATCCGTGAACTTGCCAATCTCGCCGGGCGGGAAGCCAATCTCAACCCTGCGATGATTTTCGAGGAAGTGTGGGAACGTGAACGGATCATCGGGACGGCACTCGGCGGGGGGTTCGCGGTCCCGCACGCCCGGCTCACCGGCATCAGAACCCCGACAGTCGTCGCGGGAAAATCCAGGGACGGGGTCGATTTCAATGCCATGGACGGCGCACCGGTCCAGGTCGTGTTCATGATCCTCACCCCGCAGCACGATATGGGGGCTCAGCTTCAGATACTCGCGGATATCGCGCGGATATTCACCAATCCCGCGGCGAGAGCGGCGGCGCTCAAGGCAGAGAATTACCGGTCGTTCATGAACGCCATCGGGCTTGCCCCGGAACGGTCTCAGCAGCATTAATTCTTACCGACGGAATCGGTATCGCCGTACTGAACGAAAAGAACGCACTTAGTACACGCCCTTCCGTGTTTTCAAATCAGCGGTCCTTTCCCTTTATTCTATATTATCCGCAAACGGCCGGTCGGCGTGGTTGATAATGATTACCGAAGGTTTCCCCTTCGCGCCGAGCTTGTTGACCGCGCGCACCCGGAGCGTGTTGCGCCCCGACTGGAATAGCCAGGTCCACCGGTCTCCGACCCGCTTCCAACCCGTATCGTCCACATTCACCTCGAAATGGCTGAAATTGGGCGTGTAGGTCTCGAACCGGAGAAACACCCGGTCGTTGCCCATGCCCTGCACGGCATCCACATGCACCCTGTTGAGGACAGGCCACATGTCCTGCTGACGGTCGGTGTGCCAGAAAAAATTCCTGTGCGGCGGTGTCTGCGAGTCGTACCAGTTGACATAGCCGTTCCAGGGCCAGTCTGTCCCCAGGCCGTGATTGAGCGGGCGCGGAAACGGCTTTTCGTACCAGTTGTTACGGGGTACCATGCGCATGAACGCGGCGTTGATAAACCCGGTCAATTGAACATTCGGCGGGACCGCCTGCGAACCTCTTCCCACCGGCGGCGGCTCACCGTCACGGAGCCGTTTCCAATCAAACTTGTCGGTCATCCAGTCGAGCGTTTTGGCGGGAAAGAAATAATCGAGATACCGTTCGTGGAGGTCGAGGAGGTCGAGCGGCACACCGGTCTTTGTATCGTAGTTGTAATGATTGGTGTAATCGGCGTCGAGGAAAATCCATTTCCCGAAATCGTCGTTCCAAACCTCGACGACCTCGTGGATGACGCAGTTAACGATGCGCGCCTGCCAGCCGTAGGCCATGCACATCCCGCCGAGGAGGTTATTGAAGGTGAGGCAGTACCCGCCGGCGCCGGCGGTCTCGGTACGGTTGAGGATCGACAGGGCGTCCCACCCCGGGAATTCCGGCACCGGATTGCTATGGCGCCACCGTTTCGTCACATAGTCGAGTAGTTTTACCTGAGCGTCGAATTGCGTTCTGCATCCTTCAATGACCTCGTCGAGGTTTTCACGGTCACGGAGTTCACGGAATTCCGGCCTGCCGGCGGATTCCCATTCCCACTCAACCGAGGAATATCGTATAACGGGATTGTCGGCCTCGACCACAAAGACGTTGTCGTTGAGAGGGACACGTTCGAGGAGTTCAGCTGTGACATTCGCCGACCTGATTACCGGGCTTTTGAGCGGATTACGGGTCGAGAGCACAGCCTTGAACTGGACGTAGCGGCGGTTGAGGTCGGCACCGCCAATGTCGTATTCGAGCCGCGGGCCGCTCCCGATTGGGCGGTAGGGTTCCCAACTCCCGCTGAACGGATCCGGGTCGGTTCCCCGGCGGAAAAGGTACTCGACTGCCGTGCCCTCCGTCACTTCCGCTTCGATGACGAGCTTCATCGACTGGATTTCCCTGAGGGGAACGATGAAATCCGCCGAATCCCCATTCCAGAGATCGATGACCGGACTCGCGAGCCAGCCATTCCTTATAAACCTGTCGAGACTCAGCCGCACTGATAACTCCGCCCGTGTCGAGCGGTCAAGCCCGAATGGGCTCCTCTTCCATAACCCGCCGCCGTCAAACGAGGCGAACGATGTTTCGCCAACATGGGCCGGATCGCTGCCGCCATCGGCGAATTCGTCCGCACGTGAGATATAGATTGTCCATCCTTCTTCTTCACTGTTAGCTTCCGGGCAGAAGAGGTCGATAACATTGTTCCCCTTTTTCAGCCACCCGGCGGGGAACCCACTCCAGCGGTACCACTCGATGTTCGTGTCGGTGTTCCAGTTCGGGATCTCGCTTTTATGGCCGTTGACCGAAAATGTCAGGGGATACTTCCCCGTTTTTGACTTCACGAAGATGACCACCCAGGCCGAATGGGCTCGCGGATCGTCGAGGGCCAGGATTTTACGCGCCCTGTTTTTTCCCCAGACGGTGAATGTACACACGCCCTTTTCGCTCTGCCCCGCGCCGGGTGAATCGTTCTCGATAAGTTCCATGTTGAACAGGGACACGCCCCCGTCGGGATTTTTCATGAGCATGTGCATGAATCCGGTGTCATACACGAGTTCCCCATCGCCTCCCCATGCTGTTGTCACCGTACGGGCTGCATGCGCCACTGGTGAGGCCAAAGCAACCATCGCGAGAATTGCACAAACCGCAAGACAGACCCGCCCGGTCATCCGCTCCCCGCTCTTTATTGTTACCGATCGTTCCATTGTGACAATCCTTTCCTCCCATTGATTGTGATCTTTACAATATTTTTTCGCATATGCGTTGTCTGATCCTTCGCCCGGGCATCATTGCCGGGCAGGGTTTACCGCATATTATCCGCAAACGGCCGGTCGGCGTGATTTATAATGATCACCGAAGGTTTCCCCTTCGCGCCGAGCTTGTTGACCGCGCGCACCCGGAGCGTGTTTTGCCCCGACTGGAAGAGCCAGGTCCACCGGTCGCCGACCCGTTTCCAGCCCGTATCGTCCACATCCACCTCGAAATGGCTGAAATTGGGCGTGTAGGTCTCGAACCGGAGGAACACCCGGTCGTTGCCCATGCCCTGCACTGCATCCACATGCACCCTGTTGAGCACAGGCCACATGTCCTGCGGACGGTCGGTGTGCCAGGAATAATTACGGTGCGGCGGCGTCTGCGAATCATACCAGTTGACATAGCCGTTCCATGGCCAGTTCGTTCCGCTCCCGTGCGACAGCGGGCGGGGACAGGGCTTTTCGTACCAGTTGTTCCGGGGCACCATGCGCATGAACGCACCGTTTACAAATCCGGTTAGCTGGGCGCCCGGGGGAGAAACTTGTGAGCCCCGATTCACCGGTGGCGGGTCGCCCGCACGGAGGCTTATCCACTTGATGGACGGGGTGTCGATGTTCCACTCGTCGAAGGTGTCATCCATCCAGTTCATGACCTTTCCGGGGAAGTAATAATCGAGGAACCGCCGGTGAAGCTCGAGCATATCGAGCGGCTCCCCCGTCTCCACATCGTAATTGTAGTGGTTCATATAATCGGCGTCGAAGAACACCCATTTCCCGAAATCGTCGTTCCATACCTCCACGACCTCGTGGATGACGCAGTTGACGATGCGTGCCTGCCAGCCGTAGGCCATGCACATACCGCCGAGCAGGTTGTTGAATGTCACGCAGTACCCGCCGGCACCCTTGTACTCGATACGGTCGAGGATGGAGAGCGCATCCCAGCCGGGGTATTCAGGGAATACGGTGCTGTGGAGCCACCGCCGCGCCACATAATCGAGCAGTTTCACCTGGGCGTCGAACTGGGTGCGGCTGCCGGCGATGACCTCGTCAAGATTTTCACGGTCGCGGACTTCCCGGAACTCCGGACGGTTCGCGGACTCCCATTCCCACGGTATCGACGGATACCGGATGACGGGGTTGTCGGTCTCGACCACAAAGACATTGTCGTTGAGAGGGACACGTTCGAGGAGTTCCGCTGTAACATGCGCTGACCTGATTACCGGGCTTTTAAGCGGATTACGGGTCGAGAGCACAGCCTTGAACTGGACGTAGCGGCGGTTGAGGTCGGCGCCGCCGATTTCGTATTCGAGGCGCGGGCCGCTCCCGACCGGGCGGTATTCTTCCCACCCGGCATTCGACGGATTCGGGTCGGTGCCACGCCTGAAATAGTACCCGACCGAGGTTCCCTCCGGCATGTCCGCCTCGACGATGAGTTTCATCGACTGGATTTCACGGAGTGGCACGATAACGTCTCCGGAATCCCCTTTCCAGAGGTCAATCACAGGGCTTGCGAGCCAGCCGGTCGGCATGTACCGGTCGAGGCTCAACCGCACGGAGTATTCCGCACGGGTTTTACGGTCGGAGTCGAAAGGGCTCTGCTGCCATGACCTGCCGCTGTCGAATGACTTGAACGAGGTCTCGCCGACATGGGCCGGGTCTCCGCCGCCCCCGGCAAACTCGTCCGCGCGCGAAATGAATATCTCCCAGCCCTCGGCCCCGGTTTGCGCCTCGGGACAGAAAAGCTCGATCATATTATTCCCCTTTTTGAGCCATTCGGCGGGGAATTCGCTCCAGCGGTACCATTCACGATTTTTCGTCGTGTCCCAGTCCGGTATGGCGCTTTCGTGGCCGTTCACGGTGAACCGGAGCGGATATTTCCCCGATTTGTAATGGGGAAAGACGATAATCCACGCCGCGTTCGCCCGGGAATCATCGAGAGAGAGAATCTTCCGCGCCCTGATTTTCCCCCAGATGATATCGGTAAATTGCCCCTTTTCGCTGTGGCCTGAACCGGGGGAGTCGTTCTCGATGAGCTCCATGTTGAACAGCGACACGCCGCCGCCCGGATGTTTCATGAGCATGGACATGAACCCGGTCTCGTAGACCATTTCGGCGGAGCCGCCCCACAATGTGTTCACCATCCGCTCGGCTCGGACACTGTCCGCCGAAAACAGCATGGCGACAGCGGTGAAGAATAAAGTTACATTCATTCGCATGGAATCCTCCTTTTCATAACAAGAAAAATGATAGTACCTGTTGTTCTCTTACATTGATTATTATATAGTTGTAACATGTCACAAAAATCGAATGAAAGCTTTTTCCCGTTCATGTATACATACCATGTTAAATCCCCCGGGTCAACAATGAAAAGACCATGTCGAGCTTTATAACCGTGGGCTGCACACACACCCGTCCTGAAAAGGGGCTTCGATGAAAAGAATATCATTCTGGCACACGTTTCTCACAGCGGGGCTTATTCTTCTTCCACTCGCGCCCGGATTCCTGCCTGACTTCGAACCGTGCGCGGAACCTGCTCAGGGCGGTATCGACCCTGAAAAACTCCATTCCATCATTCCCCGTGACGCCAAACCGGTTCTCGTCATAGACGGGACCGGCGATAATCCGGCCCTCACTTTCACTGAAGGACCAACATGGATGAACGGGTCACTCTACTTTTCGAATATCCACTGGAAAGCGAAACGGGGAACACCGGGACTGCATGTGCTCAGGCCGGATGGCTCCTGCATTCCGCTGAACGGCGAGGTCATGACCGAGGGATCGATGCCACTCCCGAACGGCAACCTCGTCGTATGTGACATGGGCGGCCGCCGTGTCATCGAGATGACGCCCCTGGGTGGTATTGTCCGGACGCTCGCCGATTCCTGCGAGGGTTTGCCAATTGGCGCGCCGAACGACCTGATAACCGATATGAAGGGCGGTATTTATTTCACCCAGCCCGACCGGACACATGAGGCGGGCAACGCGGTGTACTATATCAGGCCGGACGGTACGGTCGTCCGGGTCACCGGCCGTAACGAGTTCACCAATCCCAACGGTTGTGTGCTCAGTGGTGACGGGTCCCTGTTTTTTCTGGGGGATTACAGTGAAACCACCATCCACGTGTTCGATGTGGGCGCCGACGGCACCCTGTCGAACAAGCGGCTCTTCGCGAACGTCCTCCTTCCCGAAGGCGGTGTCACCGTAACTAAAAGACCGATGTCGAACGCCGACGGCATGACGATCGACCGAAAGGGAAACATATATATCGCGACACGGATGGGGATACAGGTATTCGACAGCTCTGGAGCATTGATCGGGGTGATCGTGTTTCCGAAACAGCCGGCGCACTGCGTATTCGGGGGGGAGGACATCTCGGTACTGTACGCGCTCTGCGAGGATCAGATATATACGATTCAGACAACGATGCAGGGACTCAGGTACCCGTAGACCTCCACGGGCGAGTGACACAGTACGCTTTCTGGTACGGGCGGGTGATATCACGGTTTCAGAGGATCGTCGATGAGGACATAGTTCCGGTATTCGCCGAGCTTGCGGCACAGGACAGAGTTTTCGAGGACAGTGAGGGCACGGACCCAGAGGCGGTCGTGCTTGTGGTCTTTCTTGTTGGGTTTTCCGGGTTGCGCCTCCCAGTCGAGCGCGGCTATCCGCTCATGCATGACCGCAGGGTGCGTTCCGGTGAAGTGGCGGCAGGTCTTGAGCGAGCCGTAGTCGAACGCCGCGTTCTCGTTGGGATACCGTTCCTCGACCCATTCCCTGCCGCGGTGCACCGATGACAGGGCGATTTGCTTCTTCATCATGCTGACCGGCGGCCGTACCCAGCCGTAATGTAAGATTTCCGCTTCAGCCGGCACGACCCTGAGCTTACGTCCCCCGATCCGGAATCCCTGTGCGCTCTCCCAGGACCGGACGCCGATGCCGTTCCGGACGATTCTGATTTCATGAGTGTACCAGTTGTGTGCAACCTGGTAGAGGTTGTACGACCCGTAAAAATGCACGTAATCGAAAAGCAGACCCTCGACCTCCGGGACATCGAGATACCGCATCATTTTTTCACGGAGGACGGGGAGATGGCGTTCGTGGACGACCTCGTCCGCCTGGAGGTATAAACACCAGTCGCCGCTGCACGCGTCGAGGGCGATATTCGTCTGCACGGCGTTCGATGCACCTTTCACGAAGTGGCTCGGGTCCCAGACCGTCTCGATGATCCTTATCTTTGGATCACCGATGCTGCGTATCATCCCGGTGGTGTCGTCATCCGAGTCGCCGCAGGCAATGACGAACTCGTCGACAAGCGGGAGTACGGACCGGATTGATTCCACGACCGGATAATAGAGCCTGACCGCATTCCGTACAAACGAAAACCCGCTTATCTTCATGTAATGTCCCATTTACCGTTGTTATGCATGTTCACGGCGCATGTTCGCTTTACGGTCTGCGGGCTGCTTCCTCCGGAAGTCCGCGGTCGACCCTCAGGCGGCTTTCTTTCCTGCGGTAATATAATATAATCCGGGTATCAAGTTTAGTAAGCTTTTATAAAGACTGTAGTAATAAGACCTGCGAAACTTACCTCCCTGTCCTTCGGACAATCCCCCCTATTAGGGGGGACACGGCGAAGCCGAGGGGGGTACATTCATTACTGAAATATCAATATCCTCGACTGCTGACTTAACTGGATAACCGAAAAATATAATACAATCATCCCGGCAGACGCAAACAGGGAACGGAAAAACCTGGCGGGGGATGCTTGAAGAGTATGACATTGAGAGGAAACAGCGATGCCGGGGGGTTCTTTCTCATTATCCGGTTATCAATTTTGATAAGCATTTTACTTGACAGGGCGTGAAAATGTTTATATACTTCTCCCAATATAACAGTGAAGGAATTATACTGTATATAATCCCGAGACATTTTTTGTACTTTATGTCTCAACAGATTGATATTTATAATTATACGCGTTTCTTTCTGATATTTCTTTGGGGGCTTATAGAGCCTCTATGAGCTCTATACAGGTTCTTATACATGATCTGTATAAGCCATAGTTGGGCGGCTTTAATAAAGTAACGCAGAAATTCATTGGAGGTGAACCATGGCACTTAGCGACCTGTCCAACATAAAAGAGGTACTTATCTCTGTAGTAGAGAGGCTTAATCGATATCGAGAGATCTACGAGCGAAATGAGACAGCTGTTCGTGAGCAGATCGTATTACCTGTATTGCGGGGGTTGGGGTGGAATACTGAAAATCCAGAAGCGGTTCATCCAGAGGATCGAACAGATTCCGGCAGTCCAGATTATACGCTGAAAGTAGATTTAAAACCAGTAGTCACGATTGAAGTGAAGAAGCTTGGGGTCGACGTTACTCAACCTGGTGCCCTGGAACAAGCCCACCGTTACGCATCAGCGAGTGGTATAGCGCTTTGTATGGCAACAAACGGCACTGTTTGGGTTCTTGCAAGATCCTTTGAGGTGGGACGGGATCTCCGAGGACGAATAATATGGCAAGTGCTGCTCTCCAATGACACTGTGGATGAAGTTGCTCAGAAACTGACTCTAATCGCAAAAGAGAATATTGGCGATATCGATTCTTTCATCCAGTTTCAGGACGAATTAGACGAGAAATGGGAAGAACTACTTGCAGAACCTGGCGAGCTAGTGGTGGTGGTGGTAAAGCTTTTACGGGATAGACTCTCGGCTTCGCCAGAAAGGCTTCCTTATCCACGTTTCATTGACGATTATGTAGACCAAAGGATACGAGAGATTATTGAATCAGATACTCAGGCTGACGATATGACACAGCCGAAGGTTACCGGCCAAGAGGGTGCTGTAACTACTTCAGTTAGGCGGGGCTCTGTCGCTGAAATCCTAATAGAGGCTGCTGAGCGTGCTATTCGAGAGGGCAGATTGTTGCGCGACACCCAGATCCAGACGGGATATGCGCGCTTCCTTGTGAGTAGGACACCTGTTCACAAGAACGGTAAGAACTTCTTCAGCCCAAGGCAACTTTCAAATGGTCTATATATCGAAACCCATTGCTCCTTATCAACAGCTCGGAATCACGCTCGATTACTCGACAATTTCAAAGCTGCCCTGGGAGGTCCGAGGGCACGTGGAAGATAGATGCCATCTAACAATGGCGTGCAACGGATGGGTCGCTCTCGGCACTTCGCTTACAAAGTGGCAAGAGTCGTGCCGATTCGCCACTTCGTGGCTACCGCGACCCGCCGCTGACGCGCATCGTTGGCCATAGGAAATGTTATGAAGAATGTTAAATTAAAATATACCCGTGGCGAAGTTAATAAGGCTGGAGATATTTTCAGGGACACAACCAGTTCGGATGAAAGTCTGTTATGGGCTGCAGATGTACTTGGTAATTGGCGCGCAATCCATAATTATCCGATCAATACATTCCAAGCAACTTTACGCCATAAGCTAAAAACAATCGATAATAAGTCCCTTGTGGCTCAGAGGCTTAAACGAATTCCTTCAATTGTTGATAAGCTTCGTCGATTCCATGATATGCAACTTGCCAGGATGCAAGACATTGGTGGATTGAGAGCAGTTGTTGACAATCTAACCCAAGTACAGAGACTATATGAAAATTATAAGAGTACTCCTTTTCAACACAAATTAATCAGCGAACGTAACTACATTGATTCACCCAAGAGTTCAGGTTATAGAAGCATTCATCTTGTATATTGTTATAACAACAAGACCGTAACTGATTACAATGGTCTACTCATTGAGTTGCAAATAAGGACACGACAGCAGCATGCTTGGGCAACAGCTGTCGAAACAATGGGCATTTTTTTGAACTATGCTCTCAAATCTAGCGAAGGTCCTGATGAATGGTTAAAATTCTTTTCGCTCACCGGCTCTGCTTTTGCCCATCTTGAGAATCAAAATCCAGTACCTGGATATGAAGGGTTGTCAAATATTGAGACATATCGACATGTTGCTAAAAAATCACAAGAATTGAATGTTAGAAGTAAACTGACGGGATTTGGTGCTGCCATAAACTTGATCCACTCTGATGAACGCCGAGGCACTTATTATCTCCTAATCCTTGACCCAGGAGCAAAAACAATTAGGCTTCAGGCATATAGTAGAGATCGCTTTGATATAGCGACTGCTGATTACCTTAAAGCAGAAGAAAAAATTGTAAAAGGAAGTCAAAAACAAGCCGTCCTAGTTGCAACCGAGTCAATAGAATCATTGAGGCGTGCCTATCCAAACTTCTTCCTTGATACACGCGAGTTCTTTAGAATCTTGAAGCATATTGAAGATCTCGCTGAAAAATAAATAGATAAGATCAACAAACGAATGCACCGGACAGCTTTCAGCCGCCGGTGATTCGTGCCGTTATGTAATGAGCTTAACCCTTCGTCCACCCGGCATCATACAAACCGCCTTCTCAAACTCCTTGAACTGATGCAGAAGCCCAAACCTATACCGGTAGTCGGGCAGTTTCCAGGCCAGCCCCCAAAGCTATCTGGATATACATGAGCGGCGCTGACAGCACATTATTTGTTCTTCTTTTCTCGCTTTGCCTGTTTCTTCTCTTTTGCTGTTTTCTGGGGCGGTGTCTTTTTGTTTTTTTTAGTATCTTGTGATTTTGACATACCTTTTACCTCCTTCATAACAATGATGATTTGCACTACTGATAGTAGATAACTATATTTTCCTGACAATGCAATAGCCATTTTACACCTGGCAACCCCCCATTTTTTTAGATCGTCCCCATCAGGACATGATTTACACTTTTTTATAGACAGGATTAACAAGATTTACATAATATTTTTTATATATTTTTTCATTCTTGTTAATCTTGTCAATCCTGTCGTATTTTCTTGTCAATCTTGTCATTATACATATCGTGAGACCACCACTTCATAAGGATAAACGAAGTTCCTGTTAAACTTCGTTCCTGCTCATTAATCGTTTATGGAATTTTAAATGATTACTGAATTCACAGACTTTTATAACCAATATATTTATAATCAATGTATTATATTAAATCTTCGTCTGGATTTTTGGGGGGAGCCAGCCATTTTACACAAGCGGACGAATCACTATTCGATTGATGAACTTAAGTCAATGAAAGGGCTTCCAACAACGGGTTGCAGCGTACGCGGTAAATCACGCCGCTGAACCCGACCGTTAGCCGACTTGAGAAACATTGGAAAGAATAACTTTCTTAAAGCACCGCCTGACATCATGAAAGGCGTTTGTTACACCATAAATGCCGCACATTACATATTTCGCCCGTCATAGAGGTAATGCAGATGAGAAAAAAAAGTAACTCGTCTCCGCGATTCGACAGCGAAGCATTTTTTCTCGGCATCGGAATGGGAGTCGTATTCATCGCGATAGGACTCTTCCTCGCATGGGCGATAATTACAGCCCCCGAAGGGGTGTCAAACTCGTCCGGATACACGCTTGCGCAGAGGCTCGCACGGGTACTCCCGGAAACGATTCAGCAACGTATAGCGCTTGTGCTGGCGGGGCTTTTTGTGCTTTTCGGGATATTCTGCGCCGGCCTTGGGCTTGGGGTCGTGGTGAAGTACCTCGCGGCGAAGATAAGGTCGTGACTTGACATGCCCGTTTAAAACCGCCCCCTTGTGTGACTCACCCCCGGCCACTTTTCATTTTGCGACAAAGAGGGGAGAATTATTTCCGACGCATGATAATAACATCTCCTGATTATACCGGTGACTGCTTCCGCAATTCCCCGCGATACCGCTTCCGGCGTCTTTCTTTAGAAACTGTTTTCTTTCACAGGAATTATTTTATATCTTTAAGTGTGGTGTGAAAAAGTCTTTTCACAACCCGCGTACGTAAAATATGGTGCTTCCTCACTGTCAAGGGCTTATAAATCGGCGTTTCGTGCCGACCCTTGACAGCAGTTGAACAAAAGTAAAAGGTCTATTGCACAACTTATAATACACGTTTATCCGCAGGGTATGGACCAGTCACGAGGTTGTGTTCGATGATAGTGACTCTTTTCCGCTTACTGCTTATCTTCTGGATCATATCGATCCTGATGCGCTGGTTCAAGCGCTCGTCCACGGAAAACAACACCGGATCGGTGAAGGGCGGCAAACCCGGAGCCAATAAATCCCTTGACGACACGGGGCCTATTGATGATGCCGATTTCGAGGAGATAGAGGACTCGTGAACACAGAGAAGCTTGACCGTGCACGGATTGTTGTCTTGTCGGGGGAGGATTTCCAGCGCTCGGAACGGCTCCGGGAGGTCCTCGACACTGTTGTCGATCCTGCGACACGCGATTTCAACCTCGACATCATCTATGCCGACGAGTACCGGAAGAAAAGCCGGGACTTCCTTCGGATGTTTTCGGAACTCCTCGTGACATTTCCCATGATAGCGTCGCAGCGGGTCATCGTTGTCAGGAATTTTGACAGTCTGGATGCTCCAACGAGGAAGAAAACGTCGGAACTGCTGTCGGGCACTCCGGACACAACTCTCGTGATCATCGAGGGGAGCGAAGCGAAGCTTTCTCCGAAACCGAAACTGGATGTGCTCGAGGAATCGTTCAAGAAGATATACGAAGAAAAAATTACAGGCTGGATAAAGAACCGTTTCAGAAAACGCGGAAAAACCGTCACCGACAGCGCCGCCGCCCTCATTATGAACAATGTGGGCACAGAGCTGGGTGAGCTCGATGGCGAGATCGAAAAGGCGGTCATTATCGCTGGCGACCGCGAAACCGTCACAGAAGAGGACGTCCGGCTCGTCGTCGGGGAGTTCAGGCGCGACACCGTCTACAACCTCTGCAATGCTATCGGGCTCAATGACTTCAAAGGCGCATCCAGAATACTCGCTTCGCTCGTGACAGCCGAGAAGAACAAGGAAACCTATTACCTGTACACTCTATTCGGCCATATTCTGAAAATCGCCGAGTATCACCGGCTCGTCAGGACCGGCGCCCCGCAGGTTGAGGCGGAAAAAGCGGTGTCGGGAACCCCCTTTTTATGGAAACACAACAGTATGCCGCTTCAGGTCGAAAACTTCAATCATGCCCGCATCCGGCGGTCCCTGACCGCACTCGCCAGAACCGAATCGATGATGAAGAAATCGGGAATCGACAACCAGATGCTTATGGAACTCCTCCTGCCGCTCCTTTTTCCGGCGGCCCGGATGACAACGAACGGTCAGGAACCCTGAAAGTCACTGGATAATATACTCAAGAATATGAGGTCGTTCACCTCATCACAGAAAGGATGGGAAAATGGCTGCACCCCGCACAGTCACCGGAGACACCTTCAAAAGCGATGTATTAGATAATACCCTTCCGGTCATCGTTGATTTCTGGGCGACCTGGTGCCCGCCGTGCAGGATGGTCGCTCCAATCCTCGAAGAAATCGCCGGGGAGTACGATAACAGGGCTGTCGTGTGCAAGGTGGATGTGGACCAGAACGAGTCCCTTGCCCAGCAGTACAATGTTCGAAGCATTCCGACGCTCCTGTTTGTCAAGAACGGCGAAGTCAAGGACCAGGTCACCGGTGCGCTCCCCAAGTCTGAACTCGTCGCACGGCTCACCCCATTACTGTGAGGGATATTTATGGGCGCAGCATATGACACAGTCATCATCGGCGCCGGCGCAGCAGGCCTCACCGCCGGGATTTACGCTTCACGGGCGAACATGCACACCGTTCTCCTCGAGAAACTCGTTCCCGGGGGACAGGCTGCACTGACGGCGTTCGTGGAGAATTTCCCGGCATTCCCCGGAGGCATCTCCGGCTTCGAGCTCATGGAAAGGATGAGAAAACAGGCCTCCGAATTCGGTCTCGAGATCAAAACCGCCGAAGTTACATCCATCACCAAAACCGACGGTCTGTTCACCCTCGGAACGAACGTTGAGGAACTGACGACGAAAACCATCATCGTCTGCACCGGTGTCCGTCCCCGGAAGCTCGGCGTCCCGGGGGAGAATGAGCTGTTCGGAAGGGGTGTCTCCACCTGCGCCACCTGTGACGGTGCGTTGTACCGTGACAGGGAAGTCGCGGTGATCGGCGGGGGCGACTCCGCCATAGACGAGGGAATATATCTCACCCGCTTCGCCTCGAATGTCCATATCATCCACCGCCGCGACAGGTTCCGCGCGCTCCATTCACTCGTCGAGAAAGCGAGGGAGAATCCGAAGATACGGTTCCACCTCGATACTGTAATCACTGCGGTCAACGGCTCAGGCTCCGTGAAAAGCCTCGCCCTGAAAAACGTCAAAACCGGGGGTGAATCGGTTCTTCCGGTCGCCGGGGTATTCCTCTATATCGGGCTTGTCCCCAACTCAGAGATGTTCCGGGGGATTCTCGACCTGAACGAAGAAGGATTTATCACTGTCGACCGAACCCTTGCCACATCCGTTCCGGGCATCTTCGCCGCAGGAGATGTCCGCGACACTCCGCTCCGTCAGATCATCACTGCGGCGGGCGATGGCGCAGTTGCCGCATATTCGGCGGGCAAGTATCTTGAAAAGATCGGCTGACTGCCTTCTGCCCCAGGCCGTACCGGGGTCTGTTCGGTTCATCAGCAGTAACATCAAAGGCATCGCTGGGTCACGGAACGGATCGGGGGAGTTGCACCGGAAAGCACCTCTTCTTTGTTTTTTCCACTCTCCTTTTTTCTTGACCTTATGAAAAAAAATGATCATTTTTCGGTAAAAAGCCCCATCATTATCATTCCGGAGAACACTCATGCAGAAAGAAAAGAAAAACACGACCACCGTTCCCGATTTCACCATAGATACCCTCGGTCCCGCGCGGTTCGTTTCGCCGCTGAAACAGCACTACGACGAAACAATGGTCCAGAAAGGCTTCGTAAGCGACACCGATCGCATCGTATACGATCCCGACATGAACTCGATCAAAAGGTATTTAAAGCAGGGTATCGATCCCCCTGCCATGGAAGTCGCCGGCCCGCGGAAAAACATCTTTTTCCCTCCCGCCGACACCAGGGCTGCGATTGTAACCTGCGGGGGGCTCTGTCCGGGATTAAACGATGTCATAAGGGCGCTGTTCATCGAACTCCATTACCGTTACGGGATACGGGAAATATTTGGTATCAGGTTCGGATTCCGCGGGCTTGTGCCACGGGTCGGACTGCCCCCCATCATACTCACCCCTGAAATGGTCGAAAACATCCACCGTGAGGGGGGCACGTTTCTCGGTTCCTCGCGGGGTCCGCAGGAACCGAAAGAAATGGTCGATTTCCTCGAACGGGAACGGCTCAATATTCTCTTTGTTATCGGCGGAGACGGGTCCCAGCGTGCAGCGCTCGAACTCGCGGAGGAAACTGCACGGCGCAAACTCAAAATCGGGGTCATCGGTATTCCGAAAACGATCGACAACGACATCGGATTTGTGGAGCGGTCGTTCGGATTCAACACGGCGGTATCAATCGCCAACGAGGTGCTCGTCACCGGCCATGTCGAAGCGCGCGGGGCATTCAACGGCGTCGCCGTGGTCAAGCTCATGGGAAGGAATTCCGGATTTATCGCTGCGATGGCGGCGATTGCAAATGGCGATGCGAATTTCGTGCTCGTTCCCGAGATACCGTTCGACATGGAGGGCGAGAAGGGGTTCCTCAAGGCGCTCGAACACCGTCTGCTTGGCCGGCGGCACGCACTTGTCGTGGTCGCGGAGGGGGCGGGACAGGATCTCCTCACGAAGGAAAACACCGGGAAGAAACGCGATGAATCGGGGAATGTCAGGTTCGAGGATATCGGCATATACCTCAGGGACCGTATCGCCGAAACATTCAGCTCGGGATGGAATGCGGCCACAGTGAAATACATCGACCCGAGCTACACGATCAGGTCATCGCCCGCGAACTCGGACGACAGTATTTTCTGCAACCAGCTTGCCAGAAACGCTGTGCACGCCGCCATGTCGGGACGGACTAAAATGGTCCTGAGCATCTGGAACAATACCTTCGCGCACGTTCCGATGAAAACGGTCATCTCCGAACGTAAAAAACTCGATCCCTTCGGGCACGAATGGCTCAGCGTCCTCGAAACGACAGGGCAGCCGCTGTCCATGAAAAACTGACCGTAACTGCCCGGCTGGTGTTTCCGGTGCACTGGAAAATGTCCGGGACTTCACAAATAAAAAGGGCGGCCGTACGACCGCCCTTTTATTACTCGATTTATTTTACCCCCATCAGAATGTTGACTTAATATTCGCACCGATGATCGGTTCCGTGTAATTGTTCACACTGTCTGCGTTGTCGGAGTAATTGATGAACCTGAAGAGTGCGCCGATCGCGGAAACCGAGGTTAGCCGGTAATCTGCCTCGATACTGAGGGACGTCTTGGTGTTGTCGATCTTGTACACGTCTTCTTCGCCGTTCGAGGATCCGATATACCCGAAGCCAACCGTTGTCTTGAGCCTGCGGTCGCGGAACCACTTGTACGATCCGGCAAGGTTGAACAGCATGATGTCGGTCGTGACTTCCCTGCGGCTGAACCCGGTATCGGCGCTTCCTTCCTTACGATGGGTCGCGTTGCCGGTTTTGCCGATCGATGCGTTGACCGAAAGCGGCATCGGATCCAACAGGGAATTCAGGTTGAACATGACTGTCATGTTGTCGGATTCGGCAAGGTCGTATTCCGCAAGCGGGCGGTTGTCGGCGATGCTCATGTTCGAAATGCTCAGTATCCCTGCATGTTTCTGCTGCCCGAGCGGCAGGGTGCCGCCGAAGTTCAGCATGAGAGTGTTCGTCGTGGTGTCGATCATAATCGTTGTATCGTTTATTGCCTTGGTAAGACCTCTGTTCACATTAAGGTCAAGGTTGTTTGCCGCGTTATACGTACGGTAGCCCACCGTTACATTCGGGGTGTACTGCTCGAATTTCCGCGGCGCCAGTGTCACCGAGACACTGGTGATGTTCGTGTCCTTCGTCAGATCCTTCAGGGCGTATACGGCACTGCTGTACTGCTTACGCTCACTGTCGAGATTGTCCGAATAGGCGTCGTATCCCAGACTCAAAGTGACCTGATCGCGGAGAACACGCGATTTCACACTCATCTTGATCCCGCCAATATCCGTTTTCTGCTGGGGATTGCCGAGCGAGATGTAATGGGTCGGGATGCGGTACAATTCACCCGTGAACCGTGTCTTGGTCAACGGGATCGGGACGATGGTCGCCAGTCTGAACTTGTAAACGGACTGAATCGCATCCGCGAGCCCTTCACCGATACTATCTTTGAGTTTCACCTTGTCGAAGGAGGTCTGCGTGGACCCGTTGATGAGGAACTGGTCCCTGACCTGTGAGGGGATGTCCTCCAGTTCCTTGTTGATTTCAGGGGGCACATAGCTGAACATGTTTTCGGTCGCGATGGTGCCGCCGATTTCAGCACCGAGTTCTGCCTTGTTGTCAAAAAGGCGGAGAGTGGTCTCAAACGTTCCCACCCAGTTCTTTTTCGGCTTGTAATCCGTTAAGAACGAGCTGTCCTGATAGGCGAAATACCGGGTCTGATTATCAGCGTCGTACCGGTACTTCAGGGTGCTCGAATCATCCTCGGCACCGAAGAAGTTGAATCCGATATCCCAGGTAGCACGTTTATTCCTGACCGGGACAGTGTTCATTTTCAGCGCGATGACGTCACGTTTCGGGGTGCCGCTCTCGTACTCGTAGATATTGTAGAGACTGGTGGTTGGGTCATACAGGGCGATGATATAATCGGAGGTGGGGATGGTATCGCCCTCGGCGTTGAAATACGTGTTCGTATTGAGCTGCTGGAATCCGGTGCCGATGATATTGATGCGCTCGTCGATCTCGCGCTTGTTGTAACCCCAGACGAAATTGGAGTTGAACCGGTTCGACTTGAATTCAAGGTTCAGCCCGCGGACGAGAATTCCCTTGAGGGACAGGTCGCTGAAATTTGGGTTGGAGTCGCCGATGCGAATCTTCCAGTGCCGCGTCCTTCCATCGATGTAATACCGGTTTATCGGCTGACGATCGGGGAGTTTTTCGGATGTGAGGAACGACGATTCCTCGCTCGAGAGCATCACTCCCGCGCTCCAGCTCATCCAGCCGGTATCACCGCGGACGCCGAGGTCTATCTTGTTGTTCCAGAGGGGCACATTCGCCGTTTCCAGGGAACGGTCGTCGCGCTGTATGCCCATGTAAAAGTCCCCTTCGGCACCGAGCGGCAGAGCCATCTTCGTTTTCACCCGGAAGGTCCATATGTTGGGTCCGACCGGATCGCCCGCGACATCCTTCGCACTCACCTCGATTTTGTGGACGCCGTCGGCGAACGGCCGCTGCGGCTCCCAGATCATGACATTGCCGACGAGGTTGGCCTCGCGTGTCCGGTCTGCATTGTCGATGCTGAACCTGATAGTGTTGTAGTCGATGTCGCGTACGCCCTTGAAGAAGGTAACAATGACCATCTGGTCACCTGTATCGTACTCTTCACCCGCGTCGGGAGAGGTGAGGACAATTTCCTCGGCGGTTACCATTTCGCTCCCGTCCATCGAGGTCCGTATGGGACTCTCATCGGGATTTATGGCGGGCATCGTCGTCTCGTTTCCGGATGTGTCCTGGGCGACCAGATAATACTCGAGCGATCCTTCGATGCCGAGTTCCTTTTTGAGCTCGCGGCAATAAATGTCATCGTTTTTGAGCTGCATCTCGATCGAATTGTAATACGATTCTCCGGGTTTCCTGTAATAGAGGGTCACCCGCGAAACCCTCGTCTCATCAATCACCTTCGCCTTGATGATGCCGGGCTCGTTCTTCTCCGTGACTGTGTTCATATCGATCTGCGGTGCTATGGTATCGGTATACGCCACAGACACCCAGAACGAAACTATGAACACGGAAGCACACAAGATTTTCAGTTTTCTCATCGTATGATATCCTCGCTTCGCGGTTTCCTGAATTCTCTTATGCAAGTGTGATGGAAATATCATTTTTCTTCCAGTTCCCATATCAGGGTCTTTTCGCCCCCGCCACCGGGGTCTGTGAACAATAGTTGAATCATCTTCTTCTGTTTCGCCTGTCTGACAGTCACTGTGAGTGCGGCGGGTTCTGCATCAGTCGCCCTGGCTGTCAGATTGACAACTCCTTCCTGTGTGACACGGCACGTCAACTGGGCCTGGCCGCTGGAAAGTGTCACCGACGGTGCCTCCCCTGTCCATGTCTTTCCGCCGTCACCAGAGTACTCTATCGCCCCTGAATCGGCGCCGAACTCTGTCAGGGCGAAATTGGCATTGACGTCGATCGAGCCTTCCTTCACATTCATGGCCATAATGGTCAGGGCGAAAGCACCGCCTATATTCTTCTCGGCACCGCCCTGGGGAACCATGTTCAGCATCCAGGTCGGTTCGACTCCGCCGATCCATTTCGTTTTCATATTAGCCAGCTTTTCTGACAGCGTTTCCGGGTCGGTCGGCGCCTGGTTCATCCCCACAGTCGTCTGCTGAAGCTGCTGGAGGACCACGGAACCGAAATCGTTCATGACCGTGATGATACCCTGCATGCCGAGAAAGGTCGCCTCGTCTTCCAGAAATGAAGCGTCAAACTCGGTGCCTCGGACCGACGCCACCGATGACGGGG
>Ga0315284_10003641_pt1 | contig 21914 bp, 17 predicted proteins | sample YL17G09_16_MG_FD_203696 | JGI IMG/M metagenome (GOLD analysis project Ga0315284, IMG submission 203696) | Sediment microbial communities from Yellowstone Lake, YNP, Wyoming, USA - YL17G09_16 | ecosystem: Environmental > Aquatic > Freshwater > Lake > Sediment | place: USA: Wyoming | collected... | reverse complement strand
TAATCGGTCCGAAAAATTTGTCTTTACCCGATACTTCTGCTAAATTATAGAGCTTAAATTCCGAAGGAGCTTAAAATTGGGACAAACGCTCTGCTATAAGATACTGGCCGGTCATCTGGTTGACGGCAGACTCGCCGCCGGCGAGCAAATCGGCATTGCCATTGACCAGACCCTTACTCAGGACGCCACCGGCACAACGGCATTTTTACTGTTCGAGTCGATGGGCATCAGGAAAGTTAAAACGCAGCTTAGCGTCAGCTACATCGACCATAATATGGCCGGCTTCGGTCCTGAAAATCACAACGACCATATATACCTGCAAACTATTGCCGCCAAATCAGGAGTTTATCACTCACGGGCCGGCAATGGCATCTGTCATCAGGTTCACCTGGAGCGGTTTGCCAGACCCGGGGCGACTCTCCTTGGGAGCGATTCGCATACGCCGACCTGCGGCGGAATCGGGATGCTGGCTATCGGCGCCGGCGGACTGGATGTGGCGGTCGCTATGGCAGGAGGTGCTTTTTATCTTACCTGCCCGAAGGTTCTGGGAGTAAAGCTGGTCGGCGGATTGAAAAACTGGGTGGCGGCCAAAGATGTTATTCTCAAACTGCTCGGAATACTTACCACAAAGGGCAATGTTGACTGGGTGGTCGAATATTTTGGGCCGGGCGTCTCAAAGCTGTCGGTGCCGCAACGGGCGACAATAACAAATATGGGGGCGGAGCTTGGTGTAACAACGAGCATATTCCCCAGCGATGAGCAGACCGGAAAATATCTGGCTGCCCAAAAACGGGTGAAGGACTACAAGCCGCTCTCTGCCGACCCTGATGCCGAATATGACCGCCTTATCGAGCTGAATCTTTCGGAACTTGAGCCGATGGCGGCCTGTCCGTCTTCGCCGGACAATGTTGAAACCATCGCCGAAATCGCCGGTTCCCGGATAAGCCAGATTGCGGTGGGCAGTTGCACAAATTCGAGCTTTGCCGATTTGATGATGGTCGCAAAGGTACTAAAAGGCAGACGCATAAATAATATGGTCGAGTTTGCGGTTGCGCCGGGCAGCAGAGAGGTTTTGAAGATGCTGACCAAAAATGGCGCGCTGGCGGATATGATTTCAGCCGGTGCAAGGATACTTGAGTCGGCGTGCGGCCCCTGTATCGGGCTGGGCTTTTCGCCGGCTGATGGTGCGGTCAGTCTGCGAACGTTCAACAGAAATTTCGCCGGCAGAAGTGGAACAGCCAATGATAGAGTTTATTTGGTCAGCCCTGAAACGGCAGTTGCATCGGCACTTACCGGCAGAATCACCGACCCGCGTGATTTGCCCAAGCTGCTTAAAATCAAATATCCCGAAATAAGGATGCCGAGGCAGTTTATAATCGATGATAGTATGATAGAAAAGCCTTTGAGTGAACAAAAAGCAGCCAAAGCGGAGGTTCTGCGAGGCTCTACCATAGTTGTGCCGCAGATGCCGCCGCCATTGCCTGCACAACTGCAAGGCTCGGTGCTGATTAAATGCGGTGATAAGATAACCACCGACCATATTATGCCGGCGGGGACTTTCCTGAAGCTGCGTTCCAATGTGCCGGAATATGCCAGGGCGGTTTTTCACTGTTTCAACGAAAAGGGGAAACTTACGTTCGCTGAACGATCCCTGAAGTTGAAAGAACAGGCCCTTGCCGGGGTAATTGTGGCGGGCCAAAGTTATGGTCAGGGTTCATCGAGAGAACACGCTGCGCTTTGTCCGTTGTACCTGGGTGTGCGGGCAGTGATGGCAAAAAGTATCGAGCGAATCCACAGGGCCAACCTGATTAACTTCTGCATAGTGCCGATAGAATTTGCCGAGTCTGCCGACTATGACAAAATCAAGCCGGATGACCAACTGCAAATCGACAATCTGCTCGATGCGATAAAGAGCAGCAATGATATTAAGATTCGCAATGTAACCGGCGGATTTGAGTTTGTAGGCAGGTTGAGTCTATCAGCACGGGACAGGGAAATTTTGCTTTCTGCCGGTCTGCTGAATTACACACGCAAAAAAGCAAATGGCTGAAAAAGTGATAACCATCTTCGGAACCGCAAGGGCCAAACCCGGCGACCGGATTTACAAATTAGCTGAGCAGACAGGTAAGTTATTGGCCCAGGCGGGCTTAACAATCGCCAATGGCGGATACGGCGGAACAATGCTCGCAGCGGCCAAAGGAGCGGCAGAGGCGGGCGGAGAAGTTATCGGCGTTACCTGCTCAGCCTTTGAACGGACAGCAAATAAATATATCAGTAGGGAAATTGTTACCCGTTTGCTGGATGAAAGGCTTGATACGCTGATAAAATTAGGGCAAGGATACGTTGTGCTGCCCGGCGGAACGGGAACGCTGCTGGAGCTGGCAATGGTCTGGGAATTAAAGAACAAAGGCTTTCTCGAAACGGGCAAACCTGTTATACTTATAGGCGAGTTCTGGAAACCGCTGGTCAATTTAATTGAATCCGACGACCCCGACAGCCTGCGGCATATACGGATTGCCGAAGGGCCGGAACAGGCAAGGAACTATCTGGTTGAAAGTATTTGAATTTTTTGCGACAAGATGCCGGTATGACTAAGAATCTGGCAATATTGGTTTTGGCAGTGTTGTTTGCAGTTGCGGCGAAAGGAAATGACTCGAATAACGTCAAGCTGCTGCCGGAAGGCTTTGTGCTGCCCGGCGCCGACGGCAGACTGGTAACTGACAGCAACAGTGGTAAGTGGTTTTTTGAGCTTGACTCAGATGTGAGGGCCAATATGGGAAGTTTCGCCGCTGCCGGAGCAAAACTGGAGCTATTGCCGTCGGCGAGCCTGGAAAAAATGCTGGCTGATTCGAAGGGGCGCACCGTCGGCAGCTACAGGCTCTGGGGCAGGATTACAAAATGCGGTGACAGAAATTTCATGTTCCCGATTTACTTTTTGCCTATGAGCAAGGTCCAGCCCGCCCCCGCCGGGCAATCGCAGCAGCAAAGTACCGAGGCCGTTATTAACGAGCCTAACGACCAGTTGACCATACCGGAAGAAGTGGTGGCAAAACTATCGAGTAGAAAAATAGTCGGCTTCCAGCACGCTGAAAAAGGACTCGAACTGAAAACGGATTCCATATTGGCCGACAGAACAGCGATTTTGACCAAACAGCCTGACAGCAGTTTCGTATTTGCGTTCGATGCGCTGGGCCGCAATGTAGGGCGAGATTCGATTAAGCCGCTGCCCTGCGGTGCGCTGGAGGAAGCGCAGCACAGGCAGGCGACCTCGCCGGAAATATTGCGGTTTAGAATTTCCGGCATTGTCACCAGATTCAAAGGTGAAAATTATCTGCTCTTGCAGCGGGCGACACCTGCTTACGGCTATGGCAATTTCGACAGATAAAAGGACAACCTAATGCCCCACGAACTCGACCAAATCCTGCTTTTCTCATCCCAGTCAGATTTTGATACAAAACTGCAAGAACTCCATAAGAAGTTGCTCAGCGAAGCGAGGTTCGGCGGATTCAACCCACAAAGCGCTGAAAATTGGGGACAGGTAAGGAATATTATTGTGCAGGTTGACCAACCCACCGACAAGGCTGTAGATGAAGCTGTAAGGAAATTTACAAAGGAATTCGATGGACCTGACCTACCGCCTGAACAGTTTAAAATCAGCAGGGGAGATTTAGAAAAAGCACACAAAGAGATCGATAGGAAACTTTTAGCATCGATTCGTCGGGCAATTGAAAATGTAAGAAAATATCAGTCCGAAATTTTCATCGGCAAAAACATACATCCCGGAATCAAGTATACGCCTATAAAACGAGTTGGAATTTGTGTACCGGGGGCATCTGCGCCCCTGCCTTCGACTGTAATAATGACCGCTGTGCCTGCACAGGTTGCGGGCGTTGAAAAGATTGTTGTGGTCTCGCCACCTCGATACAACGGTACTATTCATCCGGTGACATTGGCGGTCTGTTATGAGTTGGGGATAACCGAGGTCTATCGTGTCGGCGGCGCACAGGCAGTCGCAGCTCTGGCTTCCAAAAAGGGGACCATTCCTGAAGTTGACAAGATTGTCGGACCGGGCAGCAAATGGGTGCAAACAGCAAAGTTGATGGTCTTTGGATATGTTGATATTGATTCGATAGCTGGGCCGAGCGAAGTTTTGATAATCACAAACGATAAGGCAAATCCGGCGTGGGTGGCAGCGGATATGTTGAGCCAGGCTGAACACGCGCCGGGCAGCGCAACAGTTTTCACGAATTCACGGGATTTGGCGGAAAAAACCCTTGCGGAACTCAAGAAGCAGGTCGGTCAATTAAGTAGGGTCAAGGAAACCATTAAATGCCTGCTGGAATTGAGCATTATTGCGGTGTTCGAGAATATGGACAAGACAATTTCTGCTGCAAATGATTTTGCGCCGGAACATTTAGAGATACAGTGCGGGGACAAGAGCAGGGAAATTGCCGAGAAAATTGAAAATGCCGGTGCCATTTTTATTGGTGATTATTCACCGGTAGCAGTGGGCGATTACTGGGCAGGGCCGAGTCATACCCTGCCGACAGGAATGAGTGCGAAATTTTTTAGCGCTTTAAGCGCCAATGATTTTATCAAGTCGACAAGCATTATCGAATACAGCAAAGAGCAACTATCTAAAAGTGCCGAGGACATTATCAGATTGGCCGAGGCTGAGGGTCTCGATGCCCACGCAAAAAGCATAAAAATCCGCACCGAATCGCAGGGTAATTTTTAGACATCCCAACTGAGTTTTTCCTCGTATCGCCAGCAAAACCTTCCTAAGAAATGCGCCATAATCATAAGCAGGTAGCAGGTAATAAACAGCGACATATAGGCCCAGAACTGCGGCGCAAAAGGAACGATACCCAGAAATTGGTTTATTTTTACAATCAGATAACCAAAAGCATAAAAAAACAAAATCAGCCCGCAGTACGGTAAAAATGTGCTGAATATTGAGCCGATAAGTAGTATTGGGTTAAGACCGGCGATGGAATCAAACATCACGACAGACAACAAGCCTATCGGGAAAAAGAAGATGCCGTATGACAAAAGCAGCCAGAATATTTTATCATTTAATATCGCTGCAATAACTGCCATCCTCTCGTTGGTTTCCCCCATAAACAGCAAATTGGCTTTTGTGGCTGTAAAGAAATAAATAAGCACCGGTGCAAAGAAGAAAATCAGGCAGAGGAGTATTTTTATTGTTTGCCAAACCATCTCGCCGATAGTGCCTGGGGTGGTGCCGATGGTTTCCGGTGACCGTAATTCGCCGCACGCGCTGCTGCGGACGCACTCAGCAAGATACCAATAAAAATAAAACGGAAGAGCAATACCTACGACAAAACTTACGGCTGAAAGAAGTGCCAAAAGGACAAAGGCCGGAGGAAATACCAGCATGAACAAAAACAGTAGTTTCCCAAGAACTTGAAAGATAAGCGGTATCCCGATAACGATTCCTAAAATCGCCAACCCGGGGACATTTAACGGATACAAAAATATGTCCAAAAGAAACGGGAATTTGCGCTCGGGCGGGGGTTCTTCGAGTTTTTTGAAATAGTCAACGGCTGTTTTTTCAGGCTCTGCAGGTTCAGGGGGAATATCAAACGCAGCGGCATCCAGGACCGGCTCAGGAGCAACTTCCTTCTCAAGGGGACCGGGTTGATTAACAGGAGGTGGCTCTTGTTCTTTGGTTTGCTTCGGCGGGACATCAAACATAGCAGGGTCAAGAAGGGATTTCAGGCCAATATCAGAATGTTCTCTGTCAGTCGGCGGTGGAATGACCACTGTATTTTTACAATGCGGGCATTTACTTTTTTGGCCGGTGTATATTTGCGGAACGCTGATTCTCTGGCCGCAGTTTTCGCACCGAAACTTAATCAGCGGCGATTCGTCCATTTACACTTTTACCCCTTTTGCCCTGCATCATACGGTACAGGGTTTGCAGATTTCCGCAAAATTACCGCAGTTTCTGTTTTATAAATTCCGCTGAATCGGCAAGAGCCTGGTCTATTTTTTCGGGGTTTTTTCCGCCGGCTTGCGCCATTTGGGGTCTGCCACCGCCGCCGCCATCGACAATCGGCGAAATCTGCCTTACCACATCAACGGCACTTAAACCCTTCTTTACCAAATCATCGGTAACACCCGCCAGCAGTACCGCCTTGCCGGCATCGTCGAAGCCAAAAACCACCACCGCCGATTTGGCCTTCTTTTTGAGCATATCAATCGCTTCCCTGGCCTGCTCGACCGATGCTGATGAAAGCCGTCCAATAACTACTGAAGTTTCACCTATTTTTTCGCACTTTTCCAGAAGCTGTTTTGCCTCGGTGCCGGCGTCTGTGCCGGCCTGTCTTGCCGCCGATTTTATATCTTTTGACAGCTTTTTGTTCTCTTTTACAAGTTGCTCGACCCTGCCGGCCAGCGACTCCGGCTGGACCTTGAGCATTGTCGAAAGTTCATCAACGATTTTGCTCCGCTGTTCGAGATATTCAGCCAGTGCCGTCCCCGTAAGTGCAGTAATCCTTCGCACACCCGCTGAGATGCTTTCTTCCCTGGTTATCTTAAATCCGCCGATAACGCCGATTCTGTCAACGTGCGTGCCGCCGCAGAATTCTCTGCTGAAGGCCTCTTTAATTTGCTTATCGCTCTCGGCGCCGATGGCCACCACCCGAACCTCGCTGCCGTATTTTTCACCGAACAGTGCCATTGCACCGAGTTTCTGCGCCTCTTCTCTGGGCATTACCGTGCAGGTAACCGGCAAATCCTCGGCTATTTTTCCCCTGACCAGTTCTTCGACCTTTTTTATCTGCTCATCGGTCAGGGCCGCCGGGCAGGTAAAATCAAACCGCAGGTAATCCGGGCAGACAAGACTTCCCTGCTGCGCCACCGATTTTCCCGCCACCTGCTGCAACGCCCACTGCAGCAGATGAGTGGCGGTGTGATTCTTCCTTGTTGCGTTCCTGTCTCTGCTGACAATCGCTGTTACTTTTTCGCCGACATTGAATGTCCCTTCAACAAAGTGACCCCTGTGAATTACGCAGTTTGCTATTTTAGCGGTTTTCTCAACGATGAACTGACCATTTGGGGATTTTAAACAGCCACAGTCGCCCACTTGTCCGCCCGCTTCAGCGTAAAAACAAGTTTTATCGAGAATAATCCCGATGTCATCGCCTGGTTCAACCGCTCCCTTACCCTTGAAGCCCTCCGGCCCAATCCATCCGACTACTTTACTGTCACAGCGGTCGGTATGATATTTGTGCAAATCCTCCGTTGCCGGAAGCTCAACATCAGACAGGGTCATAATAAAGGAGTCGGCCTTCTGAGCAGCCCTTGCTCGCTCTTTTTGCTCTTCCATCAATTTGTCGAATTTGGCCTTATCCACGTTCAGGCCCCGCTCCTGCGCCATAAGCTCAGTCAAATCCAGCGGGAAACCGTAAGTATCGTAAAGCTGGAAGGCATCATCACCGCTAATGGTTTTCTGCGATGTTTTTGCTGCTCGTTCAGCAGCGGCGTTGAAAATCTCAATCCCGCGGTCGAGCGTTCTGCCGAAGCTGGCCTCTTCCGATTCGATTACCCTGGCGACGTGGTCCGCCCGCTCTTTTATTTCGCCGAACGCATCGCCCATTACGTCCACAACAACGGGGACGATTTTATACATAAACGGCTCGTGCATCCCCAGCTCTCTGCCGAACCTTGCCGCCCGGCGAATCAGCCGCCGAATCACGTAGCCCCTGCCCTCGTTTGATGGTATCGCACCATCGGTGATAGCAAATGAGACCGCCCTGATATGGTCGGCTATGACCCGAAAAGCCGTGTCGGTTTTACTATTGAGGTTCGATGTGTATTTATGGCCGCTTAACCTGCCTGCGAAATCAATTATCGGCATAAACAGGTCGGTGTCGTAGTTGCTCTTTTTTTTCTGCAGCACCGCCGCAATCCTTTCCAGGCCGGCACCGGTGTCAATGTATTTAGCCTTGAGGGTCGTGAGTTTGCCGTCTTCGCTGCGATTGTATTGTATGAAAACAAGGTTCCAAAGCTCTATGAACCTGCTACAGCCGGCGTTGACGCCGCATTTATGACCTTTGATATTCTTCTTGTCGCACATTTCAGGACCGAGGTCGATATGTATCTCGCTGCAAGGCCCGCAGGGGCCTGTGCCACCCATTTCCCAGAAGTCATCTTTTTTCCCGAAGGCCAGAACCCGCTCGGCAGGTATTGACGTCACCTTCGTCCATAGGCTGGCTGCCTCCTCGTCTTTGGGCAGGCCGTCGGTCTCGTCCCCTGCGAAAACCGAAGCCCACAGCCTGTTCGGGTCTATCTGCCATACCTTTGTAAGAAGCTCCCAGGCCCATTCGATTGCCTCGGCCTTGAAGTAATCGCCGAACGACCAGTTGCCGAGCATCTCAAAGAATGTATGGTGGTAGGTGTCCTTGCCGACCTCTTCAAGGTCGTTATGCTTGCCGCTTACGCGAAGGCATTTCTGACTGTTTGCAGCCCGCCGGCAGCTCGGCGGCGTCAGGCCGAGAAAAATGTCCTTAAACTGGTTCATCCCCGCATTGGCGAAAAGCAGAGTATTATCATTTATTGGCACTATCGGCGAACTGGGGATAAATTCATGTCCCTTGCCCCTGAAAAAATCTATAAAACCGCTTCTTATTTGTTTTGAACTTAACACCTTACATTTCCCTCATCATTTGTCATTCCTGCGGAAGCAGGAATCCACAGCGATTATTATTCCGAAACTCGATTTCTGGATTCCCGCTTGCGCGGGAATGACAGAATCAGACATCCTTTATGAATTTTTCAGTCCTTTGGCGACAAGAATCTTGTTTTTTAATTCCTCCGTCAACTCCTTGTTTTCAGCTAGGTATTTTTTCGCATTTTCCCTGCCCTGGCCGAGCTTGATATTGCCGTAATTCATAAACGCACCGCTCTTTTGCACTACCTCGCAGGCAACGCCCAAATCGAGCAGGTCGCCTTCGTAGCTGATGCCGCTGTCGAACATAATGTCAAACTCGGCGTCACGAAAAGGCGGTGCGATTTTATTTTTTACCACCCTGGCCCGCACCCTTGAACCGACTGCGCCGGTAGTGTCCCTTATGGTCTCCAGTCTTCTTACATCTATTCTTATAGAGCTGTAAAATTTCAGGGCGTTTCCGCCGCTTGTGGTTTCCGGGTTGCCGAACATTACGCCGATTTTCATCCTGATTTGATTGATGAAAATCAGTGAGGTTTTACTTTTGCAGACCACGGCGGTAAGTTTTCGCAGCGCCCGGCTCATCAGCCTGGCCTGAAGCCCGATGTGGGTATCGCCCATTTCGCCCTCGATTTCCGCCTTCGGCGTCAGCGCCGCAACAGAATCTACGACTATAATGTCGATAGAATTAGACCTGATTAGCATCTCGACGATGTCCAGCGCCTGTTCGCCTGTGTCGGGCTGACTTATCAGCAGGCTGCTGACGTCAACGCCTAATTTTTTGGCCCAGGTAGTATCGAGAGCGTGCTCGGCGTCGATAAAAGCCGCAATGCCGCCCGCCCGCTGGGCATTTGCGATAATGTGAAGCGCAAGCGTGGTCTTGCCGGACGATTCCGGGCCGAAAAGCTCCGTGACCCTGCCCCGCGGGATACCCACCCCGCCGAGAGCGATGTCTAATGATAATGAGCCGGTGGGGATGCCCTCAATCCTGGCGTATTTATGCTCGTCCATCTGCATAATGGCGCCCTGGCCGTATTGTTTTTCTATTTGTGCTATGACCTGCTGCAGTGCAGCTTCTTTGCCGGCGGCCTTCGATGCCGTCTGTTCTTTTTTAGCTTTCGTCATTTTGATAATCTCCCATATCAAAACAAAATCAAATATCATTGCAGTTTGTAGCTGCCGATTACCGTATAAATCGGTCCTGTCGGCGTCAGCTCACTCTTATAAACGTTGACCGAATCAGCCGATACGACACCGGCCTTAAAATCCTTATACTGCTCGGCTGTCTGGGCCAGCTTTATACCTGCTTTGGGGTTTTTCACCCTGCACAGCGTCAGGTGGCCTGTAAATTCTCTTTCTTCCTTCGGCCAGCCTGCCTGCATTAACGCTTGTTCGAGTTCTTTTTGCAGCCGCTTGAGGTTTTCGTTTCCCTCGCCTGCGCCGACCCAGATGACTCTTGCACTCCTGCCGCCGAAGCAGCCGACAGTTTCTACGTTTACTTCAAAGCATTTGTGTTTCGCAGAAACGTCTTTGACTATATCGCAGACCTCATTAGCTTTACCGTCATCAATTTCTCCCAAAAAATTCAGCGTCAGGTGAATCGCATCAGGCCTGACCCATTTGACATCGCTTCTGTCGATGTTTGCCTTGCCTGCCAGTTGTCGCTGCAAATCGCCCAGCGCCTTTCTGATTTTTTCATTTATATCTATCGCAATGAAAACCCGCATTTTTGTTCTCGCTCCCGCAAGGGATGGCTGGGCCCTTAAAACTGCGTCAGTCTTTTCAGGTTCTCCAGCCTGCTTTCAATATCGGTTATGCTTATCGCCGTCAGGCCGTTCACCGAAAAATCGGAAATGGTGAATGAAGCGGCCACGTTGCCGTATGCCATAGCTGTTTTTAATGCTGCAAAATCTGTTCTGCCGACCTTTGCCAGGTAGCCCATCAGCGCCCCTGCGAAAGTGTCGCCTGCTCCTGTCGGGTCTTTGACTTCGGTGGCGGGGTAAGCCGGCATAATAAATTTTTCGCCGCCCCTGCAGCACATTATCGAGCCTGACTCGCCCTTTTTAACGATAATGATGCCCGGCCCCATAGCCAGAATCTTTTCCATCGCAGTTATCAGGTTGCCCTCGCCTGCCAGCATTCTGGCCTCGTCCTCGTTGATTATCAGGGCGTGAATTTTTCTGAGCAGCGTCTTTAAGTCATCAAGCCTGCCTTCAATCCAGCAGTTCATCGTATCCGCCGCCACAAAAACGGGGTTTTCCATCTGCTCCAGCAACTGCATCTGAAGGGCCGGGGCGGTATTTGCAAGAAAGATATATCTGCTGTCTTTATATTCAGCAGGCACAGCCGGCGGCGCCTCGCCAAGCACATTCAGTTCCACATAATCTGTGATTGCCTCGCTCATAGTATCGTGATAGGAGCCTTTCCAGCGAAACGTCCTGCCGAGCGGCCTTTTTTCAAGCCCCTTCAGGTCGACATCTCTGCCTGCAAAGACCTGCGCCAAATCGAAAGGACAATCCGTGCCTACGGCACCGATGAGTCTGACGGGCGAAAAGAAGCTTGCCGCCAGGCTGAAATAAATCGCCGAGCCACCCAGACAGTTCTCGCTGACGCCGTACGGCGTCGTGACGGTATCAATCCCTATCGAGCCGGTTACTAATAGTGACATTTTTATCCCCTTCCAAATTTCTTTACAGTAATATCTATCCGTGCGAGAGTATTTTCTTTGCCCAGCATAACTATCGAGTCGAATATCGGCGGACTGATTGTGTTTCCGCAAATCGCCACACGCAACGGCTGGGCTATCTTGCCAAGGCCAACCTTCTTTTCTTCTGCCAGGCTTCGCAACATACCTTCAACCGCCTGCTCACTAACCTGCTCCATAGCCGCAAGCTTTTTGCGGATAATCTCTAAAACAGCCAGGCCATCATTCTTGAGCAAAACCGTCTGGACGGCCTTCTCATCATACTCAATCTGGTCGTTAGCAATGAAGAGAAATCTGCATTTGCGCTCAATATCAGCCAACGTCCTCGCACCGGCGCTTACTTCTATAAATCTCCCAAGCATTTTGTCGTCCGCAGCCGCAACCGGTGATTCAACAACTTTCAGATAATCCCTGAAATGCCCGACAAGTTTTTCCCTGGGGGTCATTCTGATATGCTCGGTGTTAAATGCAACGAGTTTTTTGCGGTCAAACAGGCTGTTGCTTTTTGTCAGCCGTGAAAGGTCAAAGCTGCTGATTAGCTCGCCAATCGGCATAATCTCACGTGCATCGCCTGGATTCCAGCCCAATAACGCCATAAAATTGACCATCGTTTCGGGCAGATAGCCGCTCTTGAAAAAGTCGATGATGTTAATCTCCGGAAGCTGCACGCCCAGATACTCTGCCATAGCACTGATACCGGGCATATCCGGCATAGTCCGGCCTTCGATAAATGAATTTACTTCCTCAACTGAGATGCCGCCGGCAGCGGCGAGTTTTTTCACATCGACACCCTGCATATTTTTAACGGCCTTGCGCAGAACTTCCGGTCTCTCACGTTTTGAAAGTTTCCCCCCGCTGTCACTGACGGTCACGGACATATGTGCGTATGTCGGCGTGCGAAACCCCAGCGCCTGCTGCAAAAGCTGCTGCAGCGGCGTATTCATAAGGTGTTCCTGCCCGCGAATGACGTGCGTTATACCCATCAACTCATCATCAACAACACAGGCAAAGTTATACGGCGGAAAGCCATCGCTTTTTTGAATGATAAAATCGCTCATTTCGCCTGCTGCAAATGTAACTTCGCCGCGCACCGCATCGTGAACTACGACAGTCCCCTCCTGCGGCACGGCAAAACGCACAGTTACGGGCCGGCCTTCGCTGCGGGCCTTCTTGACATCCTCAGCATCAGGGAAATTCTTCGGGCGGGGGTATAGAAAGGTCTTCTTTTGAGCCTCAGCCTGCTGCCGCACAACATCGAGCTCTTCAGGCGTGTCGAAACAGTAATATGCCTTTTGCCCTTCGATAAGTTCGTTGATGCACTTATCGTATATGTCTCGCCGCTGCGATTGAAAGTATGGCCCGTTCGGCCCGCCGACCTCGGGGCCTTCGTCCCACTCGATTCCCAGCCATCGCAGGTCGTTTATGACCTGCTGCGTAGCAGTGGCGGTATTGCGCTTCAGGTCGGTGTCTTCGATTCGCAGTAGAAACTTGCCGCCCGTTTTTCTCGCAAAAAGCCAGTTAAACAGGGCCGTCCTGGCCCCACCGACGTGTAAATAGCCTGTTGGTGACGGCGCAAACCGCGTTACAATCATTACAAACCTCATCAATTCCGGAATTTACGTGAAAGCAGCAGGATATGTTATATTAAGGTTATTGTCAATAACAAGATATGGCTGCTGCTAAACTGGTTATTCGCAACTGAAGAATCTTTTGTGTTTTGTCGGCGATTTTTGCCTGCTCGCTGATTCTGACCGGCCAGAGCCAGATTATCTTTTCGCTGTCGGCGACAATTAGCACTTTGCTGCGGATTTTCTGCGGCACTTTCGTGTCGGTCAAGAATTTGCCGATTTTTTTCTCACCGGCCAATCCTAATGGCCAGAACTTATCACCTTTTTGCCTGAAGCGAACCGTTATCGGCTGCTTTATCCTATTTGCGTCAAACCACTCCACAAATTGCGTTTTTTCTTTTCTGAATTTTTCAAAATCATTTCGTCTCGGCTCGATGATTGTCGCCTCCACAAGATAGTCGCCGAATTTTGTTCGGCCAGGCACCTCCAGCCTTACACTTTTCCCGGATGAAGCCCCCTGCTGAACAGCCTTTTGGGAACGTGTAAAAATCAAGTTTTGATATTCACGCAAAACTGTTACCTTTCCTGATAGCTCGATTTTTTTGCCGCCGGTCCTTTGCCGGCCTAATTGCAGTATTCTTTCATAATGCTTTTCGGTAAGATTTCCCTCGCCGCAGCCGATGTCGACTAAGCATCGCCGAATCAATTCTACTTTGACTATCTCCGGCTGATTCGAAAATCCCTCAAGACGCAGTTTGGTTGCCACGCCGGTTTTATCAATAAGCTGCGGCCAAATACTATCTGCGAAGCTGCTGACCAGACCATAAAGCCGCTGGGCCGATTGGGATAAGTTTAATAGCTGTTCCACGAGAGACCCTTCGCAGTCTTTTTGCAGCGCCGGCAGCAGCCGATGACGGATAAAATTGCGTCTGTACGTGCAATCTTCATTTGTATGGTCTATTCGCCATTTCAGGTTGTGCTTTTCCAGATATTCGATAATTTCATCCCGGCAAAAACACAGCAGCGGCCTTACAAACCAGATGCCGCCGAACCGTCGCCTCGGCCAAATACCTCCTATGCCGCGAAAACCTGTCCCTCGGTGCAGCCGGTGTATGACCGTCTCAGCGTTGTCGTTCTTTTGGTGAGCAGTGGCAATGCGGTTTACGCCGTTTGCCTGAGCAATATCCAGCAAGCTGTCAATCCGCAATTTTCGTGCCGCTGTTTCGATTGACAGTTTATTCTCCTTTGCGAACTGCCGCACATTTACCCGCCTTGTGATTACAGGCAGCTTCAGCCTTTTTGCTTCTGCGACAACAAAATTTTCGTCCGCATCAGCCGATAAACCCCTTAATTGATGATTTATATGAGCGCAGATAATGTCCCCATTAAAAATACCTTCTTGTCTGAGGCTGTGCATAAGGTGCATAAGCGCTGTTGAATCGGCCCCGCCGGAAACTGCCAGCAGCAATTTACCCGCCGCCTCCAGCAGACCGTTTACCCTGATAAAATCCGCCGCCTTTTGCTCAAAATCAATCTGCATTTGTCTAAAAAAAAGGCCTGACGTTCCGCCAGGCCAGGTTTAACTTCTGAAGTTTTAATTCAATCTGCCGACCGCTATTACTTGAGAGGTTCCATTTTCTCTTTCTGGGTCAGTTCTGCAATACGGGTTTCCGCGAAAGTCTTATAGCTGAAACCGAGTTTCTCATCATTGACGGCCTGCTGATAAAGCTCCAGGGCCTCGTTGTAACGGTGCAGATGCCTGTCCAGAACGTATGCCATCTTAAACACGGCAGGATATGTTGTGGCGGGGTCCCACTGAAAAACCCGCTGGTAATACAGGATGGCCACCGAGTAATCCTTGAAATGCTCGTAAATTCCAGCGGTCTTGTATGCTGCATCGACAATCTTGTCACTGGTTGGATATTTCCTTATAAGCAGGTTATATTTTTCGAGTGCCTGGCGTAACAAATTTTCATTAATAATCACCACCGCACCCCTGGCCCTGTCCTCAAGCTCAACAGCATCCTTGTAGAGCGAGTCTGCCTCCGGAATCGATGCGGTCGGCTTAAGACCCGGTCCCGCAAGGGCTGCATCGACAACATACCTGTAATGCGGCATAGAATCCAGTGCTGCCAGCTCCTTCTGTGCCCATTTGAGTTTCATATTATTGCCTTCCTTGCTGTAGTATCCCACGAGCGTCTCAAGGCCCTTGCGATAAGCATCTCTGCTCGCCATCATCTGCTCGACAACATCGGTTTCGCCGGCCTCGGCAACCTGAAGTGTCGGCGCAGAACCGGATGCTTCCTTTGTGCTGACAAGCATCAATTTGGCGGTGCTGCTGTCTATGTCACCACACCCGACCAGTATATTCAGCAAAACAATAAGCGAAACGGTTGAAATTACCCTTGCCATAATGGCCTCCTTTCAACTCCAAATTCCATTTTCCCGCAAAAAGTAGAACTCATTTTATTCTGCACGTCAAGAGCAAACATTTTAAATATAGCCAACCGTTGGCACATTTCAACTGATTTTTTGAAAGGATTTCAATGATAAATTGCACCGGCTAATAACCTTTAGCCTCTACTAAATCAGCAATAACCGCCCGAAGCCCCGACACCACCCTCGCAAGCCGGTCATAATCCAGTTTGTCGGGCGTATCGTCGGGCTGATGATACCAGGGATAACGGTACGGGGCTGTGTCGGTTATCATAATTGCCGGATAACCGCACCGCCAGAAAGACTGATGGTCCGACCAGCCTATGCCGGGAACTATTTCCGGAACGGCGCCTCCCTGCGACGGGAATTCACAGTTTTTGCGAAAAGAAGTAAGTGCTGTATGTAAAACTTTACGTGAGGACAGGTTGCTGACAAAACCGATAAAATTGCCTGTTGACGGATACACCAGGTTAAACGGGAACGGGTATTTCTGGCTGCCCGGCTCATCGGAATAATAACCGATAGTTTCGAGGCTGAGCATAGCGATTATATTTTCGCCTTTTGCCCTGCAGTTTTTGGCGTAAACTGTGCTGCCCATCTGGCTGGTCTGGAAAAACGGCGGCTCTTCATTTGCAAAAAACACAATCCGCAGCGTCCGGCCGGTTTGCCTGCCCGCAAAATAACGTGCCAGTGCGAGCGTCGCTGCGACGGCTGACGCATTATCATTGGCGCCGGGACTGCCATAAACGGAATCATAATGAGCGCCGACAATCACAATCTGCTGCGGCTGTGTCGTCCCTGTTATTTCCACCTCGACATTGCAGCAGGTCTTGTCTTCCACAGGGTAATTCTGCCGGCTGACTTTATAGCCGGCCGCAATGAGGGATTCTCCGATAAAGTCTGCGGCGGCGGCCAGGCTCTTATAGTGCCAAATATTCCGTTCGCCGATTTGGCCGGCAAGTTTCTTAACATCCCGGATAAGCTCTTCCCGCAGTTCTTTCTGGTCATTGGTCAGGCCAGGCAGTTTCCCGGAATAGCTTTTTCCAGGCATTTTTATCATTGCAAACTCCGCCCACACGCAGAATATCGCTGCAACCGCTGCCAATACGGCAAGCCTGATGATTGCACCACGGGTTATAATCTTTATGGCAAACTTGCTTTTGTGTCTCGATTCTTCATCAGCGGTTTTGGGTTCCACGGCTTTATTATCGCCGCGGAAATTCCCCGCGGTCAAGAATTAACTATGAGAATAATTGCACTGAATCATACCAGACGATAACATTATTATAAATGAGCAAGATAAGCCAAAGTCCGCTCGACAATACAAAACGAAATTCCGCAGGGCTGATACAAAAAATCGGATTGCCGGCGGTCTTGTGCGTAACTGTTTGCAGCATCGTTGTTATTGTGCATTGGCCGGCATTGTCGGCAAAAGCATTATCTTTTGACGACTCGATGTATCTTACCGACAATGTGCTGGTTCAAAACCCGAGTTGGGTATCAGCCAGGCAATTTCTGAAAGAAGTGCTGGCGCCATCAACAGTGACGGGATACTACCAGCCGTTTGCGATGATTTCGCTTATGCTCGATTACGCACTCGGCGGAAACGAAAACAATCTTATACCATTTCACCGCACCAGCCTTATTCTGCATACAGCAAACACGGCTCTTTTAATCCTGCTGCTTTATTTGCTGCTCGACCAGGTCTGGATAGCGGCAACGGTTGGGTTGCTTTTCGGAGTGCATCCAATGACGGTAGAGCCGATTCCCTGGGTAGGTGAACGAAAAACACTTCTGGCAGCATTTTTTGCGCTCTGGTCGTTAGTTTGTTATGTTCGCTACGCCCAAAAAAACGCTCGTGGGTTTTATTTCGCAAGTTTAGCAGCGTACTTTTTTGCAGTGATGTCCAAGCCGACCAGCACGCCTTTGCCGCTTGTGATGTTATTGATGGACTATTGGCCGCTGCGCAGACTGGGCCGGCGGGCCGTTTTGGAGAAAGTGCCGTTTTTTGCACTTACCGGTGTTTTCGCCGTAATAACTTATATCTCTCAGAGTCGTACCGCCGGCACAGGCTCCCCTGCGGAATCCGGCGCAGGAAGAATTTTGCTGATTCTTTGCCACAACATAATCTTTTATCTTTACAAGATAATCTGGCCGGTCAATTTGTCATCGCATTATCCGTTTCCCGAACCCTTAAATCTGTCCCAGCCTATGGTGTTAGCCGGTGTCATCGGGACATTTATATTGATTTCATTATTGGCATTTTCATTGCGCTGGACACGTGCTGCCTTGACTGGCTGGCTGATTTTCTTTGTGGCTATACTTCCAACTATGCAGATTATAGGTTTTAGTAACGTTATCGCCTCCGACAAATATGCCTATCTGCCTTCGCTGGGCCTGCTGATGACACTCGCATCGTTTTTGGGTTGGCTGTGCATCAGAATCCGCAGGTCTTTGACCGGGTATGCCGTAATTATAACGACCATCCTGATATTGACTTTCGCCGAGTCCGCCGCAACAAGACAGTATTTGTCGCTCTGGCAGGACTCATTGACCCTCGCACAAAATATGTTAAAGCTTGCCCCAAATTCAGCGGGGGTAAATGCCCATTTGGGCTTTGTCCTTAACCTGCAGGGCAGACAGGCTGAAGCAGTTGAGCACCTTCACAAAGCAATATCCCTGGACCCTGCCTCCGCGGTCGCATACTACAATCTGGGGGTAGCTCTCGAACAGCAGAGAAAACCTGAAGAAGCTATTGGCTATTACCGTCAGGCACTGGAGGTCGTACCCAAATTTGCCTCTGCCGACTATAACATTGCCAACATATTTAAATCCCGGAATAAATTTGACGATGCGGCTGCTTACTACCGCCTGGCGATTCAGGCAAAACCGACCTATGTTGATGCACACAATAATCTCGGCAATATACTTCGGTCGCAAGGCAAGTTTGACGAGGCAATCAGCCATTTCTATGAGGCCCTGCGGTTCAAACCCAAAAGTGCCGAAATCCATTACAATCTTGCCATCACGCTCCAGCGTCAGGGAAAACTCGAAGAGGCCGCAATGCATTACCGCGATGCGCTTCGGCTGAAACCTGACTGGCCGCCGGCCTTGAACGGCTTGGCATCAATTCTGGCAGCTCATCCAAATCCGGCAATCCGTGATGCGAATAAGACGATTGAGCTTTATAAACAAAAGAAATCCCCGCCGGATGTATCGAACTAACCCAAACATTTCATAAACCCGAAAATCCACCGGCTGCAGGCGTGAGGTCCGCTTAATGTTTAGCCCCCAAACCCCTTGCGGTTTGGGGGTTCTTATTATCGTTTTTGTCCCAATCTCGTCTTTTGGGATTGGGGGGTTCTTATTTATGTCCCTCTACGTATTTAATTCTTTCCCTCAACGAATTCTCATCAAAGCAAAACCGCTTATCGAATCCTCTCGACCAGACCCGCCCCGCAAATTCACTTCCCCTCAGCGCCGCTGATGCAGCGTTTTTGTAAATCCGAATCGTTGCTTCTATTGGCCGTCCGCTATACCCCGCCACAATATGAACGTGGTTTGACCAGACTGATATCGCAAGTATCTTCTCCCCCAGCGATTCTGCCTTTCCGCAAATCGCCTCTCTCACAATCTCCTTTTCTCTTCTCCCCAGCCTCACCGCATCTCCTTTCACCTGGCCTTCATTCGCCTTGCGCAGTTCCGTGTTTTCCTCGTAAATAATTCCATCCTTCACCCACCCTCGTTCATCTCCTTGCAGCCAGGTTCCGTACGTTGTGAACGTCACCATATATCCCACTGTTTTTCTCATACCAAAATTATACCACTTTTTTTATTCTGTTTACTTTTTTAAAATGTTTAGCCCCCAAACCCCTTGCGGTTTGGGGGTTCTTATTATCGTTTTTGCCCCAATCCTGTCTTTTGGGATTGGGGGTTTGTCATTGCGAGGTTTACCCGCCTTCCTCGTGGCGGGCCTGCCCTACAGGCCGTGGCAATCTGACTCCGATGGCGTTTATCGGAGTCACCCTGAGCGAGCGCAGCGAGTCGAACGGGTCTCTTTTTTTGTCATTCCCGCATGCCGTTAGCGGGAATCCAGTGTAAAATTCTTGGATTCCGGCTCAAGGCCGGGATGACAGCCGCAGCGACTTTTGCTTGGAATGTTTATTTTCCTATTCAAAGTTCAATAAGATGACGTTCAGCTACCTTATCTTGAGGTCGTAATATTGTCTCAATTTAACCCCAAGTATTCGCAACAACCTTCGCCTCCGACTCTGCGGCAAGGACGGATTCTGCAAACACAGCAATAATTCTCCTATCTCGTCTTGAACCCTCGACAGATACATGCGATTAGGGTGGTTTTCTATTTCGTCCATAATTTGAACCTCCAAAAAATGTTAATAAAAGATTTTCAATTAACGTGGAGGTCAATATAAGACAGGCGTGGAAAATTGGTTGTGAACGGACGTTTGACGGACACGGATTGCTTAAGGAAGATTAGCGAAGGATAGTTTTTTGAAAAAGAAGTGGCTTAGTTTTTTTAAGTTTTTTCTGACGGACGTTTGACGGACACCTGTTTACCTTTGAGTTTTTCGATGACAGGTAAAGCATTTTTGGCATTGTAAAGGTACTTTGGTTTGTTTTTACCCCTGTTTTGAGATTCTATAAAAAAATCTGCATCGAGGGAATGTTTTGCTCTGTGGCGGTCTAATCGCTTACGCAATGTTTCTGCATCAACTCCATAATGTTCTGCTAAGTCAGCGGCACTCATAAAACCAGGTACAGCCTCCTGCCCTGTTTCTGCTGGTTTTTCGGCTGCTAACTCTTTTTTGACGTTCTGCGCGATTTGTTGAAGCCTCGAAATGAGCTGACGTGCTGACCCCAGAATCTCTGCCTCCTCAACACGGGCATCAGCAGCATTCTGTTCATAAAGCTCTTCAACTAACTTTGCCTCTTTTAGAAGCTTATCACATTCCTTTTTGATATTTTGCCCAAGCACAGGTTTCTTATCCAGCAGAATGTCCACAGACTTATCAACCTGCGTTTCAAATGCGTGACGAAGTGAGATATAGCAGCCGAGAGCATCCGAATGGGTTTTCGTCACATAGTCCCGCCATCCGTTCAGCGCGTCAGCAGCGTCCTCGATTTGTTTGATTTCGTCCGAAGTTAATGCCATTAATGCCATTAGATTTCTTTCAACCTTACATTACTATTACCATTTTAGCTCGATTTATCATTATAGGCAACCAGTTGCATAAAAAGTCCTTGATTTTTAGCCGTAAAATGATTTACTATACTATATTTGCTGGATTTATTAGCTCCTCCAACTGTCGGTAGTCGCAGAAAGCAAAGCAGATGGACAAAGAAATAAAAACTAGGGAGAAACATCTAATTAGGCGGCTATGGGACTATGTATCCGGACGTAGTTGGGCACTGTATTTGTGTTTGTTTGTTGCTCAATGGTTGTTTGTCATTGTATTATTTGTCCTCGCCAAAATCTCTTGGTTATCGTTTCAATTATTTTTTCTTGCTTGTGCTTGGGTAATTTTATGGCTGTTAATTTGGTTGTTCTATAGCTTCTATGGAGCTTATTCCACAGGTGTCGATGAAGGCTATGAAGTAGCAAATAAACCGCAGCCAAAAATGGTAGAAATACGAGACACTTGGCCATCTCATATATTCCACGCATGTAAAACTCTTATACTTTTGTTATTTGTGATTTTTTTCTTTCCATGGTTCATTGTGTACCGTCTGGGCAAATGGAGGGGCAGGAAAGAATACCGGGCTTTGGATAAAAAATGGAAAAAAGTCGAAGATGCAAAACGGGTAAGAATATCCGAACAGGAAAAGTATACTTATGAATACTATGACAATCCCAGTGACCATACCCCAAACGCTTATGGATATACCGGTGACGATTAAGGAGATTGCAAAGGCACTGGATTTATCAGAATCCAAGGTTTCTCAAATGCATCCCTTGATTCTTGAGCGGCTCAAATCTCACATGTAAGGAAGGGGACTATTATGAGAACAGAAAAGTATGGATTTCTGGTAGTGGAATAATATCCAGACTCGCCACGCTCTTGCTGCTCGGCCTCGGTGCGGTGGTTTTAAGAAAAAAACGCAGCATATAGAATACAGCAGCAAATCGACACTCGAAAACTTGTGGTGAGCTTGTCGAACCATCTTAATTCTTCATTCTTACTTCTAAATTCTCAATTCCGCCGTCCCGCACGCCGGCGACCAGCGTTTTATCCTTCGTAGTCCCGAAACTTCGGGACAGAGAATGGACTACTTTCGGCCAAAGCCCCTTAGGGGCAAGCCGACAAAGTCGGCGGTGGACGATGGCACGCAACTGTCGCAAAAACCACGTTTTGAGGACAGTTCCTGCCGAGTCTTGTCCGCCGCAGGCGGAACACCCCGCTGGCCGAAACAAAATCTGTGTAAATCTGTGAAATCTGTGGCTAATTCTGGATTTAATACCTCTGTGTTCTCTGTGAACTCTGTGGCAAAA
>Ga0315284_10003640_pt1 | contig 21922 bp, 22 predicted proteins | sample YL17G09_16_MG_FD_203696 | JGI IMG/M metagenome (GOLD analysis project Ga0315284, IMG submission 203696) | Sediment microbial communities from Yellowstone Lake, YNP, Wyoming, USA - YL17G09_16 | ecosystem: Environmental > Aquatic > Freshwater > Lake > Sediment | place: USA: Wyoming | collected... | reverse complement strand
ATCCCCACAGTACCACAGCTACCCAAGGCGGTGTGGATCAACAAACCAAAGACGGAGGCAAAGCAGGACTAAACTGCTAGACTAAATAAAAACGAGATTCTGTGCCATTCTTATTGACAGGCTCCGCTCTTATCAAAGCGGATCAAGGAGACGGGCTTTCTCTGCTACGCCTGGGCGCTGATGGACACGCACGTGCATCTGTTTATCCGGACGACTGAATTGCCGTTGTAGCGGCCCATGAAACCGCTTCAGTGTGACTATGCGCATTGCCGCAATGGAAGGGTCGGTAGGCGCGGCCTGCTGTTCCCGGATCGCTTCAAATCCATCGCAACTCAAGACCCAGTACTATCTCGAACAGCTCATTCGATACATCCACCTGAATCCGGTGCGCGCGGGGGTTTGCAGCGCCATGCGTCAGTTGGATCGGTACCCGTGGACAGGCCACCGGGGGATTGTCGGAAACGATTCGCGAGGTTTTCAGGAATTGAAACAGGTCCTGCGGCGATTCGGCAAGACGGCGGAAGTGACTCGCGAGAAGTACCGATGAGTTCATCGAGGCCGGGATCGCGGACGATACGAATGACGAGGTCCTCTCCGATGTGCGGGCAAGCAATGACGGGCGGCAGGGCAAGGCTTCGTCGTACGATTGGGTCATTGGTGATGCCAATTTCCAGAAGGAAGTCTGTGAAAGGGACGCGAAGAACCGTTTGACACCTGCGCAATGTGTGCGCGAGGGCATCTCTCTGAACCAGGTATTGGCGGTAACCGCTCGCAAGACGAATGTCGACGCGAAGTCCATTCTGCGTCGCTCGTGCGGTACGCTGGGCTCGGAGGCTGGCATGTTCTCTTGTTTCCTGGCTCGGGAGCTCTGTTTACCCTCGCGCGAAACCGGAACGTTTCTGAGAATTCAGCAGGCTGCGGTATCCCACACCGCGCGTAAGGGCGCGCTGCTGGCTGAGGCGCGGAAGATCCGTTGGGGGTAGGGTGCGGCGAGTGGTATAGTTTTTGACACCGTCACTATTGATATGAGCATCCGACAACCCCGATTCTTCGAGGCACACCGCCAGCGTCCTTCTCCTTGATATGGTGACACTGGTCCGCGGTGGACGGCAGCGCGTATTTTCTGGGGCAGCCGTTAAGAGATCACATATGTCCCCGAACAGACTGCATCCTCGGCGGTGACTCAAGGGCAAGCCCACCATCTCGGTCCTGGCCTGTCCGGCAGAGCCCGCGTGCCGTCGAATGCTGGATGATCGACCTCAACCATGAGTGAGCACCATGATCGTTGAAACACCATCCTCCCGCGATAGCGACTTCATCAAGACCACTTGGAGATTCCGGTCCGACCCGGCTGCGGCTGTTCTTTTGAACTACGAAAATGGGAACTGGGCAGAGAAGGACAAGGGCACTCTCGGCCATAGCTGCGCGGCGCTTGTCCGTGAGATGCGCAGGAAGCATCCGGATGCAGCCCGCGTTTTCAAGCAACGGCACAAACGGCTGAGAATACTCTACCGCCGCTTCCGGAAGGTGCAGGCGTTAGCGCGCGAACAAGCGTCGAAGAAACCGATTGCCGGGAGAAGCGATCCGCGCCCGTGCGGCAGTGGAAGAAGATTCAAGAAGTACTGCGAGATACGATAGGAGGGAAGGGATGGCAATAGTGCCTGAGGAGCAGCCTCGAATCTGCATGGACTGCGGCTACTTTCATCTCGAACGCACCGACAATGTGACGGAATTCGGTATTTGCGGCAATGATCCGGCGATCGAGCCGTTCACCGATGAAATTGTAGAAGATCGAATAGGGGCAGAATGCCGGGCGTACTTCGAACGAAAAAAATTCAGCGGCAATCGAGAGTCATGCGCCGATTTCGAGGAGATCGAAGAGTTGGACGACGCGAAGTTGAGCGAAAGACTCGGGGAGTTGGCCCACGGCAAGCCGGAAGATCGGGAAATCGGGGCTGCGCTCTTGCTTCACGTTCTGGGAAACAAGCCGGTCGATGATATCGCGGAACAGCTTGCGGGCGGAAGCCTTGATGTCAGGCGTGCGGCGATTGATAACCTGTCGGGACTCATCGCAATGGGCAACAGGGAAGCTATGTCGCTTGCGGTCGATTTCTTCAAGAATCTGCCACCTCCGTCGTCGCTCGAGGAAGTTCACTTCAAGATACTCACCTTCGAAAAAATCAACCACCTGGTGAACAGGATGCAAATGATTCCCATTCTCGTTGATGACCTGCTCCACACACGGTCCGACAATGCGACGAGGCTGTGGATCTCGGCGATTTTCCGATTTCTCGAATCCTGTCCGGCGAATGCCCTACGCGAACCGCTTCGTAAAGTCCTGGAAAGCGATAAGATTTCGTATCGAATCAAGCGGAAGGTGAGGGATATTCTGACGAAAGAGGATCGAAGACTTCTCTACTGAAGGATGGACGCAAATGTCACTGTCAAACGATGAAATCGAACTGTTCTACAGGCTCCATCCATTGCTTCTTCTGGAAACCAACCGCATCCACCGTCGAGTTTCCGGGGTTGAGGATATGGATGACCTGATGAAACTGGGCCTGGAGCAGAAGCATCGGATTCGAGATGCGCTCTACCCTGACTTCCCGAATATTCTTTCATCGCTGCTGGGGTCCAAGGCACATGGCCTGAGTGCGGGGGACATCGAGACGGTCAGAGAGTGGCGGCACTTTGTCCAGCGCCGGTTCATCATCTACAAGCATTTGAAGAACTACTCGATCTTCCTTGACCTCGATGACGAACCGAGAGCCTATGCCGTTCATGCGATCTCCAATCCAATTGCCGAGATCGTGCCGGGTCTTCCTTTGATGGTGGATGCGATTCTGCTGCCGTTCAAGGGCAGGATAATACACGATGGTTTTATAGTGTCCACGAACATCACCTTCGGTGGTGGGATCAGGGCGTCATTCAGGGAGTCGTATCAAACCGCCCTCCAAGGTTCTGGAATGATCGAGAGTCTGCCCTACAACCCCGCGACGCAGCTTCACAAGGCCGTTGAGTACTTGAAAGCGCAAAGCACGAAGCAAACGCGGGAAAGTATGAGACGTCACGCCGAGCTGCTTTCATGTTCCGGGGTCACCAAGGGGTACTTTGCTTTTTCGGAAACCACGATCCTGGCAGGCGGGGCTTCGAAGGAACAGGTTCTATCCATCGTAAATCAGTTGGTTCCCGCTGCGAACAGAGTCGGGATTGAGGTGTTTCGGATCAGGGACGGGAAGTGTTCGCTTGAGAGCGACGGGGGAAGAAAGGGGAATGCCCTGGATGAGAAATTCTGATGCATCGCTCAGAACGAAGACCGGAAAGAACGCAGTGACTGGTGCGAGCACCCTCCCGCCGTCGGGATGTCGGCCATGATCGGTATGGACGCCGCCCGCTTACCATTCTTCAACAAACTCCGGCAGCTTTCGCGGCGGGCTTGTCGGTTCGGCTCGCGGTTCCAGTCGACTGCGCCGCACTGCTCAATATGACCGGGCGCGCTATCGTCAAGGACAGCGATCACGTTACCGAGCTGTTGGCGCCTCGTTCCCTCGCCGGTTCCGGCGTTTATATTCTCAAGACCCGGCGTGCCCGGCAATCTGAAGGTGCGCTCAAACCATCACGCGAAAGCGAGTACACCCGATGAAGACGCCCCTTCCCCCCTACCTTGGCGCGGCCTACTACCCCGAAGCATGGCCCACGTCTCTGCAGGACGAGGACATCCGCCTGATGAAGCAGGCGGGCCTGAACGTCATGCGCATGGCGGAGTTTGCATGGAGCACCATGGAGCCTCGCGAAGGTGAGTACCACTTCGAATGGCTCCACGAGATAGTCGAGAAGCTGGCGAGCGCGGGCATTGCTTCCATCCTGTGTACGCCCACGGCAACGCCTCCGCTCTGGCTCACCGAGCAGAACCCCGATATTCTCTATCTCTGGGAGAACGGCAAACGCATCGGCCACGGCGGCCGGCGCCACTACTGCCCCACTGCTCCGGTGTACCGCGCGTACATCGAGAAGATCGTCACGCGTCTTGCGCAGGAATTCGGCAAGGACTACCGGGTTATAGGCTGGCAGATCGACAATGAGCTTGACTATTACGGTAAGCCGTGCGTGTGCCAGCACTGCACCAAGCGATTCCACGCCTGGCTCGAGCAGAAGTACGGCAGCATCGCCAACCTCAACAAGGCCTGGTGCACAACGCTGTGGAGTCAGACGTACGACCGGTTCGATCAGGTGCCTGCGCCGCGTGGCGATGTGTGGCACAATCCGGCTCTGCGCACAGCCTGGTCTGACTTTGCCTCCGACACCTATGTGGAGTTCACCAAGTTTCAGGCAGATATACTGCGCGCCCATGGAGCGACCCAATCCGTCGGCACCGACATGATGAACACCGGGCACCTTGACTTCCACGACATGCTGCAGAACCTCGATATCACGCAGGTGAACCACTACCACATGATGGACAACCTGTGGGAGACGGCCTTCTGGTTTGATGCAGCGCGTACCTACAAGAGTCGTCCGTTCTGGAACACCGAAACCGGCACCTGCTGGAACGGATCGGTCACGGCCAACGGCTACAAGGAGCCGGGCTTCTGCCGCGCCAACTCGTGGCTGCCCTTTGCCCTGGGCGGGGAGGCAACGCTGTACTGGCTGTGGCGGCAGCACTACGCCGGGCACGAACTCATGCACGGTGCGGTCGTGTCCAGCGCAGGTCGTCCGCTGTACATTTTTGACGAGATTCGCGAGGTTGCCGACGGGCTGACCGCGGCCGGCGACTTCCTCAACCACACCATTGTTGACAAGTCGCGCATAGCCCTCACGTTCTCCAACCGGACGCAGCAGCTCTTCGAGCATCAGCCCATGGTGCAGGATGTCAATTACCCCGGCAACACACTCACGGCGCGCGTCTACCGCCCCCTGGCACGCGAGCAGTGGCGCATGGAGGTGTTGGAGCCCGCGCAGGACATATCCTGCGTCAAGCTGCTGATCAGCCCGTTCCTGCCCATGCTCGACGAGTGCAGCCTGCGCGAGCGGCTCAAGCAGTGGATCGAACACGGCGGCATCTGGATTGCCGGCCCGCTCACCGATGTGCGCGACCTCTCGGCTGCAAAGTACACCCACAGTCACTATGGCACGCTGGAGGAGTGGGCGGGATTCCGCTCGTGCTTTGAGATACCCGGGCATCCGCGCAACTTCGCGTTCAGCTTCACCGGTGACGAGGCCACGCACCAAGGTTCGGTGTGGTACGATGCCATGGAGGCAATTGACGCGAAGGTACTCGCCCGCTACACCGAAGGCCCCGTGAAAGGTATGGCCGCCATTGTGGAAAAGCCCCTGGGTGAAGGAACGATCGTGGTGATGGGCACCATGCCGGAGCCGGCAACGCTCCAGCACCTGGTTCGGCGATACGCGAAGAAGTGCGGCATAGCGCCGGCAGCCAAGGCATCACCCAACCTGCTCTGCGTTCCCCGCAGCGGAGAGGGTGGCAGAGGCATGGTGGTTGTGGAGCACGAGAACAAGCCCGCAACTCTCACACTGCCTGCATCGGGCATCGACCTGATCTCGGGCAAGCGGTTGAAAAAGGGCCCGCTCAAGGTGAAGCCGTATCAGGTGCTGGTTGTGAAGTACTGATCCCGGCCAGTGAGACGTTCTCGGCAAAGCAACGGTTCCTCTGACCGCTGACGTCTGAGTGCCGACCGCATGCCCGCAAAGGCGATACGAGTTCGCGAGAAGGGACTGCCGGTTCGGTTGTCGGTCGGGCGCGCCGCGAGGCCCCTCCCCATCACAACGTATATTCCCCGTGAAGCAGCTCCCGGACTCACCGGCCCTCACACTCTCGACGGGAAACCACCGCGCATGCTCCTTGCATTTCTCCATCAGCACACCGGCATCTTCCTCTTCAACAGTCGGCTCTTTGCCACAAGCGTGGCCACGGTCTTCTCCTTTGTCATGGCCATGGCGCTCTTCCCGCCATACATTGCCTTTCTGAGGCGCATGCGGTGCAGTTCGGAGCTTGAGTCGCAGAAGGGCGACACTGAACCGGTGATGCCCGCCGGGCTCCTGTTCATGGTCATCATCTTCGTCACGAGCCTGGTTGCGGTGCGGTTCAACTCGTACGCGTTGTCGGCGCTGGCAGTCTACGGGTTCTTCGGCATCATTGGCGGGGTCGACGACATTGTTAAACTCATCAACAAGCGCCGGTTGGCCCAGGGCGCCATCACCAAGCAGGACTATCAGTACAAGAGTGACGGCATCTCCACGTCGCTGCGCCTGTCACTCTATATAGGCATATCGCTGCTCGTGGCAGTGGCTGCTTACAAGTACATCCCCAACATCAACGGCCGCATCACCGTGCCGTTCTTCAGCATCGAGAGACACTTCCCCTACCTGCCGTTCTGGGTATTCATCCCCTTCATGGCACTCATCATTGCCAGCATGGCCAATGGCGTGAACTTCACCGATGGATTCGACACGCTGGCAACGGTACCCCTTATCACCTGCGTCACATTCGTGGGCCTCACGGCCTTCGTCTCCAGCAACTCGAAGTGGTGCTCGTACCTGCTGATCCCCTTCATCCCCAACGTGGAGGAGATCCTGCCCCTTGTGGGCGCCATCATCGGAGTGCTATTGGCATTTCTGTGGTTCAATTCGCCTCCGTCAAGTATCATCATGGGAGACTCTGGCGCCATCGGCCTGGGCGGCATGGTGGGGATCATGTTCGTGTTTGTGAAGGCCGAGTTCTACCTGCCGGTAGTCGGATTCGTCTTTCTCATGGAGTTCATGTCCGACATCATCCAGATCGGCTGGTTCAAGATGACGCGGAAGCGTGTCTTCCTCATGGCGCCCATCCATCACCACTTTCAGCTCTCCATGGCGAAGAAGAACCCCTTCTACAACAACAACAAGGCCCTCACGCGTTCGAAGATCACCTGGCGGTTCCACATCCTCTCGGTAATTCTTCTTGTTATGGGCTTGATTCTTTTCTTCAAGGTACGGTAGAATTACAGTCTCAGGTTCGCCCTGCCTTGCCAGTGGTGCATCCACGACGTCCTTTCGGTCCGGCATTCGGACTGAGAAGGGGTTGGCGCGACGGCGGGCTCCCGGCTTACATATGGTCACAGATCTCTCCTCAAACTACTCGTCTCCCGCTGGAAGGGAATTCACGCTTGCTGCCGGCAGGACTGCGGCGGTGAATCCTGCCAGCCGAGTTCTGGATCTGGGGTGCGGCCATGGGGAGGGTGCGTGCAACCTGGCGCTGGAATTCCGGTGCCGGGTCACTGCCGTGGATATGAACCAGGAGAACATCGACTTTGCGCGGGAGTACGCGACACAGCGGGGAGTGAGCCATCTCATCACGTTCCAGTGCGCGGATGTGCTCGACTCGGATTTCTCTCGCGAACCGTTTGACGTGGTGATGGCGGAGGGTGGTGTGATCTCCTTCCTTTCACGGAAGCGGGGACTCGAACTCTGCTCTCGATGGCTCGCACCACGGGGCTGGCTCGCATTCTCTGATCTGATCTTTCTGACCGACCAGGTACCGGAGGAGGTACGCGGCGTCTTCGAGGATCATCTGTACCACTACGAGTCGGAGAGTTCATACCGCAGTCTGGTTGAGCACGCGGGATTTGACATTCATCTCATGTGCATGGTCCCCCCCAGCGGATGGGACAACTACTATGCCCACATGGCAAAGCGTCTGGAGGACGAAAGGGGGTTCTTCGCGGACAAGCGCGTGAAGCTCGCCTTTCATCGTGAAATAGATGTATTCTATAGACTTGACGGTTTGAGGTATGCCGGGTACCTTTCGTGCCTTGCCCGGAAAAAGTAGCGTTTGTGACGTCAATCACATTCAAATCGAACCAGCCATAGTATATTCAGTCTCGGAGTCGGGGAGGCCTTCGGGCAGTGGTCAGGACGGACGGATGCGGGGCACGGGTCTCCGACAAGCAAGATGCACCACCAGAAATCAACACCGACAAGGGCAGAGAGTCCAGCATTCATTCACCTTTAAGGAGGTTCTATGCGGAACCATGCGCATGTGTTTGCGGCGTGTCTGGCAGCCACCTCGTTTGTGGTGGCTCAGATGCAGCCAGTGGTGAGCGGGAGTCAGGGAGAGGGAAGCGTTGATTGGTCTCAGCGGTACATCGTGGCGACCGGTATCGCGGGAGTGAATCCAAACCTGCCGGAATCTGCCCAGCGTGCCAGTGGCCTCCGCGCAGCCAAGCTGCTCGCACTTCGCAATGCGTTGGAGACCGTCAAGGGCATGTACCTGAACTCGTCGACCACAGTGCAGAACTTCATGACCACCAGCGACGTTGTCACTACCCAGGTCAATGGCTACCTCAAGGGTTTTGAGCAAGAGGGTCGCGAGAAGTACATGAGCGACGGATCAGTCGAAATCACCATGAAGATCCCTCTGGACGGTGTGGGCGCAGTGGGCGACATTCTCTTCGGCAAGAGCGTTGGCGAGAAGCCTTCGATCACCTCCTTTGAGGGTAAAAAAGCCGCCGCAGAGGTCATCTTCACCGGCCTCATCATCGACTGCCGTGGTCTGAAGATCAAGCCGGCACTCAGCCCCAAAGTGTTGGATGAGTCCGGCAAAGAAGTGTACGGCAGCGCCTACATCTCCCGCGAATGGGCTACCAAGTACGGCGTAGTCGGATACTCCAAGGACGTTGCAGCAGCAGCAAAACTTGACCGCGTGGGGGCAAAGCCCGGCACAATCAAGGCGGCCAAGGCATCGGGGGACAACAGCACCGATGTGGTGATTGCCGCGGCAGACGCAGAGGGCGTACGCAGTTCGGCCAAGAACCTGAAGTTCCTGTCTGAGTGCCGTGTGATCCTCGTCATCGACTAGGCCTGGCGACTCTCAACAATCCGAAAACCACTCACTGGAGGTGCTTTGATGAAGCGTCATACGATTGCGAAGGTAGCAGTGGCCGCATGCGTATCACTGGGCTTGTGCATGATGGTTGGGTGCGCCAAGACCCGCAAAGCGGGCGGGCAGATGGACACTCCCGAAGTGCACTACAAGCAGGGCATGAAGTACTGGGACCAGGGCGAAGTTGCCAAGGCCGAAGAGGAGTTCAAGCTCGCGCAGTCGCTCGATCCGAAGTTTGCACCTGCAGTGGCCGGACTCGCGCTGACCACAGCAGCCAACGCCAGGAACGCAACCGACACGAAGGCCATGGAGTCGGGATTCAAAGATGCCCACAAGCTTGCTGACAAGTCCAAGAGCCTTGGCGGCGGGAAACTAGCCGAGCCGTTCATGGCCAAGGCAATGGTCATCACGCTTGAGAACGAGGGTGGCAAGAAGGATCCCAAGGACTGGATCCGCAAGGTCGAGAGCGAGTACAAAGATGCCATCAAGATCGATCCGACAAACTCCGAAGCCTACTATCGTCGGGGCGTATGCTACAAGAAAGCCTTCATGTTCTCCGAGGCCAAGGCCGACTTTGCCGAGGTCCTCAAGCTGAACAAGGAATGGACGAGCCAGGCAGACAAAGAGTTCAAGCTCATCAACGACATTGAGCGTGCAGCACCGGGTACCGAAATCGGCAAGAAGATCGCCCTTATCGAGAAGATGGGTCGTGCCGACATCGCGGCTCTCTTTATCTCAGAGCTGAAGATCGACGTGCTCGTGCAGAAGAAGCGCCCAAAGGTGTACGAGACGGGCTTTGCAGCACCAGCCGACTCCCGCGAAATGGAAGTGGACAAGAACGTGAAAATGGCCGACGTTGTTGACATGGACGGTCACTGGGCCAAGAACTTCGTGAACGACATCGTCAGCCTCAAGATTCGCGGTCTGGAGCCGGGGCCCGACCACAAGTTCTATCCCGACCAGTTGGTGAACCGTGCCGAGTATGCCATGATGGTGGAAGATGCCATCATCGCTATCACCGGCGACCAGACCATTGCCACCAAGCACGTAGGCGATGCGGAGAGCCGCTTCCCCGATGTGAACCCGTCGCACCCGGCGTACAACGCGATCTGCACCGCTGCCGATCGTGGCATCATGGACGCCGAGATCAATGGCGAGTTTGGCATGCTCCAGTCTGTATCGGGGCCCGAGGCATTGCTGGTGATCCGCAAGCTGAAGAACTTCCTGAAGCTTGATTGATCGAAGCAGCGTGATTCGGCAGGTTTGAGGGGGCGGGAGACGGTGTTTCCCGCCTCTTTCTTTGTGCGGTTCCGAGGGCACTTCTCTGCCACGTGATCGGGTCTGATCCCCGGCGGCAGTGCAGGCCCAGGATTTATCTTCATTGGCACGCGAACGGGCGGATTTCTGAGGAGAAATGCGCTCGATACCGCGATCTGGCTCAGTGAGTGGACTGGACACGTCGGCGAAAGGACGCAGACCTCAGTGAAGCGACGCGACATGGATCTGATTGTTGGTGGATCCATTCTCATAGCGGTGCTTATCGTGGTGGGTGGCGTGCTCTGGCTCAAGGATCTCAAAGTCACCAGCACTTTGGTCAACTACACACTGTTGGTTCCTAACGTCGGCACGCTCCAGATGGGAGACCCGGTGCTGGTCAACGGCGTGAAGAAAGGCATTGTGGGCGGTATTGCCATTTGCCGCGATAGCGTGGCCGTCACGCTTCGCCTTGACAAAGACATTCCTCTCACCGACTCGTGCAAATTCACAATCCAGAACATCGGCATTCTCGGTGAGCGCATGATCGGAGTGCAGCTCTCCTCCAAGGGCGCCCGGTATGCTCCGAGCGGCAAGGGCAGGAGCCCGATCTCCTACATCCCGGGCAGTTGCGATGCGGGCATAGGCGAGGCCCTGGGCATGGTGGGCACGGTGCTTGGCGAGGCAGAGGTGCTGGTCAAGGACGTCTCGGGGATTCTCGGCCAGACGGTGGGAGACACGGCGTTCATCCGCTCATTCAGGGCGATTGTCAAGCGGCTTGACCACGTGACCGCAATGGCTGAGGCGCTGGTGGCCAACAACAAGAACGACGTCGATGAGGCCATCGGCAACATGCACGCAATATCGGTGGAGGTGCGGGACATCATCGAAGACAACCGCGCGCACATCGACACCATTGCCGGCAACGGGGCCCGAATTACCGACGAAGTTCTGTCCATCACCGACCAGGTCGACTCGGTTGCCGTAACGCTCAGGGGCATGCTTGCCGACATCGAGAATGGCCAGGGCACGGTGGGCATGCTGATCGAGGACGAGGGGTTCTCACGCGACCTGAAACGGTCGCTGGCCGATGTTGACACGCTGGTCAAAGAGGTCAACAAAGATGGCCTGAAACTGCGGCTCACATTCCGCAAGAAGAGGAAGTGGTAGGCACCCATGGTTGAACGGGAAGTCTCAGTCACCAATCCGCTGGGGATTCACGCTCGTCCCGCATCACTGCTGGTTCAGACAGCCAAGGGATTCAAATCGAGCGTGTGGCTTGAAAAGGACGGTATGGTTGCCGACGCAAAGAGCATCATGAGTGTCATGATGCTCGCGGCGGCGCAACACTCCAAGATCCTCATCAGGACCGAGGGGGCGGACGAGGGCGCGGCGCTGGAGACCATGGCAAAGCAGTTTTCCAACAACTTCAACGAGTAGAGTCGCCACAGCGCGGGCACGGCGACCCCAGGGCCCGCATCCTCGATCTCTCCCCCGAACCGAAGCTCTGGTGGTCGGCGTTCGGCGCGTGTGCCCTGGGGATTGTGGCATGCACTGATTCAGGGAACAACCATGACACAAAGAGACATAGGCATCGGGCTGGTTGGGGCTGGAACCGTGGGTGGCGGCGTGGTCAAGCTACTGTCGCGTCAAGGATCATTCTTTCGCGACAGACTCGGTCTGCCGATCAGGCTTCGGCGAGTGGTGGACAAGTCCCCCGGTCTCTTCGCCAACCTGCCGGTGGGAGACGCCGCATGCAGCACCAACGCGAGCGACATCCTTGACGACGACAGCATCTCGGTGGTTGTGGAGCTGGTGGGGGGCACCGGTTTTGCGCGCGAGCTCATCCTCGATGCTCTATCGCGCGGAAAGCACGTGGTGACTGCCAACAAGGCACTGGTGGCCGAGCACGGGCCCGAGCTCTTCCAGACCGCGCAGAAGCACGGCGTGTCGCTGTGGTTTGAGGCGTCGGTGGGTGGGGGCATGCCCGTGATCAAAGCCCTCCGCGAGGCGCTCATCGGCAACGAGATCGTCTCTGTCAAGACCATCATCAACGGCACCTGCAACTACATTCTCACTCAAATGTCGACCAAGGGACTCCCCTTCGCCGAAGTACTCGCCGAAGCCCAGAAGAAGGGCTATGCCGAGGCCAACCCCGCACTGGACGTTGGCGGTGGCGACGCCGGCCACAAAGTGGCAATCATGGCCTCGCTCATGTGCGGCGGCTACGTGCCTTACAGCGCTGTGAGCGTCGAGGGCATCACCGGTATCACTCCGCAAGACATCGCATTCGCCGATGAACTGGGGTACTGCATCAAGCTTCTCGGTGTCATACGCAAGGACGAGGGCAGCGCAGCGGTCGATGTGCGCGTGCATCCGGCAATGCTTCACAAAGGGCACATTCTGGCATCGGTCTCCGATGTGTTCAACGCGGTGTGGCTGCGCGGCGATGCGGTGGGCGACATGCTCATTTACGGACGCGGCGCCGGGGAGCTGCCCACGGCATCGGCAGTGGTGAGCGACATCGTCGACGTTGCGCGAAATATCTCCGGCAACACCCCGCAGCGCGTCTCCATGGACTTCTACCGTGCAGACAACGCTGTGCCGATCAAACCCATGCAGGACCTTGTCTCGCGCTACTACCTGTGCTGCACCGTCACCGACCTGCCGAGTGTGCTTGCGTCAATCGCCGCAGAGTTCGGCTCGTGCGGCATTTCCATTGCGTCGGTACTGCAGAAAGAGGGCTTCTCCCAAGATGACGTGCCGGTGATCTTTCTCACGCATCAGGCTGCCGAGAAGAGCGTGCGCGCGGCCCTGGCGAAGATCGAGGCCATGGACTTTGTGCGCCAGAAGACAAGACTTATCAGGATCGAGGACTAAGTGGAACAAACCAAGAAAGCCATCCTCCGCACCTTCGGCGGAGACCCGCACCTGAGCTACCCACTCGACCAGGTACGCTACCGCGCCGACGATGGGCGGCTGCTCGAAGTGTTCAACGAACTCCCTCCGCTCTCCGCCGACCAGGTTATGGGCTTGAAGCAATTGTTCGACATGCGGCTCTTCTCGCGCAACCCGGTTGACAGAAGCGGCGTGTGGCGCTATCGCGAATTTCTGCCGTCATTTGCGCCCTACGACAACGTGGTCACGCTTTTCGAGGGAAACACCCCGATATACTCGCTGCCTGTCTGCGCCCAGTATGTGGGCATGCGGGATCTGCTGGCCAAGCATCAGGGCATGAATCCGACCGGCTCGTTCAAAGACAACGGCATGACCACCGCAGTCACCATGGCCCGCAAGCTGGGAGCACGCATGGTTGCCTGCGCGTCAACGGGCAATACCTCGGCGTCCATGGCAGCCTATGCAGCCCGGGCGCGCATGAAGAGCATTGTCTTCATCCCCGACGGCCAGATAGCCTTCGGCAAGCTCTCGCAGGCTCTTGACTACGGGGCTCTCACCATCCAGATCGACGGGGATTTTGACAAGGCCATGGATATTGTGCAGGAGGTGTGCCTCAAAGGCAACATATACCTGCTCAACTCGATCAACCCGTTCCGCATCGAAGGTCAGAAGACGATCATGATCGAAATGCTGCACCAGTTGGGGTGGGAGTCTCCCGATTGGGTTGTAGTGCCGGGCGGGAATCTGGGCAACTGCAGTTCGTTCGGCAAAGCTTTCGACGAGCTCAAACAGTGCGGCTTCATTGACAAGATACCCAAGATAGCGGTGATCCAGGCAGAGGGATCAAATCCCCTCTATGCAAGTTTCGCCTCCAAAGACCGTGCGCTGCATGCAGTGCATGCGCATACCCGCGCCACAGCCATCAAGATCGGCAACCCGGTGAGTTTCGACAAAGCCTGGCATGCCATCGATGTGAGTGGCGGCGTGGTTGAGCAGGTGACCGAGGAGGAGATCGCCATTGCCAAGTGCCGCATCGGTGCCGACGGCGTTGGCTCGGAGCCTGCTTCGGCCACAACTGTGGCGGGATGCAAGAAACTTGTCGAAAAGGGCATCATCGCTCCGAATGAGAAGGCTGTGTGCATTCTGACCGGACATGTGCTGAAGGACCCCGATTACACAGTCGAGTTCCACCAGGACGAGCTCTACCTCGATGTCGCGCGCACCTCATCGGTGAAGGGCGCCCAGCGCATCGACACCCGGGGCTTCGCCAACAAGCCCGTGCGGCTCAAGGCTGACGCGGGAGAGCTGCTTGCATACATCGACTCGTTGAAGAACTGAGCACCTGTTCGTGACACCGGGGGGATCCCGCCACGCGGGAGCACTCCAGGAGCGCCATCGCATGACCGCCGCATCAACGGGTCGCACCTATGCTCTGCTGGTAGGCGACGGCATGGCCGACCTGCCCATACCACAACTTGACAACAAGACACCACTTGAGTACGCGCGCACCCCCAATATGGACCGCATTGCAGCGCTGGGGCGCGTGGGACGCGTGCTCACCGTGCCCGATGGTCTTGCTCCCGGCAGCGATGTGGCCAACATGTCGCTACTGGGCTACGATCCGGCCGCATTCTACTCAGGCCGCGCGCCCATCGAGGCTGCGTCTTTGGGCATACCGCTCGCGCCGAGTGACACTGCATTCCGCTGCAATCTGGTGACCCTGCGCGATGGTCTCATGGACGACTACTCGGCCGGGCACATCGAGACGGAGGATGCGCGAGCCATCATCGAGGAGCTGCAGGGCGTTTTGGCGTCAGACAGAGTTCGTCTCCACCCGGGTGTGAGTTACCGTCATCTGCTCGTCATCCGTGACCTGGAGGAGGGTCGACTCGACTGCACACCCCCGCACGACATTTCGGGCAGGCCGTTTGAGCCGCATCTTCCCAAGGGCGCCGGCGCTGCACTCGTGTGCAATCTCATGGAGCGGGCACGGGAGGCACTCCGGGCCTCGCCGACAAACGCGAAACGACGCGCATCCGGCAAGAAGCCCGCAACCGACATCTGGCTCTGGGGCCAGGGCCGCTCGATCGCTCTGCCCACACTGGCCGAGCGCTACGGGCTGAGCGGCTCAGTGATCTCTGCGGTTGACCTGGTGCGCGGACTGGGTGTACTCGGTGGCATGAAGGTGCGACGCGTCCAGGGCGCCACCGGCTACCTGGGAACCAACTACGCAGGCAAGGTGAGTGCCGCGCGAGAAGCATTGAGCTCCGAGAACTTCGTGTTCCTTCATGTGGAGGCGCCGGATGAGACATCGCACGAAGGTTCCCTTGAGAAGAAGATTCAGGCCATAGAGGAGTTTGACGCGAACGTCGTGGGTGAGATGCTCAGACTCCTGGCCGACATGCCGGGTCTTCGTATCATGGTGGCGCCCGACCACGCCACCCCTGTGTCAACCAAGACGCATCACAGTATGCCCGTTCCCTTCGCAGTCTGCGGCGAGGGCGTGAATGCCGGCGGCGTGTTGACGTATTGCGAGCGATCGGCGGAACATGCGACGCGCTTGCACACGGGCGCGAGTCTGTTCAACGAGTTCATCCGTGGCGACTTTTGCTGACGCGCGACGAGATCGGAGAGTGTCTCCATCGTCGGATTGCTGAGCGGTCTTCAGATGTGTTAGACTCGGAGATACCTCAATGATCACAAACGACCAAATCAACAAGTGCGTCGAAATCGCCAAACGCTATGGTGCAAGGCGGCTTGTGCTGTTCGGCAGTGCTGCGCATGATCCCGCCACCGCCCGGGATATTGATCTGCTGTGCGAAGGTGTAGCTGGTCCTGCATTCTTCGAGATGGCAGGAATGATGGAGCATGAATCACATGCCTCTGTCGATGTTGTCCCAGGAGTGCCACGAACAAAATTTGTGGAAGTCAATGAGCGCAGGGGCAGGATGATCTATGACACTAGATGATCTTCGCGAAGACATCAGCATTGAGTTCGCTCGGATAGACGAAACCTTGGCGGAGATTCGTCTCATTTTGCGCAACGAGCGGGAGTCTGTGCTCACCCGCTCCGATGTCACTGCTGGGGCCACCTATCTGGCCCAGTGCTACAGTGGCATCGAGAATGTTCTGAAGCGCATCACCAAGTACTGCAATGTACCCTTGCCATCGGGTTCATTCTGGCACGCGGAATTGGTCGGCATGTTTCAGGCCGGTGAAGACCGGGATCCACGACTGCCTGAACTCGCAGATGCGTCATTGTTTCCACTTCTGACCACACTGCGCAAGTTCAGGCATGTCGTCGCGCACGGCTATGCTGTCACGTTTGACAGAGAAGCGGTGCTCGGAACTTTGCGACTTGCTGACGGCGCGGTCGAGCGGTTCAAGAAGAATGTCCTGAGGTTTCTTGGACAGACGACTGGTCGTGTTTAGGCGTTTCGCATTACGGACGTGTATTGTGCGGGTGCGCGCGTCTGTGCGAGGACAGTTCCCGTCACAGGCTGAATGTCGGACCTGCGCGATCGCGACCAGCCGGAGACAAAGCCATGGTTGTTCGCCTGATCGAGAAACTCCTCACCTTCCTCTTCGACATCGTTGCGGTCAACATCGCCTTTGCCGCCGCGTTCTGGCTGCGCTACAAGAGCGGTCTCTTTCCCGAGGCCCTCGATGCAGCCAAGGACCTGGCATCGTACTTCGGCCCCATGTCGGTGTTCACGGTTGCCTGGATCATTCTCTTCTTCCTCACCGGGCTCTATCGCGACTGGTACAAGGAATCGCGCATCGACGAATTCTTCGTGGTGACTCGCACGGTCATCACAGGCATCTTCCTTCTCTTCCTCGTGACAAGTGCCGAGCAGATCATGGAGTTTGCCGCAACAGGCAATGCCGGTTTGCTCTTCACACGCACGAAACTCGGTGTCCTGGGCACCTATGGTGCCTGCATGCTGGTATTCGCCACAATCAACCGATTCGGCATGCACACACTCCTCGCTTGGCTCTTCGCCAAGGGTCTGGGCGTCACCAAGGTCCTTATCGTTGGCGCTGACCCCGAGAGCCTGCGCCTGGTGCACGAGATACAGCGCCACCCGGAGCTGGGCAACAAGGTTGCCGGCTTCGTTGACGACGACGGACGCAAGAAGGGAACCATGGTAGAGGGGTTCCCGGTGTTCGGTACTTACTCAGAGCTGGCCACCATCATCAAGCGCGAGGACATTGCCGGACTCATCATATCCCACGTGTCAACATCTGCCGCCGAAATCGAGCGCATCATCACCTACAGCGCCGATCTGCGCGTGACCATCTACATGGTGCCCTCTCTTATGGACGTGATCAGCGGACACCTCAAGACGCACCAGCTCTTCGGCGTGCCGCTCATGGTGCTGCTGCAAGATCACATGCCTGCGTGGGAAGCCCAGATCAAGCGACTCATGGACATTGTCGTTTCGGCCCTGGTGCTGGTCCTGGGCGCGCCCGTATGGCTGGCCCTGATCGCACTGGTTCGCCTCACCTCACCGGGCCCGGCAATCTACAAACAGATTCGCGCCGGTCAATACGGCAGAACATTCACGTTCTACAAGTTCCGCTCCATGGTCGTTGACGCGGAGAAGCATTCGGGTCCCAAGTGGGCCACGGAGAACGACCCGCGTGTCACCCCAATTGGCCGGATACTCCGCAAGGCGCGGCTTGACGAGATTCCGCAGTTCTACAGCGTGCTGAAGGGCGAGATGAGTTTGGTGGGTCCACGTCCGGAGCGACCATTCTTCATCGAGGAGCTCAAGAAGGAGATTCCGTGGTACGTGCGTCGCCTCAAGATGAAGCCGGGCATCACAGGATGGGCGCAGGTGAAGCACAAGTACGATGCCACTATCGACGATGTCAAGCAGAAAGTGATCTACGACCTGTACTACTTCGAGAATATGTCGATTGTGCTTGACCTGAAGATCATGTTGCGCACGGTGCTTGTCATGCTCACGGGCAAGGGCGCGCATTAGCCGCCCAACGGGCGGCTGATGCGCGCTCCCGGGTCTGTGACGGTGCTGCCGCGCATCCTCGTACCAGTCAGGCGAGAGCACCGTGGCAGGCTTGCGGTCTCCATGCACCCGAAGACAGAATTGCCGGGCATTTCGTGCGAGTCAACCGATGAGGATACAACCAACCCATGATCACGTTCTCCGCAGTCACCAAGCGCTACGCTCAGACCACCGCCGTCGACATTGTCTCGCTGACAGTCGGCGCAGGCGATTTCCTCGCTCTGCTGGGACCCAATGGCGCGGGAAAGTCGACACTCGTCAAGATGCTGCTGGATTTCGTCAAGCCGACCAGCGGCACGGTGACCATCGACGGCGCCCCGAGCACCTCCCCCGCATCCCGCACAGGCGTCGGCTATCTGCCCGAGAGCCTGCGCATCCCCCCGCATCTCAGCGGACGTGAGTTTCTGCTGCGACATGCATCCCTCTGCGGGCTTGCCGGACCATCCGCTGCCAGTGAGGTCGACCGTGTGATCGACGTGGTTGGCATGCGGGGCAAGGAGCGCGGTCGCGCCGGCACCTACTCCAAGGGCATGGCTCAACGCATTGGCCTGGGAGCTGCACTCCTGGCCACGCCCCGACTGCTGATTCTGGACGAACCCATCAATGGCCTTGACCCGATCGGCATCAGGGAAGTCCGCGTTATCCTTGAGAGCTTGCGGCAAAAGGGCGTGACCATCATCCTCAATTCGCACCTGCTTTCGGAAGTCGAGAAGACCTGCACCACCGCAGCAATCATGAATCGCGGGGCCATTGTTGCGCAGGGCAGTATCGGCGACCTGGTGCGCGATGGAGAGACATTGGAGGATGTGTTCGTGCGAGTGGTTCGATCGGATTCGCCTCAACGCGGATGAGCTGCTCGTTTCCTGCATCGGGACAGAGGGTCGGTGTCACACAACCAGTTTCGGGAGCCATACCATGCGGCAATTTGCGCGAGTCGTCGGATACACGTTGATTGACCAGATGCGTCAGAAGAGTTTCTACGTTCTACTCGGAGTCAGCCTGCTGCTGGTGCTCATGCTCAAGAGCTGCTACACGGGCAACTACTCTGTGAACGGACAGACCATGGACAGCGCGTCGGTCGCCTGGACTGCCTCACGCGCGGCATTCCACGTGATCGGATACGCCAGCCTCCTTGTCGGCACGCTGCTGGCCATGAGCATTCTGCGTCGCGACCGCGACCAGGGCTCCATGGTGCTCTTCCTGTCGCGACCGATTGCACGTTGGCACTACCTCTTCGGCCGCGTTGTCGGCGTATGGGCAGTGGCAGCCGGATTCATGTTCGTGCTCCACGCTGCAATCTACGTGATCTCGCTGGTCAGCAGTGGCGGTGTGCTGCCCTGGCTGCTTGCTGCGTCGGCAGTCTGCTTTGCCAACTTGCTGCTGGCCACAACACTGGTCACACTGCTCTCGCTCTTCATTCCCGAGGTCATGGCTGCTCTGGCTACTTTGGGGATCGTGGCCATTGGTGCGGCGTTGGATGGGTGGTTCTACAGCTTCATGCAGAGCGACATCGGCAAACAGGCATTGGCGTCGCAGGCTGATCGACCTATGCCTATCTGGTACTTGCTGTGGCCCAAGTTCACGGCTCTGCAGACATTCGCGGTGTCGATGACGGATAAGAATGCGTTTCATTTGACTTCGGGGATACTGCCGGTGGTTAACACATGCGCCTGGCTGGCGGTGCTGGGGGTTGCGCTCTGGTTTCGGTTTGAGAGGGAGAATGTGGGTGGGGCTGAGTAGGGCTGGTTGGCGACGGACCCGATGCTGCTTCCCGACACGCAAAATATGGAGAACGTCTTGAAAAAGAAGAATGGTCCCGAATTCATAAGGTTCATAAAGCCGGTGATGGATGCGCTGAAGGAGCTGGGCGGATCGGGGAAGTCCTCGGAGGTCATAGACCTCGTGATTGGCAAGACGGGCATATCGGATGAGGAATTGGATGTCACGACCCGAACTGGCGTCCCGCGAATCAAGAACCAGATCCACTGGGCGCGTATGTACCTGGTGCATGCAAACCTTGTTGACTCCTCAAGGCGTGGCGTTTGGAGCCTGACGGAGAAGGGATTGGTATCGAACATTGCATCCCATGAGGAAGTGTACGATCTATTCTGTTCGGTTCACAGGAGGTTCGAGAAGACGGCCGATGGCGCGAAGAGGCCAAAGAGGGAGATCCCTGCCGATATCGAGGAGGAGCCCGAGGAGGCCGAAACTGGCCACCGGGACAAACTGCTGACCCTCCTCAAGAGCCTCCCTCCTGTTGGGTTCGAGCGTCTCTGCCAACGCCTCCTGAGAGAAGCAGGCTTCAAGAAGGTCGTGGTCACAGGAAGAAGCGGTGACGGCGGCATTGACGGCGAAGGGATACTTGAGATCAACCCGCTCATGAGTTTTAAGGTTCTCTTCCAATCAAAGAGGTACGACAAGTCTGTGTCTCCCTCTCAGGTGAGAGACTTCCGTGGGGCAATGCAAGGACGCGCGGACAAGGGCATCATAATCACGACGGGCAGGTTCACCCAAGAGGCGAAGAACGAGGCAATCCGCGATGGCGCGCCACCGATTGAGCTGGTAGATGGTGAAGCTCTCATTGACCTATTCGAGAAGAATCAGCTCGGCCTCAGGCAAGTCATGGCGTACGAGATTGTCGATGAGTTCTTTGCCGAATACAGGTAATGATGTTCTTCGCGGGCGCTGTGGGGTCTGGGCACAGTGGGGGTGGCAACCAATTGACCTACCGTGGACCATCAGACGTGGTGGGGATTAGGGACGGTGGTAACTTAATAAGCTACAACGTATTTTCACCCCATGCCCAGAAAAGCACGAATCACAATCGCCGGCGCTGTCCATCACGTCATGTCACGCGGGATCGACGGGATGCCCATCTTCCGATCCGATGCCGATCGCACAGCCTTCCTGGCCATTCTCAGCAATCAGCTTCAGAAATCCGGCTACCAGCTCTACGCGTGGGTGCTCATGCCCAACCACTACCATCTTGTGCTTCGAACAACAGATTATCCCTTGGCAGCGTGTATGCGCAGTGTCAATAGTCGATACGCGCAGTACTTCAGAAAGCAACTATCAACGCGAGGCTACCTGTTTCAAGATCGGTACAAGTCCATTGTGACGCAAGACCAGAACTATGTCGAAGAACTCATCCGGTACGTGCACCTGAACCCGGTTCGCGCTGGAATCTGCAAGTCGATTGACGCGCTTGACTCCTACCAGTGGTGTGGGCACTCCGTTCTCATGGGACGGCAGGACGCACCCTATCAGAATACCGCCGACGTTCTGCGCAGGTTCGGCTCGAGCCTCGTGTCTCAGCGACAAGCATATCGACGGTTCCTGGAGGAAGGACTATCGCAGACTGGGGACGTGGTTTCGCTCATCAGAGAAGCAAATGGTGAGTGTGAAGACCGCCATTCGTCATCCTGCTGGGTCATCGGCAACCACGACTTCGTGCAACAGGTGATGAAAGACCAGCAGGCGCGACGGGTCCGGCTTGCGCGACACGCGCGGGAGGGGCAGGACATCGAGCACATTGCGGAGAAGGTCACGGCGGCACTGGGGCTTGCTGCTGCGGATCTACGAAGCAAGGGCAGAGATTCTCCGAGCTCGGTTGCCAGAAAGATATGCGCCCACCATGCTCACCGATTGCAGGGCATTCCTGTATGGCAGATCGCGGACTACTTTGGAGTCAGCTCCTCGGCAGTATCCCAAATGCTGGGGTCGGGCGATATCCTGGCGAGGGACGTGGACTTATCTTATTAACTTACCACCGTCCGTGCGTCACGAAGCTTTACAATTGAGATGAGGGAGACAGTCCCCTCGGTATCGGCCTGCACGGGTTGATGCCAAACCGCCTTGAGCT
>Ga0315284_10003639_pt1 | contig 21922 bp, 5 predicted proteins | sample YL17G09_16_MG_FD_203696 | JGI IMG/M metagenome (GOLD analysis project Ga0315284, IMG submission 203696) | Sediment microbial communities from Yellowstone Lake, YNP, Wyoming, USA - YL17G09_16 | ecosystem: Environmental > Aquatic > Freshwater > Lake > Sediment | place: USA: Wyoming | collected... | reverse complement strand
TGCGAAAACGCGCGTGGCCGCCTCCGTCCGGATCGACGCCGCTGCGACGGACGGCGCGGCTTCCCTGTTCTCTGCGTGGGGGATCAAGGGCGTCGTCGACGACCGGATCGACGTCGATCTCGCGGCGGGTCTCGCGGAAGAATTTTCCGAAGGAGACAGGGGCAGGGGCGAATCCTTTCTGCTGAGGAGCCTCGCATCGTACCGTTTCGAACGGGGCGCGCTGAGAGCCTTTGCGCGGCCGTCCACAACGATCGATCTCGGTGACATGATCGGACTTGTCGGCACCGTCGGTCCATTCCGGTACCCGGTGAGCCTGTTTTCGAGGGGCGTGGCGTTCGATGGGACTCTCCCCCTCGGCATCGAGGGGCGCTTCATCTATGCGAACCGCCTGCGGGGCTACCGCTCCGGGCTCGAGGAGACGGCCGATTCGTCCGACATTTTCTCCCGCCGCGATTTCACGGGCTCGGACATGTACGGCCTGATGCTCGGAACGAAGGTCACAAACGCGATCGTCCGGTACCTGTTCAGGGAGGATCGACGGCCGAAAGCGGGATATTGGCGGTTTCCGGCGTCCAACGGCGATTTCTTCGCCGGGTTCGAACGGGATGAGTTTCAAGGCGCCTCGCTATCGCTCCCGGGGGAGGGGGGCGTGGTTCTCGACGGCGAGCTTCTCTTCGGGAAGCACTTTCTTTCTGCGACCGGGCGGCTATTCGAAGACGCCGAGGGGCACGCCGATCTCGAGGATGTCGCGCGCGAGGCGGGATGGGAGCACGGACGGCGGTTTTCCATCGGGGTTTCTCGCGCGGGCGCGAGACTGCGATCCGGAATACGGTTCGCCCAAACGACTCTCGAAGGAGACCGGGCCGCGAGGGGTGGGAGGCCCGATGGGTCGAGAACATCCCTCGGGGGAAACCTCGCCTTCGGGGAGTCTTCGCGTTCAATAGATCTCGCGGGGAAGGTCGAGCAGTACTCCTCGGCGAACACAGGAGCGATATTCTGGCTCGCGAGGACGAACTTCTGGCTCGACGGCGACGAGCTCACGTACGATCTCGTCCCGTTTCTCTTTTCCCGGGAGATATACGAGTTGACGCTTTCGTGCGCATGGAATCACGAGCCGCTCGACGGGCTGCCCTGGGGAAAGGGGATTCGGCTCTCCATGACCCGGCGGGGGGATGTCTCGGGCGGAGGGCCGCTGTTCAGGGAAATCCATCTCGCGAGCGGCGTCGGCGTTCACAGGCGCTTGACCTTCCTTCTCGATATGCGCGGCGCTTCGTACCGCTATCCGGGAATCAGACGGGACTTCGTCGACGCGTTTTTCTCCCTCCATGGCAGGCTCACGAAGTCTTTCTGGTGCGCCGTCGGGACGGGCGTGAACCCGTATAGTTTCGACCGGTGGCTCTATGCGTTTTCAGATCATGGAAGGGAAGATTATCTTTACGGACGCGGCGTGTTTCGCGCCCTCGCCGCGCGCGGCGAAACGGCCTCGATGAGAGCTCTCATGGAGGCCGAGGACGCGCTCGCGGATGACTGGGTCGTAACCTTCGAAGCAGGTTTTACTTTCTGATGCGGCGGCGTTATAATTCGAATATGCGATTGTACGCGGGGGGCCGTATACGGGCATGCGCGATAGCGTGTATCCTCGTGCTTTCTTCGGCATCATGCGGCCGGTACCTCGAGAAATCGCTTCGCTCGCCGCGCATCGACGGCGATACGGTCACGTTTCGGGTCAAGGTCCCTTCCGCGCGAACGGTCCAGCTCGCGGGGGACTGGCCGCGGAACAACTGGGCGCGCGGAGACGCGGAAGAGGGGGAAGTGCTCGTGGGGCGCATGAAAAAGACCGGCGACGGAGGCGTATGGGAACTCGCCGTTCGCCTCGGACCCGGCCGTTACCGGTATCGGTTTCTCGTCAACGAGACCGAGTGGTATCTCGATCCGGAGAACCCGAGGGTCGTCGATGACGGGAGAGGGGGGAAGGCCAATCTTCTGATAGTGCCGTAACTATGAAACGTTGTTCTTTTTCCGCCTGCGCCGTCCTCTACCTGTTTCTCGGCTCGATCGTTTCCTCGTGTGGGCCCCAGATGCCCGAAGTGGGAGCGGGGGGTGCGCCCGCGATAGGTCCCCGGTCGGTTTCGGGAGGCATTCTTTTCGTTCTCTACGCCCCGAAGGCGCACAGGGTAGCGATCGTCGGGGATTTCAACAACTGGTCGACGAGTGCCGACCCCATGTACGATCGCGAGGAGAAGGGACTGTGGTCGGTGACACTCCCCCTTCAACCGGGGCGGTACGAATACAAGTTCCTCGTCGACGGCGAGAAATGGGTTCCCGACATGGGAAATCCCAAGAAAATCAAGGACGGTTTCGGCGCGTTCAATTCCGTCGTCGAGGTCAAGCCCTGATTCCTTAACGAATGATATTTCAAAAGGTTAAATGCGTCTTCCTCTTGCAACTTGCTTCGGCGTGTGTTATTTTGAGGCGTATCGGGAATCTGCTCCATGCGCACTTGGGAGCGCGAGATGGCTCCCCGTGGCCGAAGAGAATCGAGTATGCCGGGGGAATGTCCTTCCCTTCTTACGGCGACGGCGACGGCGACATCTCCATTAGATACATGAGGTTACAAAGCTTGAAATCTTCGAGTTTCGTGTGCTTCGGTTCAAAACGCTGATTTTTCGACTATGGGAACCCTTTCCCGGCGGGCCTCTTCTGCGAATCGAGATTATTGGCATATAGCTTGCGCGGTATTCATCGAATAGTAATCAGTGGCACTGCAAGTCATAACGGAATAGAACCATGAAGGTCCTCGCTCCATACTCAATGCGGCAGGCAGCGCGCGCTGCGGGTCTCGCTCTGGCCATTCTCGTCCTTTCCTCCGCCGTGCGTGCGGGGGCAGGCTCCGGCACGGCCGCGATTTCGCCTTTCGCTGACGTCGCAGCAGGCGCCTACGGCACATGGACCGTCCAGTATACCGCTGCCGATACGTTCATCGCGGGATCGCTCACGATCGTCATTCCGGACGGATGGGCCGCTCCACAGATCTCCGATCCGTCTTCGGCCGGATACGTGGCCGCGGCGGCGAGTGCCGGGGGAACGCTCGGCGCACCGGCGCTCACGATTGCGGGCCGCGTCATCACCGTCCATATCGCGGAGCTCGATACGAACCAGACAGTCGATGTCGTCTACGGCGACCAATCGATCAATGCCGGCGGGCGGGCGCGCGCCCAGACCCTCGCCGGGAGCGATGTCGAATTCGCGGTGAGCTCGGACCCGGAAGGCGCCGTTCCTTCCCCCATCGTGCTCTCGCCGCATCTCGATGTCGTGGCGGGTTCCATCGCGAAGCTTTCATTCATCACGCCGCCGAGAACGTTCGCCGCGAACGGCGAAAGCGCCGTGATCCGCGTAAGAACCGAGGACGAATTCGGGAATGCCGCTCCGGTCGTCGTCGATCAGGACATCGATCTGACCTCGAACGCCGGAAGCGGCCGGTTCTCTCATCTCGGAGGAACGAATTTCGTCGAGACCTCGAGCGTGACGATGGCCGCCGGTGAGGATACGGTCTCCTTCTACTACCGTGATGCCGTCTCGGGGGGAAGGACGATCACGGCGTCGGCGGCGGGGCAGTCGTGGACAAACGCGCAGCAAGCGGCCACCGTTCAGCCAGGCGAGCCATTCAGACTCAAGGCATCCCCTTCCGACACGACGGCCATCGCGGGTGATTTCGTGGGGTACCGGCTCAGGGTCGAGGATTCAGCAGGGAACCCGAGCCCCCTCTCGAACGACCAGACGATATCGCTCCTCGGCCAGGGGAGCTTTTACACGACGTCGAACCACACCACTGCGATACTCGATATCGTGATCCCGAGCGGCGCGCACACCATTTATCTCCATTACCGCAATACGATCAAACAAATGGTCTCTGCGTACGTTCTCGCGTTCCTCGATGATGATGAGATCCTGCCGACGCTGCAGTCGACCTCGACCTCCATATTCATCGATAACGCCCCCTTCGATGGCGTGAAGTCCGAAGTCAACGCGAACATAGCGTCTGCGGTCGCCAACGGCGTGGATTCGATCCAGGTCACCGTATACGTGAGAGATTCATTCTGGAACGGAGTCGACGGAAGCGCCGTTACCCTCGATGTGTTGGGAAGCGGAAATATTATCAGACAGCCGACCGGTCTCACCCTGCATAATGGCCGCGCGATCGGAAGCATCCGATCGAATTATGCCGAGCCGAAGACGATCAGCGCGAGGGCCGACGGCCTGTTGATCGGCGAGAACGCGCCCGTGACGTTCGTCGCCGGTCCGTTCAGCGCGGCGGTCTCGGACGTGCAGGTCGACAAGGCGACGGTTGTGGCCAACGGGGTGGACTCGGTCACGGTGACGGTTCTCGTGACGGACGCCAACGGCAACGCGATAAGCGGCAGCGTCGTGGCGATCGAAGCGACGGGTGGACCGAATACGATCACTCCTCCAACGGGACTGTCCGGGGCGGATGGTCGCATGGTTGCGAGAATCAAATCGGGGAAGGCCGAGCTGAAGACGATCAGCGCGAGGGTGGGCGGGACGCTCATTACGAATACGAGGAACGTGACGTTTGTCCCTGGTGCATTCAGTCCTGCCGTCTCGGACGTGCAGGTTGATAAAGCTACGGTTGTGGCGGACGGGGTGGATGCGGTTACCGTGACGGTGACGGTGCGGGATGCCCAGGGGAACCCGATCAGCGGGAGCTCGGTGACGATCGAGTCGACGGGAGGGCCGAACAACATCACGCAGCCGGTCGGGTTGACCGGAGTCAATGGCGTCGCCGTGGGCACCGTGAAATCGACCAAGGCCGAGCTGAAGACGATCAGCGCGAGGGTAGGCGGGGTCGGGATAGCGATCACGCGTGGCGTGACGTTCGTGGCGGGCCCGTTCAACCCGGCGTTCTCGGACGTGCAGGTGGACAAGACCACGGCGGTCGCCGACGGCGTTGACGCCATCACCGTGACGGTCTATGCGCTCGATGCGCAGGGCAACGGCATCGCGGGAAAGACCGTGACGATTGCGGCGACCGGCAGCGGGAACATCTACGGCCAGCCCGTCGGGACAACCGATCAGAACGGTCGTGCAATCGGGAGCTTGAAATCAACGGTCGCCGAGGGGAAGACGATCAGCGCGAAGGCGGACGGAGTGGACATCACGAAGACCGTTCCGGTCACCTTCGGCGCGGGAACACTCCATCATTTCAATGTGACGCACGGCGGGACGGCGACGGCAGGGCAGGCGTCGTTCATCACGTTCGACGCGCGCGACGGCCAGAACAACAGAATTACCAATTTCAGCGGCATCGCGAAGATATACACGAGCTCGACGGTACCGGGCGACTTCATCGCGTGGGGTCTCGGAAACGCCGCGGGCTCGATCCTCTCCGAGGTCGGAGACACGGTCAGGTATCAGTTCGTTCCGGCGGACGGCGGCGACGCCGAGCTCAGCATCACCGACAACAAGGTCGAATCGATCACGATCTACGCTTCGAGCGGTTCCGTGACCTCTTCTTCGGCGGCGCCCCTCGTGGTGGGCCACGCCGCTCCCGATCGCATGCTCCTCGTGAGCGGCAACAATCAGCGCGCCGTCGTCAATCAGGAAGTCGTATCGCCGCTCGTGGTCCGCGTCGAGGATGCATTCGGAAACGCGGTTCCCGGCGTGACGGTGAGCTGGTCGATCGTGAGCGGCGGGGGCTATTTCGATGCGAGCCGTTCCGTTGCGGGGCAGCAGATGACCTCGGTCACGGGGAGCGACGGGACGACGGCGGGGGAGCTCTGGCGGCTCGGAACGGTGAGCGGGCTCAATTCCGACGCCATCAGCGCATCGATGCCGTCGGGTTCGACGCGTACGGTATCGTTCATCGCGACGACGGACCACGGAGCGATCAGCTCCATCGTGTTGACCCCGACGAGTAAATCCGTCACCGTCAACTCTCCGACGATCGTGACCGCGACAATGCGGGACGCCTTCGACAACCTCATACCGGACGAATACGTAACGATCTTCATCAAGGACACCCCCGACGGGACGCTGAGCGCGGCCGCTGGAAGCCCCACGGATCCGCTCGGCGTATACGCGCGCAGGGGCAAGAGCGACAGCACGGGGACCGTCGCGGTGACGTACAACGCGCCTGCGGCAGCCGGCCTCCAGGATATCATCGACGCCAACAGCAACACAATCCCGGCGGGGAGCGTCGCCGACGTCACCTATACATCCGTCGCGAGCGGCGCCACGGACCTTGCGGTGACGGTCCTCGCCGGACAGACCTCGCAGGCGGGAGTCACGTTTTCATTCAGGGTCGAGGCGGTCGATGGGAACGGGAACCGCGATCTTACGAATACGAGCCGGATCGTTCTCGATCCGCCGGTCGCAGCGGGATTCACCTTCAGTCTCAGCGATTTCGGCGCCGCGGTCACCGAGGCCGATCTCGCGAACGGGGCCATCACCCTCTACGGGATGGGAACGAAGCAGGGGACCTGGCAGATACCGGTCCGCGACAAGGTCTCGATCCTTTCGCCGGATCAGTTTGGCATAACGATCATCCCGAACGACACGGTGAGCTCTTACGTCGTCGGCGCGCCGGCCAGCGCGACGGCGGGCGCCGATTTCACGGTATCGGCGGAGGCGAAAGACCGATTCGGCAACAGGGTAACGTCGGCGGGATACACGGTCAATTTCAGGGCCGTCCAGGTGCCGGACAGCACCAAGGCGGCTTCGGGCGCGCTCTCGGTCACGAACGGGAGCCTCGTGAACGGATTCTTTACGGGGAGCACGTTCAGGTACAACGTCGCGGAACAGATGCGCGTCGAGGTGACGAGCGCCGCGAACCCGGTCAAGGGGTACAGCGGTGTCGTGGCGGTCGGCCATACGACGGCCTACCAGCTCGTGAAGCTCGCCGGGGACAGCACGGGCGTCTCCGTCGGCGATTCGCTGCGGCTTCGCGCGAGGGTCGTCGACATCTACGGGAACGCGGTGAGCGGCCGGACGGTGTTCTTTACCATACAGGAGGGGGGCGGCCGCCTCGCCGCTCCGCAGGCCGTCACCGACGGAAGCGGGAGGGTCTCGCTGTGGTTCATGACCGACACGGTGAAAGGCACGAACCGGGTTCGGGCCTCGATTCTCGACGGGGATCCTGAAGGGCTCGAGACGCAGAGCTTCACCGTGACGACCGTGCCGAAGAGCACGATTGTGCGCGTCACCCTCGCTCTTCCGGGGAGCACCTTCCAGGCCGGGGAGACGTTCACGGGAGACGTCGCGGCGTATGACCAGTACAATAACCTTATCGATACCGATTCGAGCACGAAGCTGCAATGCATCGCGCTCTATCCGACGATGAACTTTGTCCCACCCGTCATGACCCTGAGCGCGGGTGTCTCGTCTTTCTCCGCATCCGATCCGGCGGTCGGCGTCAACCGGATACGGGTTCTATCGCTTGCCGGTGACAGCCTTTCGGATTGGAGCGGCCCGCTCATCATCCATCCCGCGCCCGCGTACCGGATCGTTGAGGTGCGGGGGGACACGCTCGGCGTTCGTGCGGGGGCGCAGGTCGGCCTCAAGGCGCGCGTAAGCGACCAGTACGGCAACGCGGTTCCCTCGGAGATCGTCCGCTTCGTGATCACGAGCAACCTCGGCGGATCCCCGATTCTCTGGGACGGGACGGGGGCGCCGAACGACGGGCTCGTCCTCAGCGACCCGACGGGCGCCGCGGTCTGCAGCCTCACCACCGATTCTCACGCGGGGACCAACGCCGTTTCGGCTTCGATCCTCGACGCCAATCCTCCCGCGCTCGAACGCGTGCTCTTCACCGTTGGAACGGCCGCGGGGACGATCGCCCGGTTTGACGTTCTGCCCGACGGATACGCGAAGAAGGCCGGTCAGAACTTCCCGCTTCAGCTCATCGCATACGATCTCAATGGCAACGAGGCGGCGAGCGATGACACGAGCCGCGTGGATCTCGGGAGCAACGGCTCGGCCGTTTTCTCGGTGAATCCCGCCACGCTCTTTCACGGCCGCGCGACGGTGAGTGTCCACGACAACAAGACGGAGAATCTCATCCTGAGCGCTCAGACGCTCGGTGGAGGCGCGCTCAGCTATAGCGGCGCGATCACCGTTTCGCCGGAGGTGCCGGGGGGCGCGATCACATTCGCCTCGATCGTGCCCGATTCGATTACGGCGAACGGCACGAGTCTGTCCGCCATAACGACACAGCCGGTCAGGGACGTGTACGGAAACGTCGTGACGCCGGGCACCCTCGTCCGGGTGACCCCGTCCATCGGCGCCGTCGCGAGCGATGATCAGGATCCTTCGACGCCGCTCACGTATGAGCGGCAGACTGCGGCGAACGGCGCCGTCTCGGTGTTCATCAAATCCGCGAGCTCGCCCGGTGTCTCGACGGTCGCGTTTCAGAGCGTGACCGGGAGCGCCATGGGGAATGCGACCGTCCTGTTCATGCCGGCGCCGTCGTGTGCGTATGCGGGATACCTCACGCCGCGCTACCTCGTGCCGACGCACGCCGCGAGTTTCCGGTGCTCGGTCGCGAACGGGAGCGCCACGGGTCTCTACCTGAACACGCAGAGCAGGATCTCGTTCGCCGACAGCAGCGCGCATACGTTCGAAGCGAGTCTCGCCGCACCAGCGTTTGTGAGAGGCTCTTCCACGGATACGCTCGATTTCGAATCAGAGGTCGTCCCGGCGAACATGATCGGCGGCACCTATACGCCGCGCGTCAGGCTCGTCGGCGCCGATATCTACGGCTCGCAGTACCAGACGGAGTTCAACGCGGGTTCGAACAGCGTCTCCGTCTCCGACGTGGAGATTATGCGGGTCACGACCCCGTCTATCGTGAGCAGAGGGGACACTTTCGAGGTCGACGTTCGGATCAAGAACGGAGGGGGCTCGGTCGTCTCCGTGAATGACATCGTGCCACAATACCGTCATGGCCATTACGGCGTGACCGGGGCGTGGAATCCGCCGCTCGCCGACAACCTCCCGGCCGGCGCGGAGCGGGACTACCACCGGAGCATGTACGTCCGCGGGGACTCCCCCCTCGGGGCCGACACGATAGATGCCATCGTCACCGCTTCCGTGGACGGCTCGCAGGTCCAGGATGTATCCGCATATCCGAACGTCGCTCCGATCGTCGTGCAGTCGGCGGCCTTGATCGCCTACGTGGCCGGTTCGCTGAGCCCCGGGGTTGTCTCGAAGGGACAAAGCCATGGATTTTCCGTGTCGCTCGGGAACGACGGCCAAGCGGCGGTCATTCTCAACGGCTCCGACACGAAACTATCCTTCACCGACGGCGTCGATACGTTGCGGATTGCCCTCGGCGCGGAGGGCGCGCTTCCCGGTGGCAGGGTAACGAACATCGTCTTTGCGTCCGCGACCGTGCCCCTCGCCATGGATGCGGGGAGCTGGCCCGTCTCGGTTCGGCTCCGGGGTACCGAGAACGGCGGCTCGTTCGGCCAAACGCTCGTTCTGGGCGATCCCGTCCTCGTGGTCGAGCCCGCGCATCTCGCCTACCGTCCGGGATCGATCTCCCCGTCGACGGTGAGCAAGCGGAGCTCGGTGGCCTTCGCCGTGGGCGTCGACAACACGGGCGGAGCCTCGGTCCAATGCAATCCCGATTCGACGTGGATCATGTTCTCGAGCGGATCGATCGTCTACCTGGCGCGACTCGACGGCGCACGCGCGAGGACAGTCCTTCCGGGCGTCAATACGCTCTATTTCAACTCGGTGGTGATCCCGGACGGCATGCCGACGGGAAGCTATCAAGCGGCGGTCAGGGTGAAGGGGACCGAGAACGGTCTGGCCTTCTCAACGAACCCGAACCTCGCGCCCGCGGATCTCATCGCGGTCCAGAATCCGTCGCAGCTCGCGATCAGCAGCACCGTGGTGACTCCGTCAGACAGCATCACGGCGGACCAGACGGCGGCGTGGTTCGCCTCGATACGGATCGATAACAACGGCGGCGCCACCGTGCGGCTCGACAGCCTCTCGCTGCGGCTCTATGCCGGTTCGAAGAACGTCACGAGCGAGTGCGTTCTGGCGCCCCTCAATTTCCAGGCGCACGTCGATTCTCTGCGCGGCGGCGAAGGAAAGAATATCAGCGTTCGCTTCAATGACAACTCGGTCGGCCCCATGACGACGGGAACGATCGTGATCGAGTCGACCGTATGGGGCAAGGACAGGAACAGCGGCGCCGTTCTCGTCGCGACGACCGAGTTCGGAGGGAAGGGCAGCTACCTCGTTCAGACCCCGGCGAACCTCGCGGTCGCCGCGGTTGTCTCTTCCATCGATACCGTGACCGCGCTCCAGACAAAGAACTGGACGGTTGATGCCGTTCTGAGGAATACGGGGCAATCCGATGTTCGGCTCGATCTCGGCCTCTCAAAGAGCTTCATTACCTTCTCGACGTCGGTGGATTTCTCCGTCGTATATCCGACCGAGCTCAGGGGCGGTGGGCTCATCCTCGAGGGTGGATCGACCGATACGCTCCGTTATCGTATCGACCGAACGGGTTCGGTTCCCGGCTCGTGCCGGATCGAATCGACGGTGCGCGGCACCGAGGTCAACAGCGGCCGGGCGCTCATGGTCGCGAGCGGCGACACCGGAGTTCATGACGACGTGCTCGTCCAGTCTGCAGCGGTTCTCGAGATCGTGCACGTAACTGCGCTGCAGAATCCCGTCACGATCGTTCAGGAACGCGACTGGACGATCGAGATGGAGGTTCGCAATACGGGCGGATCGAACGCCACGCTCCTTCTCGACCGTGCCGACTCGACGTGGGTCGCCGTTCCGGATGGTACGGGCTTTTTGATCGAGAATCCCTCTGCGATGTCCGGCGGCGGGCGCACGGTCCGCGGCGGATCGACCGCGCTTCTGCAATTCATCGTGCGCACGACGGGCTCGGTGCCGGCGGGCAAACACGTTCTTACGGGAGCGCTCCTCGCCTCGGAGGACAACAGCAAACGGAAGATCTTTGCCGCCAGGTACGCTCCGGCGAGCACGGACAGCGTCGCCTTTGAGCTCCGTCCCGACCCGCACTATGTCGCCGGGAGCCTCACGCCCCCCCGGGCGAGCAGTGGAGCAAGTGTTTCGTTCGAAGCGCGGATCTCGAGCGATGAGCTGCCGTATGCGACGCTCGTTCTCGAGCCGGAAAAGGTGTTGCTCAGCTTTGGAGACGCCGACGGAGACACGTTCCGGACGACTCTTTCGCCCGTTTCGGCTCATGTGCTCACGAGGGGCGGGGAGACAACCCTCCTCTTTATGACGGCGCCCATCGATACTGCCATCGCGCATGTGGCGCTGCCCGTGTCCCTGCATCTCGAGGGCACCGAGAACGGGAATGCATTCTCCGTGGATATCTCTCCGCTCGGCGATTTGGTAACGATCGAACAGGCGCCGCAGCTCAGCATCAACAGCATCGTTTCGCCGCAGTCGGTGACGCGGGCACAAGACAAGGACTGGCCGGTCCGGATGGTGCTGAGGAACAACGGCGAGGCTTCCATCGTGATAGACTTCAGATCCGTAAAAACGTTTGTTTCGTTCAATATCATCGGGCTCGGAGATAAGACGCCCGAGTACGATATCGACTATCCCGTGCGCCTCGAAAAGTCTAGGAACGACACGCTCGCCGGAGGAGCTCTCGACACCCTGGTGTTCGTCATCACGGCGACGGGCGCGACGCCGGGTCTCGCCCTCGTCAACGGAAAGGTGACGGCCGTCGATATCAACAGCGGGCTCACGATTTTCGACGATACGTATGACGGTGGTTTCAGCCATATGGCGATCCAGATGCCGGGCGAGCCCGAGGTGACGCAGGCCGTTCCTTCCCAGGCGAAGGTGACGTCGGCGCAGTCGGCTTCGTGGCGAATCACGCTCGAAGTGTGCAACAACGGCGAGGCGGATCTCACGCTCGTGGCGGACAGCACCTACGTGTTCTACGGCGGAAGGGACACGCTTTCGCAGGTCGCTCCTCCCGGTTTCTCCGAGGGAGGCCTCACGCTCGAGGGAGGGAGCTGCAAACACCTCGCATTCGATATTTCGCCGACCCCGGCGTTTCCCGGGGGAGCCGACATCGCGCTCCATGCTCATGCGGGATTCATCGAGAACAACAGCGCCGAGTACCGGTACTTCGATACGGGAATCTCCGGCTTCGGCTCGGGCACGATCCGAATCCAGGCTCCCGCGCAGATCAGAATCGTTTGGGTAGAGAATGAGGCCACGCGGTCGCCTTACGTCAATGCCGGTCAGGAGTTTCCTGTTTTATTTGAAGTGCAGAATGAGGGTGAAGCCCGATCCGACAGCGTCAAGATCGCTCTCGAAAGATCCGGTTCTTCGGCGATCGAGGATACGCTTCTCGTGATCGGTTCCCTGGACGGCGCGGCGCCGGCCGTCGATACATTCAGGGTGACTGCGGCGGCGACGAACGGCGCTGAAATCTTCAGGGCCCGGCTCAGGAGCGCCCTCGACGGCAACTCGCGCCAGAGCGATCTCGTCGTCATCAATCCGGCGATCGACGACACGACCCGCGCGATCATTCAGAATCCCGCGCTCTGCGCGATTCTCTCGGTGACGCCGTCCCAGACCGATGTCAATGCGAGCCAGTCGGTCGACTGGACGGTCCGGGTCTCGTTCACGAATCAGGGGGAAGCGCCTCTGGCGATCGATGCGCCTTCCGCCGGAGACCTCTCGTTCTGGCTCGCCGGCACGAAGCTCTTCGACTACCTCGTGATCCCGCCCGATACGCTCGCCTCGGGGAACAGCGGGTTCACCGTCGCGGGGGGCGCCTCGGACGCCCTCATCTACCGAATCTCCGCGACCGGGAGCGACACGGGGAGCGTGGCGATAACGGCCCGCATCAATTGGCGGGATATGAACGATCCGGGCCGCGCGCCGGGCGCCGCGAACGGCTCCGGTTCCGTGCACGTCAAGCCGCCGTCGGGGCTCCGCATCATTGCGGTGACGAGCGACGCGCCGAACAACGCGCTCTTCCCGAACACATCGGTCGTCGATACCGGACAGGTCTTTGGCATCACGGTCCGCGTCGAGAATACGGGGGGGGACGATCTCGACAGCGTCACCGTGCGCCTCGCATCGAACGGCGCGTCGCTGGCGACGATCGTGGGGGACTCGCTCGAACACCTCGCTTCGCAGTCGCAGAAGGACTTCGTTTTCTCGGTCGCCGCCGCCTCGACGGCCGGGACCGAGATTCTGCGATCCTCGATCACCCGTGCGGTTTCGGTCAACACCGGCGAGCATATCGTCCCGGCCCAGGCCGTCGAGGCGTCCGAGAATCTCCGTATCGAGCTCCCCGCGCTCCTTTCGTGCGGGGCCTCGGTCACCTCACCGGCCGGAGCACTCGATGATACGCTTTCAACCGATCAGCGGTTCGTTGTGACCGCCGTCGTTACGAACGAGGGGCAAGCCGCCATCGATGCGACGGGAGAGGTGACGCTCGTGCTCCCGTTGTCGATGCGCCTTCTGAATCCCGTTGAACCGCTCGCAAAAGCGTTCACGTCGGGAGTCGCGCTTTCATGGACGCTTGTCGCTCCGGTGACGCCGTCCCAGGACACCGTGAAGGCGCTCATCAGCCGCATTCCCCGTGATGTAAACAGCGCCTCGCCCGCGCACGTGCGCGTCCCCGAGGCCCGAGTCGCGATCCGGACCGAGGAGGCGGCACGCTTGACTGGATGCGCGATATCGATAGCGGATCCTCCGGGTGCCGTCGATGGAACGCTTTCGACCGATCAGGAGTTTACGGCGCACATGGTGTTTACGCCCTCGGCGAATGCCGATTCGGTGTGGGTCGAGCTCACGGCGCCGGCGGGATTCTCCGTCATCGGCGACCGGATGAAGTTCATCGGCAGGGGAGCCGGAGTCGCGAGGACATTCGATTGGCCCGTCAGGGCGCCCGGCAATCAAGTGATCGTCGATACCCTCGTCGCCCGCGCCGGGGGCAAGGATATGAACACGTTCGGCGCCATGCCGCCGTGCCGCTCCGCATTCGCCGTTCAGGTGCAGACAAAGCCCGCGCTCGCGCTCGACGCCGGAATCTCGGGCCCCGCCGAGGCGCTCGATGGCGTCGTATCGACCGATTTGCCGTTCACGGTCACGGCGACGGTCGCAAAGTCCGGTGAAGCTCCCATCGATACGACGGGGGCACGAGTCGAGATCCTCCTTCCCGCGGGCAAGGGGTATACGCTCTACGGCGCCCTTGAGACCTACGCGAAGCCCTTCTACCCGGGACAGCCCGTTGTGTGGAATATCAGGGCGCCCGGTATCCCGGCGACTCCGGCGAATATCGAAGTGAGTCTCAGGGAGCCGTACGCGACGGACGTCAACACGAACAAACCCTGCGCGATCACGACCGGCCAGAAAGCAATCGCCGTTCAGACCGAGGCCGGCTCCGTGCTCATGTCGAACATCTCCGCCGAGGATACGATACCGCCGTTCGTTGTTCCCCAGGGCGCGCGGGATGTTCCCGTGATGCGCGTCGTATTCCGGAACGGCTCCGGGTATACCCTCGGGCTCGATACCCTCTTCGTGGCGCTCAAGGACGGCCGCGGGAACCGCATTCCGAATCCGTTCCGGTCAGTCGCCTCGATGGCGCTCGCCGCGAATGGCGCCCTATACTCCGCGGCTGTCGCGAATGACAATCCCGTGGCGATCGTCGTGGCGCACGGCTTCGAGATACCGCCCGGATCGGCCGATACGCTGCTGCTGTCCGCCGATATCGCGGCAGGGGCGAGCGCCGGCGAGCTCAGGCTCGAGATCGAACGGTCGAACGACGTCGTCTTTTCGGTCACGATCCCGGGCGGCGGTGCGGGCCCGAGGGTCGGCGTCGCGTTCGAGATCGACGGCGAAGACATCGAAGGACATTTCTTGAGCGGGCCTCTGTCGGTCATGAGCTCGCGCTTCGACGAGTACGCGCACAACTATCCGAACCCGTTCAGGGCCGGAACGGAGCCGACGAAGATCTGCTATCTCCTCACGCGGAACGCGAACGTCGTGATCAAGATCTACGATCTCGTCGGCCGCCTCGTCTGGAGCATGGACATCAAGGCGGGAGAGCCCGGCGGCACCGGCGCGCCGGAAGGGACGTGGCACGAAATCTCGTGGAACGGGCGCAACGATCGCGGTGAGCTCGTGAGGAACGGCATATACCTGTGCAGGATCATGGCGGGTTCGCAATCGGCGCTCATCAAGATCGCCGTCGCAAAGTGAGAGTGTCGTGAAAAAGCTTGTCCTACCGATAGTTGTCGTGTGCGTTTTGTGCTTCATGGGCGCGTACGCGACGGCCCAGGATGGCTCGGGCGGCACTCGCTCCGTCTTCAGCGTCGGCGCGGGCTCTCGGGCAATCGCCTTGGGCGGCGCCTTTTCCGCGATCGGTGATGACCCGTCCGCGCTCTACTACAACCCCGCTGGATTGCGGCTCAACCGCTACGCAGCGGTCCTCGTGAACCACGCGCAGCTCTTTTCCGGTTTCAGCGACGCCGGCTACGATGTTCTCGCTTTCGTGTACCCGACGATATCCGCGGGCTCCATCGGGCTCGCGATCATGTCCGTCGGAACGGGGGACATCCGCGGCTTCGACGAGTTCAGCAGGGAAACGGGGGATCTCACGTACCGGGAGAGTCAGGCGGTGCTCGGTTATGCCTTTGATTTGCCCTGGCATTACATCGGCGACGTGACGGCGGGCTCCTCGGTCAAGGTGCTCACCCAGAGGGTCGGCGATTTCTCGGATACCGGTACCGGTCTCGATATCGGGCTCGTCTACAAGTCGAAGTACATCCGCCGTCTCGTCATCGGCTGCAGCCTCCAGGATATCATCGGCGCCGAGACGAAGCTCGTCTCGGTGACGGACAAGGTCGATCGCACGATCATGGTCGGCGCGGGATACACGGTTCCGTTCAAGAACGGTTCGGCGCTCTCGCTCGCGCTCCAGATGAACGCACCGCAGCGCGACAAGAAGGAGTTCCGGTTCGGGGCGGAATACATGCTCAAGCAGCTCCTCAGCGTGCGGGTCGGATTCGATTCCGACAAGATTACGGCCGGTCTCGGCGTCGCCTGGCGCGGTTTCTCGGTCGATTACGGCTACTTCAGCCGCGATGACGCGGGAAGCTGTCATCCGATCTCGCTTTCGGCCCGCCTCGGCGAGTCGATCGATGACAAGATCGCCGCCCGGGAGCGGCGTCGCCTTTCTGAAGACGAGAGGCGCATCCAGACGTTATTCGCGAAGCGGATAGCCGGCCATGTATCGACGGCGGAGCAGTACCGGCGGGAAGGCTCGCTCGGAAGGGCGCTCGATGAGCTCAAGGCGGCCCTCGAGTACGACCCGACGAATACGGCCGTCGCGGAGACGCTCTCGGTCGTCGAGCGAACCATTCTGAGAGATGAGGAGCGGCGTACGCAGAACGCCGAGAAGGCGGCGCTCATCAATCAGCACTTCAGGCTCGGACTCGGCTACTACAGCAAGGACGATTATGTCCTCTCCCGCGCGGAATGGCGGAACGTCCTCGATCTCGATCCGGCGAACGAGAAGGCGCGGGAGTACCTCATGAAGAGCGAAGAAAAGTTGAAGGCCATCGCCGGGCAGCACCGGATCCAGGCGCTCGATTTCGAACAGAAGGGACAGCTCGCCGCCGCCCTGGGCGAATGGAACATCGTCCGCACGCTCGATCCCGAATCCGCCGAGGCGAAACAGGCGTCCGACCGGATCAACGTGCGCCTCAACGAAATGAGCAGGGATTACACGCAGACGGCGAAGAAGCTCAAGATCATGGAGCTCTTCGACGGCGCCGTGAAAGCCTTCGGCGACGGTCAATACGCCGAGGCCGCCAGGCAGCTCGGCGAGCTTTTGCGGCTCGAACCGACGCACCAAGAGGCGCGAACGCTCCTGACCCGCGCGCAGCGTCGTATGACGCCGCTTACCGACCGCGAGAAAGAACAGGTCCGCACGCTCTACATCGAAGGTATGAAGTTCTTCACGCAGAACGATTACGCGGGCGCGGTCGAACGGTGGAAGAAGATTCTCGAAATAGATCCCGATAACGAGAGCGTGGCAAAGAATATCGAGGAAGCCCGGAAACGGCTTCAGAACGAGGGCGGCCCGGAGGGCAAGCGGTGAAGAAGAAAGACTTCCTCGCCGAACGGGAAACCTTTCATCTCGAGGTACCCGCCGACGAGAACAACCTGAGCGAGGTCAGGGACTTCATCGCCGGTATCTGCGATCGCGCGGGTTTTTCGAAGAGCGAGACGAACAATACGAAACTCGCCGTCGACGAGGCCTGCACGAACATCATCAAGCACGCATACCAGGACAAGGGCGGCGACATCAGGATCGACGTCCAGGCGGAGCCGGGCAAAATCGAGATCAATATCTTTGACCGCGGGGAGCCGTTCGACTGGTCGAAGGTGAAAGAGCCGGATCTCGACCTCTACGTCGAGATCGGAAAAAAGGGCGGCCTCGGCATCTATCTCATGAATCGCCTCATGGACTCCATCAGCTACTCGGCGGCTCCGGGAGGCAACCGACTCTACATGTCGAAGAGCTCGAGCGCGGTGATCGCCCACCCGCCGCTCTTCGCCTCGCTTATGAGGCCCAAGTGGACCTCGACGCTCCGCTTCAAGTTCGCGCTGCGGGCGACCCTCGGCCTCCTCGGGCTGATCGCGTTCCTCTGGTTGATTCTCTTCTATCGTCAGACGCTCGAAGTTCGCGGACGGCTCGCGCAGGCATGGCTCCAGCGCAAGACCGTCGCCGAGAGCATCGCCGTTTCGAGCGAGAACGCGCTCGCCGAGGATCAATTCTCGGTCGAGCGGACGAGGCTGAGCGACGCCTTTATCAAACAGCTCAAGAAATACCCGGAACTGAGGTATATCAGGCTCGTCGATTCGAGCGGTCTCGTCGTGGCCTCGAACAACGTCGACGAGCTTCTCTCGAAGTACGGGATTCCCTCCGAGGTGCGCAATCTCCCGCCGGGGGGCGCCACCAGGTCGATCCGGATGCCGGATGCCGGCGCGGTCAAGGAGTTCCATCAGCCCGTCTACCGCGCGGGAGCCGAAACGAGGAGGGGTGAGCCCGTCGGACGGGTCGTCATGGGCGTTTCCGAGACGCTCGTGACGGAGGACCTGAATGACCCGCGGCCGATGATGACGCTGCTCCTCATCGGCGTTTTCGCCGCGGGCGTCGCTCTCATCTACCTTCTCATCGCCGTTTTCGTGAGACCGATCCAGGCGCTCACGGACGGCGTGCGCGCGATCGGGGAAGGCTCGCTCAACGACGAGATAAAAATCGAGGGGCCCAAGGAGATCGGCGAGATCGCGCGGGCGTTCAATGAGATCACGTCCAAGTTCCGCGAGGCGCAGAAGAACGTCGTCGAACAGGAACGTCTCCAGAAGGAGATGCAGGTTGCGCAGGAGATCCAGCATACGCTTCTTCCGAAGCGCGTTCCCGAGATCGGCGGCTACGACATCGCGAGCTACTATAAGGCGGCGAAGGAGGTCGGCGGGGATTATTACGATTTCGTGAAGGTCGATGACGATACGCTCGGCGTCGTCGTCGCGGATGTTTCGGGCAAGGGAGTGCCCGGCTCGCTCGTCATGACGATGATCCGGACGGCGCTCAGGATGGAGGCGCGCGGAAATTACTCCGCCGCGGAGGTCATGTCGCGGATGAACGACTTCGTGACGGAGGACATGAAGAAAGGCATGTTCGTCACGATCTTCTATTCGATCCTCGATTCGAAGAACCGCATCATCAGCTACGCGAGCGCGGGGCACAACCCGATGATTCTCTACCGCGCGGAGACGGACGAGACGTACTTTCTCAACCCGCGCGGATTCCCCGTTGGAATCAGCCTTCCCGACGATACGCTGTTCCGCCGCTCGATCGACGTCGAGAAGGTCAAGCTCAAGAAGGACGACATGCTCGTCATCTATACTGACGGCGTTACCGAGGCGATGAACGAGAACCGCGATCAATACGGCGAGGAGCGCCTCATCCAGCTCATCAAGGCCAGCGGAAAACTCTCGCCCCAGGAGTTTATCGACCGCCTGAGTGAACATATCAAGGATTTCACGGGGGATCAGCCGCAGAACGACGATATCACCGTCGTCGCGATCAAGGAAAAGCTCATGGCGGATGAGGTCCTCTACGGCATCCGCAAGAGGCTCCTCGACCTCGTCGAGATTCAGGGCGTTCCCGTCGCCGAGGCGTGCCGGATGATGAAGGTGTCGCCGTCGACCTATTACCGCTACAAGAAGCGCCTCGTCGAGATGGGGGACCGGGGGCTCCAGGACAAAACGCTTCGCCAGGAGCAGGACATCAGACGGGTGAGCCTCGAGCAGCGCAAAGAGATGCTCGAGATCATCAGAAAGAATCCGAAGTTCGGCGCGAAAAAGATCTCCATGCTGTACAACGAGGGGAAAGAGGAAAAAGACCGTCTCTCCCCGGCGATCGTGTACGACGAGCTGAAGCGTATTCGTCTCAATACGTACGAAATGAGGCTCGAATACATGCGGCGCAACAAACTCATCAGCGACGATGAGTTCAAGACGATGATGGCTGCGCACGCGCATGGCGAGGAAGGCGCGCTCGAGCCCGTCGCGGGGACGGAAGCCCGAGAGCTTTCCGGGGAACCGGCGCCTGACGAGGCGATAGCACCGCGCGCGGCCCGAGCACCGCGCACGGCAAAGGTCGCGGGCCGCGCGCGTGAGCGGCGCGTCGCCCGGGCCGAGGCGTTCGAACCCGGCGATGCGAGGGCGATAGAAGTCACTTCCGAAGAGCTCGAGGGAGGGATCGTCATCCTCCGGGTCAAGGGACACCTCGATTCCTCGTCGGCGGGCGAGCTCGAGGGGATTCTCGAAAGCGTCTACGAGTACGGCTATCGGAAGATCGTCGTCGATCTCAAGGACGTGACCTATATCTCGAGCGGCGGATGGGGAATATTTACGGGCAGGGTGAAATCGCTCCGGGAGGGGGAGGGGGACGTCGTCCTCGTCGGCATGACGCCCGAGGTGTACGACATCTACGAGCTCCTCGGTTTCCAGGAGATCATAATGCAGTTCCGGGATATCGATGACGCGGTCCAGTACGTATCCCTGCCCCGCGAGGAACGGGAGGAGCGGCTCGACGAGGTGTCGCGGCGGACCGCGGCGCTCAAGCCGTCCGAGATCTCTCAGAGCGCCGGATCCCCGGCCGGCCCCGAGCTTGTCGAGGTCTCCGGATCGGAAACCCCGTGGACCCCGCTCAAGATCGAGGCAGGCACCGTGGGGGATCAGGGGGAGATCACGATACTCTATCTCGACGGTATCATCGACACGGTCAGCTGCGTCAAGCTCCGCTCGGTCATGGACAATTTTGTCGACCGCGGCACCGTGAATCTCGTTATCGACATGTCGCGGGTCGAGTATGTGAGCTCGAGCGGGTGGGGAGTCTTCGCTTCGCGGATCAAGGATATCCGGACGGGCGGCGGGGATATCAAGATCTTCGGCATGGATGAAGAGGTCAACGGCATCTTCCATATGCTCGGCTTCGATTCGATCATGCGCTCGTTCGGCGTTCTCGCCGAGGCTATCGAGAACTTCAAGAATCCGCCGCCGGTCGTCGAGGAATACGAAGAGACGTCCGGAGTGGAAGGTCGCGCCGCGGAATTCTCGCAGCCGGCGGGAACCGGCGGTACGGGGGGAAAAACGGGCGGTCCGGAGGCCGGGCTCACGCTCGGCGTTTCGAAGGCCGGGGGAGGTCCGAAAGGGATCATCGTACTCACCGTCGACGGCGCGGTCGATTCTTCGACTTCTGAAGAGTTCGAAGGGCGGCTCGAACGGTGCCTCGCCGAGAACCCCGCGCACCTTGTGCTCGACCTATCCAATATGGTATATATCAGCAGCAGCGGCTGGGGCATTATTGTCAGGTACATGCAGAGGCTTGGCGATTCGGGTGGGAAGATCGCCATCGCCGGGATGAATTCGATTATCCTGAAGATATTCAGAGACCTCGGTTTCGAGCCGCTCATCCCGCACTTCGGAACTCTTGAGCGCGCGTTGCGTGAGATCAAGCTCCCGAAGAAGCTCGAAGAGGTCGTACGAAAGGGAAAAGTCGTGCCGGAGAGCGCGAAGGGAGCCGGGCAGGGGGGACCGTCCGGGGCGGCCGCACCGGCCGAGCCTGCGGGCGGTGGCGAGGATCTTGCGTCGGCGCTCCTCGGAAAGGCGGACATCATTCCTCTCGAGCCGCTCAAGCCGGTGAGGGAGGAGGAGAAGGTCATATTCATCGACTTCAAGCAGCGCACTGACGTGCGGGAGAACAAGGACGGGCGCATCAAGAAAATGGGATGGGAGGAGTATGGCAAGAAGCTCTCGGAATCCGGGAAGAACCCGAAACACCGGAAGAAATAGCTTATGAAGAAGTACGCGATTATGACCATGAAGGGCGGGACGGGGAAGACGACGACGGCCGTCAGCCTCGCCCATGGCCTATCCCTCTCGGGGAGGCGCGTGCTCCTCATCGACTGTGATCCGCAGCGGAGCGTCGCGGTGACGTTCGGTGTCGAGAGCTCGAAGGGGCTCGCCGATCTCCTTACCTCGGGGGATGTCGACATCCTCCAGGTGCGCGACAATCTCTTCTTCATCGATTCGGGAGGGCGCAAGCTCGCCGAGGTCGAGCTCAAGCTCGGGCCCCGGGAGCATCGCGAGCGGAGGCTCTCCGATTCCCTCAAGCATCTCAAAGGGTGCGACTACGTGATCTGCGATTGCTCGCCGTCCCTCAGTCTCATCAATATCAACGCGCTGGCCTATTGCAGTGAGGTGATCATTCCCGTTTCGATGGATTACCTCTCGCAGAGCGGTGCGGAGCAGACCGCCGGTGTCATCGAAGAGATTCAGACTCTCAACAGCCGCAACCCCA